>Ga0206130_10006961_pt1 | contig 12698 bp, 9 predicted proteins | sample Helgoland_Spring_9_FD_148637 | JGI IMG/M metagenome (GOLD analysis project Ga0206130, IMG submission 148637) | Pelagic subsurface seawater microbial communities from Kabeltonne, Helgoland, North Sea - Helgoland_Spring_Bloom_20160512_1 | ecosystem: Environmental > Aquatic > Marine > Epipelagic ... | reverse complement strand
CCATGGTCTTCCGCATTTTTGGAAACAGTTCATCGTACAACTTTAAATAGAGGGGAAGGAATCCAATTTTGGTCGGTTGCATCGTTAGAGGAATTTCTTTTGTTTCGTACTTTTTAAATCAGTAAATCGTGCACCACTCGTGCTGGTTCAACCCCGGTAAGTTTTTGATCAAGTCCCTGAAAGGGGTAAGTCAATTCCTGGTGATTGATGCCCAACTGATGGAGCATGGTTGCATGGAGATCTCTTACATGGACGGGGTCTTTGGTAATATTATAACAGTACTCATCCGTCTCTCCATAGCTTAAGCCTTTTTTAACCCCTGCTCCGGCCATCCATGTGGTGAAGCATCGGGGGTGGTGGTCCCGGCCGTAATTGGCATGATTCGCTCCACCCTGAGCATAAGTGGTTCGTCCGAATTCTCCGGCAAATACAACCAGGGTATCCTCAAGTAATCCTCTTTGTCTAAGATCCTTGAGTAAGGCAGAGATTGGTTGGTCCACATCCAGGCACTGGCCCCGCAAATTTTGGGGGAGTGCCCCATGGTGGTCCCAGCCACGATGAAAGAGTTGAATGAAACGTACATCTCTTTCGGCCATTCTTCTGGCCAGTAAGCAATTGCTGGCAAAAGAACCGGGCTTATGAACCTCCGGTCCGTAACTCTCTATCACTGTTTTATTTTCCTTAGAAAAATCAGTTAATTCAGGAACGGAAATTTGCATACGAAAAGCCATCTCTTGCTGGCTTATTGAAGTTTCAATTTCCGGGTTCATTGTCTGGTTCTGTTGGTTGCGGTTCAGCTTGGTTACCAGATCCAACATTTTTCTGCGTGCCTCCCGGTCCACACCTTTGGGGTTGGAAAGAAAAAGGACCGGATCACCCGTGGACTGAAAAGCTACCCCTTGATGCTTGGATGGGAGGAAACCATTTCCCCAGAGTTTACTGTAAAGAGCCTGAACATTTACCTTCCCAGAAAAGAATGCCGAACTCAAAACCACAAAGTCGGGAAGGTCACGATTCATTGAGCCAAGACCATAACTCAGCCATGCTCCCATACTTGCTTTTCCCGCCATTTCTGAGCCCGTGCAAAAAAAGGTTTGGGCAGGGTCATGATTGATCGCATTGGTATGGGTGGACTTGATCAGGCAGAGTTCATCTATCTCGGTTGATAGATGTGGGAGCAATTCGCTTAAATGATTACCGGATTGTCCATGCTGGGAAAATTTAAATGCCGAAGAGCATACTATTTGGGCTTTTCCCTTGGTCATTGCGGTGACTCGTTGCCCTCCAGAAACTTCCTTAGGCAAAGGTGTGCCGTGAAGTTTGATCATGTTTGGTTTGTAATCAAAAAGGTCTAATTGGCTTGGGCCACCGGCCATGAACAGAAAAATCACCCGTTTTGCTTTGGCATTTATAGCTGGCTTACTTTTTGCAAGAAGGCCGGGAAGAGAAGAGGCCAGTGCAGTTGCCCCGAGGCCCATACCCGAACGGGCAAGAAATTGCCTTCTGTTTTGGATGTCGCAGAATCTTTGTAATATATCCATCTTTTTATCTTCTTACTTTTGCGGCTTCCAAATTAAGCAAGCTATGGGCAAGCAATGTCCATGCTGCAGTTTTATCTGCTTCCTTTGCAGCGTCGGCCGATTGTTTAGCCAATTCTGGATTGTTTTTATAATGCAGAAGAAACTGGTCCAAACTTTGGTTCAGGAGTGCCAGGTCGTGTGTGCTAGGAGGGTGGGAGGTGATTCGTTCATATAGGCTTATCAATGTTTTCTGACGATGTCCCTTGGCTTCGCTTAATGTCCGTTCGGCACAACTGTGAGCGAGTTTATAATACTCCGGTTCATTCATTAGAAGGAGAGCCTGCAGGGGAGTGTTTGTTCTTTCCCGACGGGCAACACAGAACTCCCTCGATGGTGCATTCATGATACTCATTTGTGGAGGTGGCATGATCCGCTTCCAGAAAGTGTAAAGGCTTCTCTTGTAGATATCCGGTCCTTGGTCGGCCACGAAAAATTCGTTGGTCATGGTTACAGACTTCCACAGGCCTGGCGGTTGGGGTGGTTTGACGCTCCTGCCAAAAAGTTTGCCATTTAGCTTTCCGCTCACAAACAAGATCTGATCACGGATCATCTCTGCATCCATCCGGTAGCTGGACGCACGGGCGAGTAATCTATTTTCCGGATCCGATTTATATTCGGATTCCTTGGTGCCTGCTTGTTGTTTGTAGGTGGATGACATAACCAGTTCCTTGATTAATTTCTTTGTATCCCATCCAGTTTCCACAAAACGAACCGCTAAATAATCGAGGAGTTCCGGATGACTGGGGAATTCTCCCTGTGCTCCGAAATCTTCTGATGTTTTGACCAGTCCGGTACCAAAGAATTGTTGCCACAACCGGTTCACCGTTACCCGAGAAGTTAAGGGGTGTTCGGGTGCGACCAACCAATTAGCCAGATCCATACGAGTGGGTTCATCACCTGCTACCTCCATCGGTGGCAAGAATGCGGGCGTTCCACCGGTAACTTCTTCCCCCATTTTATCGTAAGCACCGCGTAACCTCATGAATGTTTTACGGGTCTGGTTTCGTTCCTTCATCACCATGGCCCGTTCTGCGGTAATGGTATGTTCTTTAGGTATGTCTATCGATGGTTCCTGTACGCCGTTTGGTTCCTTGGGCCCAGTTTGCGGTGGGCCATCCAAATTGTTAAAGAAGGCATACAATTGGAAGAATTCTTTTTGTGATATGGGGTCATATTTGTGGTCGTGACATTCAGCACATTGCACGGTGAGTCCTAAGAATGCCGTGCCCAATGCCTCCAGCCGACCAAGGACGTTGCGGTATAGGCTTTCCTCGGGCAATACTGACCCTTTTTCAAACATCAGGTTTAAACGATTAAACCCCGAGGCAACCAATTGATCAGTTGTTGGATTGGTATAAAGGTCTCCAGCTAATTGATCACGAATAAATTCATCAAAGGGTTGGTTCCTGTTGAACGATTGAATCACCCAATCCCGATAGGCATGAAAAGACCGGTGCCGGTCAGTATGCAAACCATTGGTATCTGCCAGGCGTACCAGATCTGCCCAGTATCGGGTCATGTGCTCACCGTATTGTGGGCGGGTTAGGAGTTCATCCACCCGCTCTTCGTAGGCGTTCTCGCTCTTGTCCTGAATAAAGGAGGAAAGTTCCTCCAGTGTGGGTGGCAGCCCGGTGAGATCAAATTTCAGTCGTCGTAACAAAGTACGCTTGTCCGCCTCTGGCTTGGGGGATAATTTTTCTTTGTTTAATCGGTCGATTACATATTGGTCAATCGGGTCTTTGACCCACACAGTTTTAGATTTTATAGATTTGATCGCAGGTTTTTTAAAGGCCCAAAACTTTTCATACTCGGCCACGTTTTCAATCCATTGGCGGATTATGTTTACCTCATCCTTGGTTAATTTCTTTTTGTGGGAATCGGGTGGGGGCATTAACTCATCCTCATCATCGGAAATGATCCGGTGCCACACTTCACTCTCCTCCAAATCTCCAGGCTTGATTGCCTGGATCTCATTCAGGATCCGGTAAGCACCATCTGGTCCACCGGTTTGATCCAGTCTTAGTTCTGCTTTACGATGATCTTTATCAGGGCCGTGACAATGAAAGCAACGATCTGATAAAATCGGTCGTACATCCCGGTCGTAACTAATCTCTTTGGCTCCGTTAAGAGCTGTGGCAATTAATGTCGTAAAAACTAAAAGGAATAAACCCATACTTTTGTCCAACTGCTCAGTTTAGAGGGTTCCATTTTTCCAGGTATTCCATCTTTGCCTTGCCCGAGATGGAGTCGTAGCGAAGAGGAAGAAAGAGATAGCGTGACTTGTCGATATCCGCCCGGTCCGGTATCCACCACTGGTCACACAAAGCCAAAACCTGATCGGATTCCTCTATGTAGATTAAATCTGTCACTTGTGATCCCCATGTTCGTTGTTCAGTGATGTTTCCTTGGGGTGTCCATTTGCCAAGCGGCGAATCTGTAGTGGCACACAAAGTTTCGGAACCGGCCCATCCATGTACACCTGAGGCAAGTGCTATGTATTTCCCTTGGTACTTGGTCATCGCAGGTGCCTCATTACCACCTCCAAAAACAATCACTCCCTCACGATTACTATTGAGGTAATCATCAGTCAGGCTGTCTATGCGGATGGCGTACCTCCAGTTTCCTCCGGTTTCTGGCTTGTTGTGGTCGCAGTAAATTAAATATGCCTGTTCATCATCGTCCTGAAATACATTCATGTCTGAACCAAAACCCGTCGATGTGCCCACTTCCCTTGCACCCAGTGGAGTGAATGGACCTTCTGGATGATCCGCGGTAGCGACCATTAAAAAAGATGCAGGCATCGCCACGAACCATCGATACCACATCACATACTTTTTGGTCTTTTTATTGTAGAGTATATGTGATCTTCCTGTGGCTCCCAGTTTACCAAATCCTTTTTCGGGGCGGGGTAAACATACTCCGCGATATTCCCAGTTTACCAAATCCTTCGAGCGGTATACCTGCACACCATTCCATACCGGGCCCGCAGTCATACGGAACTTGCCTTGTGGATTATTTTTGTAACTGCTGCCATACCAGTAAAAATAATCGCCGAAGCGTGCCAGTTCTCCCTCGTGGGCGGATATTTTACGGCCCTCTGTATCGAACCAGTCGGATCCGTTTATGATCAATTCAGACTTTTCTTCGGCAAAGATGCACGACGCTGTAACCAGTAAACCGATGAACCTTAAAAAAGCATTTTTCATCACTTGTTTTTAATTCCTCTGAGGTTGCTGAGCACTGGGTGGTTACTATGAAAGTGATGGGAAAGTAGCTTCTTTGCAAAGGACCAGTTTTGGGCAAGCAAGGCATCAATAATTTCATGATGCTGGGTAACTGCTTCAGCGGCTGCTTTCTCGTTCTCTCCTTCCCAATTAAATAGAATGGTAAAATATCGACCGTGCCGGTTGAAAAAATCGTTAATATATGGATTGGCTGCCAGATCGATAAGATAAGCGTGTAAGGAATTATCAATTTTTGCCTGACCTTTCTTCCCATTAGCCAACTGGTTATCTTCTTTTATCTGCCGAAGTTTCCTTTGGGACTCCTGGGAACATAATTTGGCCTTAGCCAAATCCAGGGCCTTTAATTCCATTACTTCTCGGACTTCAATAAATGCATCCATATCTTCCTGACGGAATGGTTTTACCCGCCATCCTCGTCTTGGCACATGTTCGAGGAGGCCCTCCCCGGCGAGGCGTTGCAAGATTTGACGCAGGGTCGATCGGGTCAGGCCATGCTTGCTGGCTGTGGCTTCTTCCCGAACAAAACACTCTTCCCCACCAAGACTGATTTCCACCAGTTCTTTGGTAATGTTTTCTACTGGTTTCTTTTCAGATTCCTGTTTGGTCAGGAAGTTTGATTTCTTTGTGCGTTTATTGGGAGGAGTCGCTTCCAGTCGGCCGTTGCTTTTTTTGCGGATCAATCCGACCCCGATTAATTCCCCAATTGCTTTCCTTACAGGGGTATAACTTACTCCATAATGTTCACTCAACCCCTGAACAGTAAGTGGGATTTGCAGATCCTCACTTCTTTCCAGGCGCGAGCCTATTTCGTTTTTGATACGGGTGACTAAACTCATCTGCCCCTCATCTTTATACCAAAAAAGGAGAGTGCAAATTTATTTTGTCAACAATAGCAAAATAATTTGATTTAGTTTCAAGGAGAAATGTTAATTATCTCTTTTAGAATCTAAGATAAAGAGCCCGATAATACTTGTTCATTTTGTCTTTCCTTGGTTTGATTTCTTTTCTTTTCTTTTATCAAAACCTAACCGAATCCATGCGTACTTTCACACTTTACCTATTCTGTCTCACTATCTGCTTTCTGACTCCAGGTTTTGTATCAGCTTATCAATGGACGACTGATCATATGCAAGTGGGTGTGCGGTGGCAGCCTTCCTCTTCCCGGCCGCACAATAACGAGTATGAACTGACCCGGCCCATGCTGGCTGAGGAAAGCAGTTATGTTATGTTTTGGGTCGCTTGGCAGCAAGTTGAGCCTACCTCTGCTCATACCAACTATCAAAAAAATCCTTCTCCCGGTTTAAGGATGTTTGACCAGGTGGTCACCGCCAGTAATCAGGCAGGTTTGAAAGTGGAATTTGTTTTCTTTGGATGCCCGGGATGGGCATCTGAGATTGCACCCAACGGGGGCAAGCGCCCGAAACTTGATCACTTTAATGCCTTTATGACCCGTTTAGCTACCCACTTTAAAGGCCGGGTACATTCTTATCAGCTTGGACATGAAACCAATTTGAAAAGCATTATGCCCGGAGCGGATGTTGAGTTTCTTCATAATGAAATTTTTATCAAGGGAGCGGAAGCTGTTCGGGAAGTGTATGATGCCAAGCCAAGCTCCCCGGTTTTAGTCTCCACTTCGGGATGCTCCCCCTGCCAGGGTTGTCCGATACTGCAGGGTCTAAAAGGGATTGGGGGAGAAGCGGTGGATGACTTTTATGAGCGCTTGATTACCAATGAAAAACTGCTCGGTTTGGTGGATTCATTAAACATTAATGTATCGGACCACCATGATGGCTATGGGATGATGGATGGTAGCTTTATTACTTCGACCTGGGGCAATTATGATTTGGTTCGCTCGAAATTGGACCGTGAGGGTTACTCCTTGAAACCAATTGTATCCGCGGAAGCATGGGTGAACTGGGATGATGGGAAATTGGGAACCATGGAATTAAGTGCGGATGTCAATGGTGACGGGAAAAAAGACGAAGTCGATGGCTTCCATAAAACTCTTACATTAATGGGTAATTGCATGGAGCGTGGAATGAATGTGATGAATTTTTTGTGGACGGATAACGAAAGTCCCTGGTCGATGGGTTTGACTAAAAGAAGGGATTACAACGGAAGGGTCAGGAAGTTGCGACCTGAACTTGTGATCGATGCCATGGATGGTGGGGCTGGTGTGATCACGCGAAAAGTTTCCCTTCGTGGCCGAGATAATGACTTTAAGGTAGCGGATGGTCAGGGAGAGATTTTCACAATTACTGATTATATTAACCCACCTGACCCCAATCATTTAATGTACTATGTATGGAAGTGGTTTGCTCAGGCGGGCGGTGGCCGTGACGAAGTCATAAGGCATGCCTTGGCCGGAGAAAGAGGGAATGATATTGCCGTGGCCGGCCCAGGCTACACCGGGAATGAGAGATACCGGGTATCCACCTGGAATCGGACGCAACAAAAGTTTACCACCCTTGTTTATTCCAGCGGTGGCACCGGCGATAAACCAGCGAATGTCGCAATTCCTGCGACCGTGCAAACGGGGAAGCGTTTTAATCATAAAAATTCAAAGCGTGACTTCCGTGGGGAAGGCTTTACCGAGGGACAGTCCTACTGGGTAAAGGTGACGACTAAAAATATCAGTCTTAAAACCGGGCAGAATGAAGGCACCCAAAAGTATAATCTCGGTCCTTACAAAGTGAAGGGGGATGTTTTAAATGTTTCTGTGCCAGGTATAAATAAATTCACCCGTATTGATTTTGTGAAGGCACTCACCCGGTAAACACTTAATTAAATATTTTTAATCACTGTGAAAACCAAGCTTCTAACTATCACTCCCGATTTCGTCTTAGGATACAAAATTGCCTCGGCACTTCTCAGGCACGATTGATTACTCAAAGTTTATTAAAAGCTCTGTGCGAACAGGTGAATAAGATCGAATTACTTTCCTATGAGACGCCAATGGAAAAGGAAACATTCTACACCCGCCACATCGGATATGAGAAGGCAATTGTTCGTTTTAGGTAAGATACTACACTAAGTCGTTTCCCTATTCGAATAGGACATGCCTATACTTTAATCACTTAGGGACAGGAATATTTAATGTTGGAATTGATGGAACCCCACCTTCAGGAACTTCGGTTCCACATGTCCAAATAATTGCATTTAAAATCAAAGTGCGCCAGTCATCTCTTGCCCAGGTCTTGTGATAGTGTCCACCGGTGGTTCCGAACCCTCGTCCTTTGCCATTGGGGCGTTCATAGGCCCATCCAATGTGTTGGATTTCTCCGGCTGCCATAGATTTACGAACATGGGGGTTATTGGAGTGGGGTCCGTCCGGGCGGTTCATGGTGGACTGAGGAGGATGTGCAGAGAGAATGGGGGTAACGCCCTTCATGTTTGGCTGGAAGCGCATATGGTAGTACCACTCATCATCCTGCACAAAAGGTTTAACACCACGGGTAATTGGGTGCTTGGGTAAGGATTTAAAATCTGCTTTCCAGTGAGGGTTTACCGACCAGTGTTCTTCAAAGTATCCACCCATTGCACGGAGCATCAAATCTCCAGCTCTTCCCTTGGGTACTTCCACACCATAGTGCATGAAGACAAAGCCAACTCCTGCATCGATCAGCTTTTCAAACTGGTCGAGGTGCTTCATTACCAAGTGATGGTTTTTGCCACCGTTACAGAACATAACAACAGAGTCCACTCCATCAAAGGCTTTGGGGTCAGCTGGCCAGCCTTTGTATTGGGCAGTTTTAAAACCCAGTTTACTCTCCTCGAGGGCAGCAGCCAAAATGTCATTCCCATCGACATGGTTATGCTTTTCGTTGTTTTTCCCGCCGTCAGCCAAGAAAACGACTTTCTTAGCCCCAAATGCAAAGGAGGAAAATACAGCAAGCGTGAGTGTTAGGATGAGGGTACGGGTGGATGATAATTTCATGAATTTATAGTTTTTAACAATTTTGAGTAATTATATATTAAATCTCTATTTGTGGAGCATAAAAGAATAAATCTTGGTAGAAAAATTTTTGAGAGCTCCAATACATGGGCAACAATTTGCTAGTCTATAAAAAGTTTCTTAGAAGAGCTTTTGGGGGATTGAAATCTTGCAAGCTCACTTCACAATCAGATTAAGAGTTCGCTCCATCTCCTTGCGAATTTTGATATAATCGATCGTCCTCTCTGGGCGGTTTTCTGGTTCTCCCGGTTGGTTTACTTTAATGAGGTCTCCTTTATTGGTATAGGTCCATTCCTTGTTTCGGATCTGCCGGTTCTTTACATATTCGATATGAACCCATTCTTTGGGTGAGCCTTCTTTTCCAAGTAACTGGGGTAAAAAACTTGTTCCATCGATCGATTGCTTAGGCTCGGGGGCTGACGCAAGTTGAAGCAAGGTGGGCAGGAAATCAGCCAATTCAACCAGATCATTACACTGCGAACTGGGCTCAATCTTCCCTGGCCAGCTAACGAGCAAGGGCACCCGCGAACCACGATCGGTCATGGTCATTTTACCTCCTTTGATCTTAGTTCGGTTATCTCCCCATACCGATGTAACCGGGCCATGCGTGCCATTATCCGCACAAAAAATAAAGACCGTATTTTTGGCTATGCCAAGTTCCTCAACTGTGCTCATTAACCTGCCCACATTCTTGTCCAAATATTTAACCATTTCCGGGAAGCATTCGGTGCCGTTTTTTTGCTGATCATCAGGCAGTGAATTTACTTTTGGACTACCTGGAACACGAATGTATGGGGTATGAACTAATAGGGCAGGGTAGTAGATGAGGAAAGGTTCGTCCTTCTTTCTTGTCATGAAATCGATGACGAAGTCCGCGAGTACATCCGGGCCAAACCGGTCGGCAATGGATTCCTCTTCAATCGATCCATTGATATTAAAATAGGGCTGGTAAAAACGGGAGCGCTTTACTCCTTTCTGGTCATACATTTGCCAGAGGCAATATTCGTCGAACCCGAAGGCGTTGGCTGTATTATTTCGAGCCAGCCAGGATAGGTTCCATTTACCGGCTACAGCAGTCGCGTACCCCGCAATTTTTAACTGATTGGCAAAGCTGTTAAAGTTTTCGGGATCCAGATAGTTTCTGTCCTCCCACTTTCCCAGAACATGTTGAATCCCATTATGAATGGGGTAGGTCCCAGTAAGTAGTTCCGCCCGCGAAGGGGAACAGGCAGGGTTAGCAAAGCAATGGGTGAACAACATTCCATCTTTCGCGAGCCTGTCAAGATGAGGAGTCTTGATACCATGCCCACCGTAGGCGTTGAGAGCTTCGATGCCTATATCATCGGCAAAGACGAGTACAATGTTGGGTTTGTGCTGGGAAGGATCAGCCTTATTGCTCAGTTTTTTTTTAGGACTTCCTTCCAATTCTCATTTTTTGATTTGAATTTCTGGAAGTTGACATATTCCTCCGAAGAGATTTTTCCATTTGAGTCTTTGTCGATATGGGGAAAGAGCCACTCATATCCCTTCTTTTGCGCATTCCATTGCTTGCGTGAGTTCCATACCCTCGGTTGGCCGTTGTATTTTCCATCTCCCCCACGAACAAGCTTCTGGCCAAGTTCGTCCAATTTGGGGCGTAGTGTTTCAGAGGAAACATCCTGCACGGGAATACCAGCATCAATAGCTAGGGCTGCCGCCACGCCAGCGGATTCCCCAAGGATCATCCACACGGGTTCCATCCGTAATGAGGTGAAGGCAATATGGCTCGCCGATACACAGACAGGAACGATCAGGTTATCACACTCTCCCTTGGTGGGCACAATCGATTCGTAGGGGATTTTATAACTGCCGTTGTATTTTCCTCCGTCCAGATAAACGATGGAGAACCCACCTCCCTGTACCGCAATTTTGCCATCCTCCACCACTACTGCATAGGGCCAATCATCCACTCCATACGCTGCCAGACCAACTGGGTGAGCCGGGTCCGTTTCTCCCGCAATGTCTTTCTGCGAAACCACATAGGAGGACACCATTCTTCTCGCCTCGCGAACATAGAGTTGGTTTGGCCAGCCTCCGGTTTCATCAAAGGGGCCCCGCTTAAAAGACAGTCTCTTTGCATAGTTTTGTAAGCTTTTGGGGCTGGAGGGATCCGATTTTGCGAAGTGGACAATTTTGCTGAGAAACTCCTGGTGGAACTTCCATATCCGTGAGCGTGTTGCCCAGTCTCCATTCGGGTAATCCACATTACATCCGTATGCAGTCGAGGCCATGATATTACGGTTGAGGTTGGCACCGCCAACAAAAGGTTTCTTCTTGGCTTCCTTTAGGTTGAGGGAGTAGCGCATTTTGCGACTTGAGAAGATGTCTATTTTACCGTTCAAGGCCCGGCGGTAGAGCTCAAATTCCGCGGGGTCATAATCCACGGGTTCTGGAATCGGGATGCCTTTTCCGCTCCTATCAAACTCATACCGGAAGCAATACCCCATGGTTAAATCATCCGCACTGCCCAAGGGGCCGGTCTGCCTGTCCTGAATGAATGGGATCAATCCACTCTTTGGGTTTCCCGGTTTAAGGTAAGGATCAATATCATGAACCCACAGACTTGGCCGCACCCCTGCTAGGGATTCATTGTAATGTTCCCGTGATTCACGACCCCATGTGTAGCTCACCCCGCTTAGTGCAAGTAAGTCTCCCTCATAGGAACAATCGATAAATACCTTTGCGGAAACCTTGATCACATTGCTTTTGGTGGGCTGTGCGGGAGGGCAGCCGGTTTCATCGACTGGTGCATAGTCGAGCATGATTGAGCGGATAGAATTTTCTTTTTTCTTTGAGGAAAATTTCTCTCCCAAAGCAATCGGTTTCTTCCGCGTTGGATGTTCGATTGTCTTTCCTCCAACTTGGACATTTCCCAGGCGATGTTCGTAGATTACTTTGATTCCCGCTGTATCTATCGCCTTTCTGAAACGCTCCCGATACTCTTTGTTCCCTACACCTAGCACGCTGGTAGGGTTTCGTTTACCTTGATTTTTCAGGCCATTAGTTAGGAGCCTGAAGGTCGATCCGCCCACTGTATTGCCTTTACCCCAGTCGAGGTGGTGAATCCCTCCACCGGTCATACCTCCGAGGTATAGGGTTGGCTCAATTAAAATAACTTTTGCCCCCTCTTTCTTTGCAGCCAATGCCGCCATTACTCCACTGGCCGTACCTCCATAGACACAGACATCTGCCTGATAAGTCATAACTTCTTCAGCCAGGCAACTTTGCCAAACCAACAGGACGCTAATGATAATTTTTATTCCCTTAGTAAATTTCATTTTTCGAAAGTATTGCTTTTTCTTTTATCTATTGTGTGTAATGAAAAACTTCAGGGAAGCCTCATTGTTTTGGGTATTTTGATCTGCAGAATTCATCGTTAATTATAACGCTACCGAAAAGTTCAAAAATCAACGGTTTAACTGCTATTTTCTTAAAATTTTTATATTCCATTATCCAAAATTACGGGAAAACCTGACAAATTAATCAAAGATTTATTGAAATTCTATTCCAAGACCTACCTTGCATACTTTTAGCTAGTAAAAGCCCAAGGGAACTTTATTAAATAAGTTCTCTATTAAAATGATCTCATTTAAAGATATTGATTTATGATCACATATGACTACCACTGCGATGCCAATGGTGAGACAATCACTGTTAGCCATAGTGTTAAAGAAACTCTTACGAACTGGGGGCAATTATGCTCATTAGCGAATCATCACATGGGCCAAACGCCCCCCTTTACTCCAGTGCGTCGCCTTATTTCCTGCCAGGAAACAAAGCCTGATGAGTCCAACCTTTCAATGTTCTCTAAATCGAAGCCAAGTGGAGGTGGGTGCAGTTGCTGCTAAATAAGTAAGTTTTTTCTCCGTTTCTCCTGAA
>Ga0206130_10006960_pt1 | contig 12699 bp, 13 predicted proteins | sample Helgoland_Spring_9_FD_148637 | JGI IMG/M metagenome (GOLD analysis project Ga0206130, IMG submission 148637) | Pelagic subsurface seawater microbial communities from Kabeltonne, Helgoland, North Sea - Helgoland_Spring_Bloom_20160512_1 | ecosystem: Environmental > Aquatic > Marine > Epipelagic ... | reverse complement strand
GCCATGGATTCATGATGCCTCCAGTGGAGTGGGTGCTGTTGAATACGTTGTTGATGTCGTGCGTGGCATCTTCGATGTAGTTGAAAGATCCTGTGCCGTCGAATCCCAACTGATCGCCGCTCGATCCTCGGTCTCCGTCGTAGGCCACGACACCAAGTTTCAGGTCAACCGGTCCAAAGGGTGGGGTCAGGAATCCAGAAATGGGTACGTCGACGGTGCTGTTGTCGCCTCCGCCACCCCATCCTGACGTGATCATCGCCAAGCCGTCAAAAACGGTGAGGTTGCGCATGGGCTCAGCGGCATCGGCGTATACAAGGATCAACACCCAACCACCCCAAGAACTGTCATCTTGATCGGCCACAACATTCGCGACAGTGTAACGCGCATTCACCGGGTTGTTCGAGGCCCACTCTGTGATGTCTGCAAAGCAGCAATAGTTGTCTGTATTGGAGGCGTCAAAGTCGATGGATTCTTCTGCGAATACGTCAATGTATGCATCGCCGTTGGCGGCCTTGATTTTGACTTGATCTTTTAGGGCCTCGTTCGCGACAAAGCCATTTCCGAGTCTTCCTGCCCAATACAATCCCGCAAAACTGATTTCAGCGCAGATTCCCAACGACAAACTGTCCGACGATGAGCTCCAAGTGCTTGCATCGTCATCCGAGTTGAAGTAGACCATGTTGTGGTCGTTGTTGTTGTCCTGAGGAAAACCGGTGATGGGCATGGCGTTCTGAGCTTGCACGCATTGGCTGCCCGTACCACAGTAGAGGCTGGTGTTGGCCAAAAACTGAATGCCTCCATTTTGCTGTGTTTGGAAGCGAATCTCGAAGTCTTCAACGACTTGGGCCTGAAGTTCATTTCCGAAGAGGAATGCCACGCCAAGGAGTGCAGTGCAACCGATACAAAGATGCTTCAAACGCTTTATCATAGTTGTTCTAACACCAAAAGTCGGCCATGGGTTGTCTTGATTGGCACATTTTGCCAAATAAGTTGGAATGAATGAGCTAGCCTTTGACTACTTTTGAAGACTGCTCCTGCTTTTCGTTTAACCAAAAGCGTGAGCGAGTTCTTTGATTTCTGGGGCCGATTTTGGATTTGACAGCAAGATGATAAATCGGGTAAGCATGTGGAGCACTTGTTAGCGCGGCTCGTTAAACTCGAACTTTCAAGTCAGAAATGACAACAATTCCTACGCGCTCGCAGCCTAATCGACTCAGTCGATAAGCCTAATTCACGTCACCAGGTGACGGAACGAGCTATCCCGAAGCAACGTACGGACCCTTCCGCGGCTTCAATGGGGTATCAGGTAAATGGGACTAGCTGAGGGAGTGTCCGACACCCAACGCAAAATTCACTGGACTAAGCCGCTGGGTGGGTTGTCTGTGATCAGCCTCCGGTCGAAAACCAATTGCAGAATAAACATGTAGAAAGCACGAGTTGTCCTTGTTTGGACGCGGGTTCGACTCCCGCCGGCTCCACAAGCAAGCAGTTACCGTCTGACCAACTTGAAGGTTGTATGATTGGTATTGTTTCGGATGGTCAAATAGTACATCCCTGGGTTTGTTGCAGGTATTTGTAAAGGACCTAAACATTTCCCTTCAATGACATTTCGCCCTAAGAAGTCATGCACGATGAAGTATTCGTCGCCCAGCAAATTCTCAACGAATATCTCATCTGAGAAGGGATTCGGGTAAATTTGATAACCTTTTCCGAAAAGGTCCTCTTCAATAGTCGTCGAAGGAGTGCAGGAACTGACATAAATTTCGCTGTATGAATTGGGGTCTTGGTTTGGGTCTTCGACCGTGTTGGCCGTCATTGAAATTTTGACGATTTCCTCACTGGTAGGAAAACACAGTTGGTGAAAATTGTCGTTGTCATTGATGTCTGCGATGGAAATCGGTGCATGCGGTACCAGAACTCCAGAACTGTCAGAATACCCAGTGTAGTATTGAAACAAGTCGGATTCTTCATCACTACTTATGTAGGGTGTAACGCCACCATCCCAAGCAACTTGAATTGTTTGTGTTCCCGAAATGCATTCATTCAGATCCCCCTCAATTTTTTGGGCAAAAAAGAGACTTGGACCATCAGCAAGCGGAACCACATTCGTGGTGGTGATTCCGTTTAGGTTGATGATCTCTGAACAAGCGGACTCTCCAGAAAAAGTCTCCGTTGTCAATAAATCCCCTACGACACTAACTTCAACAGGGGGATTGGAAACGGCTGTACCAAATTCGCCCAACAGAAGCACCGTTCGATTTTCTCCATTTTCATTGGCCGGGGCCAACAAAGCACAGATCGGGGTATGCACATTTCCAAGGTTGTCCAAAACTTCGAAATCAGTTTCCGACAAACTGGATGCATCCAGTGGGAATTGAAAATTAACAGGCATGCCATCTAACAGGCTTCCTGGTTGATTGCACAATAGACCTGGTAGTGCATTGTCAAGTCCAAAAAAAGCCGACACAAGGGTGTCTTGTGATATGGTGTTTCCAACAAAAAATAAAATTGCTGTTACTGAAACTATGGTTTTTTTTCTCATATCATTTTACTTTTTGTGCAAGCTAATCACTGTTCATAAACCAGGGGAGCGATGAGGGGAGCGGATGTTGTGAATTGCCTTTCAGCCAGGAGCCCAAAGCAGTGCGCTTGAATGGCTTCTGTGTGATGGGTTTCACGCTGCAAGAATGTCAAGTCTAACCATTCCAGGGGTAAACTTGCAGCACAAGGAATTCAGATCCTTTTCAGTTTGCATCAATCAGGTCCGCAATCAGGTCCGCATTAGGAAGCAAACTCTGAAGGGCCTGGAATCATTGGGGGTCAGGGGGGGTGTCTACACTTCCGCCGGCTCCACCTGAAACGATTGTGGAAAACAGCCTGCGAGCCCAGTGTTCGTGGGCTTTTTTGTGCCCTAAATTGCAGCAGAATTAGGCCTTCTGAGGCATTCAAGCACATCCCATGAAACAAGGGGTTCCAACATCATGAAGCATCTTGAAGGTGCCAAATGAGGTGCCAAAAATGACCACTTGAGGTGCCAAGTTCCTTTTCTGATTTGGAAATGCTGGCTTGAGAACTTGGCCTCGAAGATTCTGAAAAACCTTCGATGCCCAGCGTCAATTCACCTCTGCGAACATGGGTGGAGTTTGCTTCGGGTTGAATCCGAATTTCCTCGAGTATTCGCGGCTGAATTGACTTGGGCTTTCGTAACCTACTTCGAAGGCAACACTGGCGACGCTGGATCGATTCAAGGCGAGAGATTGTCTGGCGTGTATTAAACGCAGATTCTTTTGGTATTGGATGGGGCTGAGGCCCGTTACGGATTTGAAATGTCGATGAAGTGCTGATGCGCTCATCGAGCAAATGGAAGTCAATTCTTGAATGGCAATGGTTTTATTGAACTCACTTTTGATAAAGTCAATAACGGCTGCCATTTTCCCGCTGATCGAGTGTTCCAACAACCGCTGTTGAATGGCATGCCCCATGTCAGACAGGAGGATGCGCAGATAGAGCTCTTTTCTGAAATGTTCTTTTAGGAAAAGGTTTTCTCCTGAGGAGCAAATGAGAATCATGCGCTCAAAGGCATCGATGAATCCTTGATCACAGCTGATTCTTCCAATTGAAGATGGATGTTGCATGGATTCCTCCTTTTTCCAGTTTGTACTGGTGGAAGAGAGTTCTTTCAAACAGGCCTGCATCATGCCTATATCCAGCGGAAAGACAATTGCTTGATACGGTGAATTTTCCGTGGCTTCAATGATGTAAGAGACGATGGGTGTATCGTGAGTGACAAGAATGGCTTGGCCAGATTCTAGATGATGCGAGGAATTGCCTACGCTCAATTGCTTCTTTCCTTGTACGATTAGGCAAATGAGAGGTGTGTAGACCATCTGGGTTTTGGTTCCGCTCGTTCGCTCGGTGATGAGCAGGAGGGGTTCCAGATTTTGGCTGGGCTTTGTTTCGTTTTTGCGCATTAAATGCCCGTTGTTTCGAATGGTATCTTGGATTGATGACAAAGAAACAGGGGTGGAATCCATGAGTGTAAAGGTAAGCGTTGCGACGCTAGAGGCTATTCGTTAAGGATGTGTGTAAGGAGTTTTAGGCAAGAATGTGGGAGGAATATGTGCAGGGTAGCCTAGTGGTTGAATGGAGATTTGCTTCATCTCTAATCAGACAATTTTCATCGATGAACATCATTCAATGTTCGCAAGCTCTACTTGCGAAGGATTTAACAGGCAAAACGATTTTGATCACAGGAGGCTATGCGGGTATTGGTTTCGCCGCAGCCAAACAATTGGCTTCTCAGGGCGCCCATTTGATTTTGGCGGGGAGAAGCAGGATGAAAGGGGCATCAATGGCCAACGAAATAGGAGCCCGGTTCATGGAGTTGGATTTGTTGGATTCCGATTCCATCAATCAGTTTTCGAAGGCATTTCTTTCTGAATACTCAGCACTCGACGTGTTGATTTGCAATGCAGGAATTAGCGCTCCTGGGGCACCGGACACGAATTCTGCTAGTCGGCGAAGCAAGGAGGGTTGGGAAGCACAAATGGCAATCAACCACTTGGGACATGCACGGTTGATCCAATTCCTCAAGCCGATTCTACAGTCTACAGTGAACTCGCGGGTTGTGATTGTTTCGAGTTGTGCGGCAGATTCGATGCCGTATGCCGGCCAACCCAATCAAGCAGATGTGGATCTCACTGATCCACATTGGAAAAGGCGTGCATACAATGACATGGACGCCTACGGTCAGTCCAAATTGGCACAATTACTCTATGCCTTCGAATTGGCAGAGCAATGGAAGGAAGAAGGTGTAAGGGTAGTTGCTCTCCATCCCGGTTGGGGTGATTCGGAACTTTTCAGGTCCGCCCCTGAAGGGGCCATCGATCGAGATGCTTGGCGACAATTGGGCATGTTGTCGCTCGAAGATGCGGCTCAAGTCCATCTACACTGTGCACTTTCAGAAGAAATTGAGAACGGTAAATTCTATTCTCAAATAGGGGTTTATGGGAACCCCAGCATGCAAGGAGGAGGGCTTCCCATGGAGTTCGTGAGTCCCAATTTCACGTCGGAAAAGCAAAAAGCTGTGTGGGCATGGACTCAAAGTGAAATTGAATGACACCCCTTCTCGTTGGCTTGTATGGGGCGCGCCAAAGTCGAAGAGTACGAGGTGCCTGACGAGGTGCCAAGAATGTTCAGGGCCCTCAATCCCATGTGATTGCTGAGCATCTCAAGGGGGTGCACATTACCGCCGGCTCCACCTGTATCTTGTGAATGAAATGGCCCGTATTCCCAGTGAAAGCGGGCTTTTTTATGCCCTCAATTGCGGCAGAGTCAAGGGGAAATCACTCGATTACCATCTTCTTCTCTACCGTGCCATCGTCGTAAATGTGAAACAGTAATTGCCCCCGGTGAAAGGAAACATCTCTTCCGAGGGGATCCACGATTCGCACTACTTTTCTATCCACAGCGGGTACATTCATAATGGAACTCGTGTTTTGATAAATTCGAATTTCGTTCAGCCCACTTTCACAACCAGAAATGGCCAATTCTGTGAGTGCTGCCTGTGAGGGATTATCCAAAATAAGGGTTTCAGGGCCCGCTTCGCTGTTCCCCTTGATGCTCACGATTCCAGCCGTGTCCATTAAAAAAGCCTGCGTGCAATAAAAGCCGCAATAGTCTACAATGTCCACCTCGATTGTCTGAATGCCCGGTAACCCCGTCAAATCAACGGTCAATCGAGAAGGCCAAATCATGACGGACTCTGCGAAGCCAACAGCTGGACCATTTGCCGCAAAATAACAGCCATCTGGTGCGCAATCGTCCGTGGTCGTGGTCACAAAACTTAGACTTACATCCTGCTCAGTCCAGACTTCATTGCACTGAATAGTCTCGGGAATATTGTCAAGGGTAAGCGTTACGGACTGACCACGTGCACAATAGAACGAGAGAAAAATACATGCTGAGCAAACAAGAGATTTTGGATTCATGCTGGAATGACGAATAGATCTTGGATTTGGTTGCAGGTAGAGGGACAAACATGAGTACAGGGCTGAAGGTCTTTTGATTTCTGGGCATTTCAAGAGGAGCAGATTGCCGCCGGCTCCATTTACTGGAGTGTGCGGAGTCTCTCGTCATCTGTTCAAACGAAAGGCGGTAAGCAACCTTCATGCAGTGAACGACGTTTCAAACGCACAACATTACAAATATGAATAAGAACTTGTCAATCCTGTTAATCATGGTTACTGTTTTGACTGTCCAAACCACTGCTCAGATTGGACCGGTCATTAGAACGAATCTAACTGGCCTCTTGGCTGGTCGTTATTCCCTTGGCACTGAATTGGTGCTCAGAGATCAATTTTCTTTGGGATTGGATGTCGACTACATCGCGCGCAATACTTCTGTAATATTCGTTGAGGGTGGCCGGCCGGGTGAAACTCTGTTTGGGGGAGGGGATACCCAGAAACGGGGCGTCATCCTTGAGCCACAGATTCGCTGGTACCCGGGTAAGACTGCTGGGCAAGGAACGTATGTCACCATTTCTGGGTTCTTGGGGTATTCGAGATACACCCCGGTTGACTGGTTTTGGGGTTACGACCCGATGGAATGGAGGGGCAGGGGGGGCTCTTTCCAGCTGGGATATCAGCGAAGGGTTAAGCGATTCCTTCTCGACGCCTACATGGGGGGCACTTGGACCAAAGACCAGAGCACGGGCTTCATCGAGGACGACGCCTCGTTTCCCATACGCACAGGATTTCGTATGTCTGCTGGTCTACGTTTGGGCTTCAATGCTGGCGGTGATCTGTAAAGTTGATTTGACCAAATGGGGGTCGAGTGTGCTCGGCTTCTGTGTGAGGGGTTTCACACTGCAAGAATACAAGGCATAACCATTCGAGGGGTAAACTTGCAGCACAAGGAATTCAGATCCTTTACAAATCATGTCCAAGTGTGACGGATAGTGTGACGGAATGGGAGCTGAAGTCTGAAAGGCCTGAAATCATTGGGGGTCAGAGGGGGTGTCTACACTCCCGCCGGCTCCACCAAAAGGAATGTAGAAAAGTAGCCTGTGAACCCAGTGTTCACGGGCTTTTTTGTGCCCTAAATTGCGGCAGAATTAGGCCTTCTGAGGCATTCAAGCACATCCCATGAAACAAGGGGTTCCAACATCATGAAGCATCTTGAAGGTGCCAAATGAGGTGCGAAGAATGATCTAACGAGGTGCGAAGAATTCTTTGAGCTTCCTCGGGTCGCCTAGAAGACGCCTGCTGTGATAAGTAGATTGAATCCGACTGATTCAGCGAAACAGGTCAGTCAACAGCCTTCTTCCATCCGTATAAGGCTAGACTTGCTTGGATGAACAAAAGGACACCAATGAATGGTGGCGGTCCTCCTCCCTGAAACAAATGATTGTACAAGGCGACGAGAAACACACACCCAAGGAATGCAGAGAAGGCTGCAAAAATTTTGCGATTGACCGAATTCTCAAGTCGGAATGATTTTAAAACAAGCAATAGAAGTCCTACACCAATCATGTGCATGGCTGTGACGTCAATCACGCCTTGAGCAAAGAAAATGAGCTCAGCCCCCGATTCGGATTCCAAGTCGCCTTGAAAGAACGGTGCCATAAAACCGACAGGGTCCATAAAAATGCCGAGTAGAAGTCCAATTCCATTAAGGAACTGTATGACAATGAGGAGAAGGTAAATCAGTGAGGATTTCATAATTGATGGTGTTTTCCCAGCAAAGAACAGCCAAATCGACATCAACTAATTGTACCAATTGCTCATTCGATTATTACAAATTCAGGTATCACGCCCTTGTGAGAATTTTGATATTCCTTTGGTGTCATTCCCGCGAAGCGCTTAAATGTGCGGGTAAAATGAGCTTGGTCATAAAATCCAAGGTCAAATGCGATTTCGGAAAGTGACTGATTCTTATGGCTTATGGCATACATGGCATTGCGAAACCTTTTGTGCAGCTCATATTCCCTGTACGTCACACCGAGCCAGTCTTTGCATATTCGATTGAAATGAGATGTAGAATAGAAGATGTGGTCGAAGCTCAATTTTGTTTCATTGAAAGCTGAATGGGGGTCCGAGTAGAGCGTTTGAAGGTTGCGTATTTTTTCTACTGCTTGATTGTACCCTCCCAATGCCGCCAGTCTTTGAAGCAAATAATTTTCGAGGCATCGGGCTCGTTGTTGGAACGTCGTTAAGGTGTTCAATGAATCCTGAATACCATTGAGATTGTCCAATGTTGTGGGTTCAAAATGAATGTCTTTGGCTTCCCAAGCCGGAACTCCCAGAATGGCCATGGCTGCAATTGGGTTCATTACCGCAAGCATGGCATTCAATCGTTTGAACTTGGCGTCAACAGGCTGGGTTTGACTTGAAAATGCCATAACGTATTGATCGGAGTCGTTCGGCAGGAAACCACTCTTCTCCGAATCAATATAAAAGTGGTCGAATTCACTTCCTTCCAATAGGAACATGATTTCCACCTTGGAGTTTGGCAATGCCTTGAAATGTGAAGGAATCTGAGATTGATGCTGAACAATGATGTCAACAAAGCCTGCCAAAGCGTGTGGAACGTACATCGCAATCTCAGACTCGTTCTCTAACATGCCATCAAAGAAAGATGTTGAGTGAGGGTTGTCCAAATTTCATGTTGCTGCGGTAAGACTACTTCTTACTTGTTCAAGATCCACTTGAGCACACAAAGGTCACCCCGATCAGGGAGGAGGTCTCCAACGGCATTCGAGAGGTGATGTGCTTTGCGCTTGATCCAGGTCCCCAGGGCTGTCTTCCTGATTGGCTTCTGTGATGAATTCACGCAGCAAGATGAGCACAGGAATCAGCTCACATGGTTACCTCTGGCAAGTGTCCTTTTTGAACAACAGAGATAGGTATCATCATAGGTATCATTGATGGCCAACCTTCTGAAAGGCCCGCCAATGCTAAGGCATTTTGGGGGTGCCATAGAGCCGCCGGCTCCACAAAAAGTGAATTTGACACTTGAAAGGAGAAAGAGTGGAGAAGTCTATTTTAGGCGCTAAAAGCCAACCTGATGAAGCACCATTTTTGATAGTCCGTATGCACCTCGCCATGTGGCATGGTGTTGTGTTCATCGGTGATTATGCCCTTGTCTTCGATGAAGGCTAAGGCCATTCAGAATCTCATCAACTTCGAAGAGTTTGAGTATCGCCAAACCAAGGGTGATTTGGAAAGTCTGAACGATGCACAGGAGTGTCCGTCTCCAGCCAATGTTTGATGCCACATGTAACCGCTTCGAGGTAGTTCTGAAGGGGCTTGTTCGCCTTGGTGGCGAGCCTTCGCTCCTCAGCTGTAATTTTTATAACCGACGCCTTTCCGCCATGATGGTGTTCGATTCCTGTCCTGCATTCATGATGTGAGAAGCATTCCGACAAATGATGCAGATCATATTTGGCGTGTTGTATCGTGTGTCAAATGGAGATGCCAAACCACCAAGCGCTGAGCCATTTGCTGATTTGGTAGAACACGCAACGAGTCAATCGTCTATGTAGCAAATCCATATTGCTTGTCAAATTCATTCCGAATGTCAAGTTTTTGTAAAGGAATGAAAATGGTGTTAAAGCAAAAGTGTATCGAAGTAGAATTGCACAAATTATTTAGCTATGAAACATTTCTTTCAACTCCTTTTGATGACCTCTCTTGGTCTAAACTTAACAGCCCAAACATGGGTAAATTTTGACTTTACCGTCCCAATGGACAAGGCAGAGTTATTCAACGCGAATTGGGCGGAATTCATGAATACTGAAACGGGCAAGTCGCTGCCAACGTGTTTCATGAGCCAACATGAAATGGGAGCAGCCACGCACAATACCTCAATTTCTTTTGTTTCAGACGATGTGCAGGATATGGCACCACTTTTCGATTACCAGGCAATCTTTCAGAATCCTGACTTTATGAAAATGTACGCGTGGTTCGGCATGAATGTGGAACCTACCCGCCAACAAACGGGTGTTCGTTTGATGGGGTCAACCGCAAAAGAGGGAAATTTTTATCAAGGGTTTTGGGGCATTGAAGTTGCGGATCCTATGGCAACTGCAGCTGCTTTCGCGGAGTTGGTTAAGGACAGCCAAACGATCCTTGATGAATTGAATGTGGAAATTGCATTGCACCAAGCCATGGCTGGCCAAGAGGGTGCAATCTCGCATTACATCTCCGCAAACTTCAAGGATTACGCTGCATTCATGACGGCATCACAAACGATGTACCAGTCGGAAGGTTTCGGCAAGTTCGCTCAGGCTACCGCTGCCAATCGAAACTCATTGACTTGGACTCGGACCAATATGAACGCTTGGAATTTACCCGAGTAAGGCGAATTGAAGCTTTGATTTAATACAAACATCCCATTTTTGGTATGGAAGAGCCCGGCAATGACCCGGGCTCTTTTTTTGTGCTTTTCGCGCTAGGCATTGATTGAATTTATCCAGCATCGACTTGAACAAGGGACATGGTCCTCGCCTCGATGAGTCGCAGCGATAGTTACTGCTTGTAGCTTTCGTCGTGGTCGTTCATGATTTGGGTGGCGAGGCCATGCAAATCCGTCTCGAAGCCGGTGATATAACCGTTTGCGTTCAGGTCGTCACCGTAAATGCTGGCGAGCCAAACTAAGGTGCCGGTTTCGATCACGATTTGACCTTGATGGCCTTTGTCATCAGTGAAAATGGACGTTGGCTTCGCTCCAAAAAGATCGATATTGTCCTCAAGGAGATCATCCTGTTGCATTTGGGCCAAATGAATGGTGGCCCAACCCGTTGGGATGGAAAAAATGTTGGTTTCAGGAAATTCATACCGCAAACTGTCGACGACGGTCTCGTGGCAGTAGTCCACGACGGCCGGGTAAAAGTCATCGATTCCGTTGTATCCGTAGGATTGCGCGGTGGAGTCCCAAGAAGCAGGGAAATCCACTGGAGGCAAGGATATCCCGACCACGATATTCGGATTGTTCTGCAGCGCATAATTGATCCAAGCTTTGTGGCCTGCAATGGGATCGGTTGGATGGCCTCCGCTCGTCATGGCGAACAACTCAACGCCGCCTGCGTCAAGAGCCGCCCTGATGGTCAGGCTCTCTTGGGTTGTTGAGTCGTTCCAAAAACTGCTGGCCCAACCGTTCGCCCCGCCCCGATTGACAATTGTGCTGCTGTGTTCTGTGTAGCCCGCATCGGCGGCAACGATGTCTAGATTTTCCGCGTATGGCCTGAAGAAGCTATTCCCGATGAGGAGCATCTGCTTTCCGTTCTCTTCCTCCTGAGGGATGGTTTCTTCATCGCAGACGCTCTCTTTATTGCACGATGTTCCCAGAAGAAGAGCAAGGCCGAGTGCTCCAATTTTTCCCAATGATAATGCGCGGTTCATTTTCGGACGATTGAGTTTGATGTGCGAACAAAGATAGGAGGCCGATCTGACGTGGGATTTGATTTGCTTCCGGCGTTTCATGATCTAAATCTAAGACGAATTTTTTGGCCGAAAGGTTTAATCCCAAACCCCAATACGATGATTCGCCTTGCAGATTTATGCGGACAAATGTCATGCGGATAGGCTCTTCTTTTTGCCATTGTAGAAAAACATTTTGAGCACGGACGTATGTTTGTACTGATGAGACAAGTTCTCCCACGAATCTTTGCGACACTCCTTTTTCTGTGGAGTTTCGTGTTGGCGGGATCAGCACAGAAGAGCCCTGAATCGAAAGGAATACTGAGAAGCTACTTGGACAATCTTCTCGGAGCGAGTGCCGATTCGTCGGCAGCAAAATGGATCAATTATCCTACGCTTGCTTATTCCCCTGAGACCAGTTGGGAAATTGGAGTGTCAAGCTTGTACGTTTATTCTGCCAATCGCGACTTGCACAATCGACTGAGTGAGATCAAGTCTTTTGCGTTTGTTACGCTTGAAAATCAATACGGCTTTTGGTTGGACCACGCATTGTACACCGATCAAAACAAGTGGTTCTTGTATGGTCGAGCGCGTTACCAGAGTTTTCCGCTTTTTTATTACGGCATTGGCAGGGATAGCCCGGAAGAGGTGCAGAGCGTGATCGACGGTGATTATCTTCTCATTCGGGAGCGTGTCCTGCGTGAAACCTTGCCGTCCTTGTACGTTGGCTTGGAGTTCGATTACCAACAGTTGGGTCGGATTCAATTTGTGAGCGCGGCCCCAGACTTTATTCCACCCTCCCTTGGGAGTGAAGGTTCCCGCAATCTCGGTGTGGGTTTGGGTTTGCTCTATGACAACATCCACAATGCGCTGAATCCGCGAGAAGGACTTTATAGCGAGTGGGCTTTCCTGCGCTACACCACGGGCTTCGCAAGCGATTTCGACTTCACCACCTTCATTGTCGACAACCGCATTTACCGGTCATTGAGCGAAAACACCGTTCTAGCCGCTCAGGTATATGGCCAGTTCACCACGGGTGAGGCGCCTTTCAACATGCTCTCCCTCATGGGAGGTGAAAGTCTCATGCGTGGCTATTATCTCGGGCGTTACCGGGATCGGAACTTTCTCGGCGCCCAAATCGAATACCGCATCCTGCCATTTTCATTTTCAGAACGGTTGGGAGCCAGTGTATTCATGGCCATGGGCCAGGTTTTTGGAGACGACCATTCCCTCTCGTGGCAGCATTTTTTGCCGACGGGCGGCGCGGGGCTGCGGTTCT
>Ga0206130_10006956_pt1 | contig 12709 bp, 10 predicted proteins | sample Helgoland_Spring_9_FD_148637 | JGI IMG/M metagenome (GOLD analysis project Ga0206130, IMG submission 148637) | Pelagic subsurface seawater microbial communities from Kabeltonne, Helgoland, North Sea - Helgoland_Spring_Bloom_20160512_1 | ecosystem: Environmental > Aquatic > Marine > Epipelagic ... | reverse complement strand
GCTGGTAGCATTGTTCCTTCCTTGGATGCCCCTCATTGCCCTATCCAATTTTTTGGCGTTGGGTAATATGGTGTTGACTGGAATCACGGGTGCTTGGTTCGGTCGTTTGTTGTCACGCTCCAGAGTGGGTGGTTTCGTTGCAGGAACATTGTTGGAAGGATCGGCCGTAATGGCGTTCTTTATCCATGTGGGAGTGGGTGAGTTGCATCATCTGTGGTGGTTGCCACTTGGATTGGGTTGTCAGTTGATGGCACGAAAAACACAAGAATGGAAGTGGTTCTTGGCTGTTGCACTGTGTCTGGTGGGTGCAATGCTTTCTTGTTTTTACTTGGGGTTCTTTTTGGCACTCTCTGTATTGACATGGGCTGTGTTTACCGGTTGGAAAGGTCGGCAGACACCCAAACTGGTGCTTCAGTATGTACTGGCGGCTGCGCTGTCTATTTCTATTGTGATCCCGGTGACAAAATCGTTTGCTTCCTCTTATAAGACGGGTTCTGTCCCTGAGATTGGTTTGATGAATTACATCACTCAAAATCACGGACAACCAGTCACTGACCCTCCTGCAGCGCGTTTGGAAACACGACAATTGCTTTCGCCCAATCGCGAATCACAAAGTACAGAGGATGCTGCTTATGGCGGTGGTCGTTACCTTGGATGGATGGCGTTGGGATTGGCACTGGTTGGTTTGGTGCGCAATCCACGTAAAGCAGCACCATGGTTAGCGGTAGCGGCTGTTGGTGTTGTATTTGCTTTTGGAACGTACTGGACCGTTGGTGGTGAAGAAGTACGTACGGCAGGTGGTATTCGACTCGTGATGCCAATGTTTTGGCTCAATCGCGGATTGGGTTACTTAGCGGAACCCCTCAACTTTCCGATTCGATTTTTGGCAATGACTGCAGTCGCGATTTCTGCCATGGCCGCATTGGCTAGTCGTTCAAAGTGGGCCATACCTGTTGTGATGCTGGCTGTTCTTGAGATATCTTGGGGGCAGATGAATCCATATCCATGGAAACGATTTTATCCTCGACAAGCCTCTGCATTGTCTGTGATGAGAGGCGTTGATGACAAAGCGGTGATTGATTTGGCATTGGCAGTTCGATCCGACATGGAAAATCGATACAATGCTCTAGGTACTCAGATTGTTCATGGACACAAGTTGCATGCTGTGCCTGTAGAACGTGTGGAGTACTTTGCTCGTGAAGGACAAATATTTGTACAAGCGACACAACTATTTAGGGATTTGGTTCCTTTTTACGAAAACCGTGGCGGAACGATGCAGTCTGAATATCGAGCCGATTTGGCGGTTTTGCAAGATGCAGGATTTGGATGGATCGTAGTTGGATATCGCAATGGTGCCGAACGAATGCCACAGGGCATTGTGGATGCATTGAGTCAGTTGTGTGGTCCTCCAGTGGCTAAAGATGCCGGTATTGGAGCGTGGAAACTGCCTGAGGTTACGTATACTGATGACGAGTTGACACTGTGGAAGAATCAACATCGCTTGATGATGGAAGCCATTTCTCTCAAGATGCCAGGAATGGGGCCTCCACAAGGTCAACCACCATCTCCCAATAATTAATCTACCCACCTCCCACTTCACATTCGGATGCACAATGTACATACAATCCGTAGAGATACAAGGTCTGGCAGATTTGCCATATTGTCTTTTGCAAGAAATCCCCTCTAGTGGAATGACATTTCAAGAGGCCACTCCAGAGACGACGGCTTTGGGAGATGCCTTGGCCATTTGGTTCGCGGCGTTTGATGAGATGAGTTTGGTTGACCTGTTGGTGCAATGGGGTTGGGCACAAGAGGAAGATATTGAGGTTTTTGGCGAAGGATTGGTAGAAGAAGTCTCCTGGTTTGATGGTACCTGTTCATCTATGTGGGTTGAAGACAGAACGGTGAGTATTTCATTAGATATAGGATTGGACAATGACACTGTGCAAACCCTTCGTCAGTTGATTGCCAATCCAGAAGTTCAAGTAGCCTTGATGAGTGAACCGACTTTTTCGGCAACGTTGTCCATGAGATGGAGCAATGATCATCAAGTGATGGGACTTTCGTTTACGTCTATTAGGCTAGGTCAGTGGCGTATGCCGACCGAAAAGCCAGTGTGGTATTTACAATTAATGCGCGTGTTTTATCAACGATTTTTTCGAAATCACAATCGATTTATGGTTGCTGAATGTGCTTTGTCTACGATGCTATCGATTGATGGGTTTACACGCTATCAATCCTTTCAACAGGCGTGTGCTAAATGGGGAGAACTACGGGTTGTGAGTATCTTAGACAGAGAACCGATGTTGTTAATCAATGATCGACGGATTCGAAGATGGGGTGCCGAGATGGAGTCTACCATTCGAGTATTGGCATCGTGGCACTTGGTCTCGAGTGATATTGTTTGGTCTGACAGAGTTCTTTCAGAACGACCGATGAACAAGCAGATATGGGGTATTGCACCTGGTTTAAAAGAGAGTCGAGACGGCAGTGCATTGAATGCTCGATCATCAGACGTCACATTGAGGTTTCCAAAGTCATAATTAACGACGGTCAGTATGTATTGTGTGCAGAACAGACCATGAAACACTTCATGAACATGTCTTTCAGAAGTGCATCGTACAAATTGTGTTGTACAAACCTTTATGTGCGTACGAGTTTGTTATGAGTTGGATTAAACCGCCATCCAACCGGAGGGTTGTTTGTCAATCGATCTCCCTTGTCCAAAAGATCCCATCCACGAAGTTCTAATATTTCGGCCAGTCGGATTTTCAATCGATTGGATTCTTCTTCGGGATTGACCAATGCCTCAACAAAATATTCATGACAGGCATCGGACTGTTGTTTGTGCAGAGTTTCAATGGACGCGAGTCGAACTTCTTCGTCGTAATCAAACAGGCAAGCAGAAACAGGAGACAGGATTCTTTCATCGACAAAGTCACCCAATTTTATGATCAACTGTCGCTTTTTTTCCGTCTTAAAAGGATCCATTTCCAAACCCAGTAATTCTAGAAGAAATTCAACTGTCTTTTCTGGTCCTTCGCATTCTTCTACAACCCTAAGAGGTATTGCAAATGCTGTATTGTCACGGATCCAGGACTTCGTGGGCTCCACTGCGGCACTTCCCTGTGTGCGAAGCAGTCTGTACAGATATTCCTTTTCTTCAATGTCTTTCATTTGTTTTTCATATGTAAGAGAAAATCGCTTGAGCATTCCTTCGAGTGCCTCGGATGTTCCTTTGTCCGCCAGCCATTGTGCAGACAACATGCGCTCTTCTTGGGGGGCGTTGAGATTGCTTAGTCGCTTGATGTGTTTTTTGAGCTGTGAATCTTCACCGCCACTGAATAAAAAATCAAAAAAACCCATGGTATGCTCCAAATAAAACGACAAAAATGGATGGTACGTCGTGACATACACCCTATTCAATAATCAGAAATAATTCCACCAAGTACCTAGGGAATCCTTTTATCAAATTGGTAGAGTATGTGTTCTTATCCATTCTTCTACCTTCAAACGACATCAATGAAATGTCAAGTTTATCATTATATGCTATGATGATATATGATGTTCGCCATCTTTGAAATGACAAGGGAATTCTTGCTAAATGTAGTATGATACCATTACAATATTGCAACGTTCCCGTCGTAAAACTGTATTCCGAAGGTTTTCACCATGCGCAAATCCGTACATAATTTTTTGAATCCACTGTTTATGATTACATTGGTATCTCTGTTGGCACCCGCCTGTAGCGATACAAAGAGCAATGCAATCGATTCTTCTGAAACTTGTAAGTCTCCTGTGGCAAACGCTGGTGTTGATTCAACAGTGGGTATTGGTCAGCCGGTATTTTTGAATGCTGCAAACAGTCAATGGTGTTCAGATTATGATGACAATGTAAGCTTTATCTGGAGTTTTGTCAGTGTCCCGACTCAGTCTGCCGTGACAGAAGATTCTTTGTCAGCAAACCGATCAATCGCTGCGATGTCTCCACAGTTTACACCTGATGTGACAGGTGATTATGTAGTTTCTTTACAAGTTTCAGATGGTTTAAGTGTATCAGACGCAGATTTTATTGTGGTTGAAGTGGTTGCAGGTGATGCACCTCCTACTGCGGATTGTGGTGGTACTTATGAGGGTGAAATTGGACAGTTGGTCACATTGGATGGCTCTTTGTCTACAGATCCAGAGTTGGCGGAGTTGACGTATGCATGGACTTTGACACCACCCAACTGCTCACAGTTAACGTCAGACAACTTGTACAACGAGGGAACTAATTCACCCAGTTTTGTCCCTGATTGTTCAGGTGTTTTCGTTACCACATTGACAGTGTCGGATGGTAATCACTGGTCTGAGCCTGTGATTTGTTCAGTGGATGTGGGTTCTGAAAATCGGATACCGACCGCAGATGCAGGTAAAACGTTGAATTTCGGTGGATGTGCAGGCAATCCCGTACAGTTGAATGGATACGGATCGTATGATGCAGACGGTGATCGTTTGACGTATGCATGGGCTTTGGTCTCAGGTCCTACAGATTCAGCAACATCAGATGCCAATTTCTCGGATACAACGAGTCCAAATCCCGAATTCACTTGGGATACAATGGGAACATACACTTTTCAACTTCAAGTATACGATGGGCAAGCGTGGTCTGCACCGGATTTGGTTGATTTGACCATTGGTGATATTGCAAACAATACTCGACCGATTGCAAATGCTGGAGACTCTGTAGATATTGAAGCCTCAGCAAACTGCCAAGCGACATCTTACAGTTCTGAATGTGCTGATTGTACTCCATACACAGTGATGTTAGATGGCTCTGCCTCGTCGGACTTAGATGGCGATCAGTTGGACTTTTCTTGGACTGAGCCGACTGGCGTTTTGAGTATTGTCAATCCACAGGCTGCACTAACTCCAGCCAATATTCCAACCCAAGTCATCAATGCCAACTTGTCGTTTGAAGTCACGTTGACTGTGTCCGATTGTGAACAGTCTGATGATGACAGAACCACCGTAAACTACACATGTGTTTCGAACTAATCGTGTTCACATGCTTTGGTCAGTAGTCATTGTTGCTACGTTTATTTGAGAGGAAATACTCTATGTCTGTATCCATATTCAATCGCTCCACATCTCTTTTGACCACCTTGGGCTTATTGAGCGCTTTGACAGCTTGTACCTCAAATGAGTTGGATGATTCTAAAAATACCAATGGACAATCCGCCGTAGGAACTCCGGTTGCTGAAGCAGGTTCGGGTGGATCCTTTACTGCAGATCAGCCGATTCGGCTAAACGGGGATGGTTCTTATGATCCGGATGGAGATGAACTTACGTATCAATGGAGTTTCTCTCGTGTTCCAGCCAACTCGGGCTTAATGGAAGAGAGTGGGGTGTTTTCTCAAAACAATTCTACTGAAACTCAGACTGTATTTTTTGCCGACACATCTGGAACGTACATTGTGGATTTGATTGTAACGGATAGTACGGGATTGGAGTCGACACCGGATTCTGTTGTTGTATTGGTGGAAGAAGGTCAGTTGCCGATTGCGGAAGCCGGTATTGATGTTGATTTGGAAGAAGGACAAACAACTACTTTGGATGCTTCTCAGTCTGCAGACCCCTTGGGAAGAACATTAACCTATGCTTGGGATGTGGTTTCAAAGCCAGCATTGTCTTCTTTGACTGGGGTTGATGCACCAACGGCTCAAACATCTCCATTTACACCAGATGTTGCTGGACGCTATTTGGTTTCTTTAATCGTCAACAATGGTGTCAGTGATTCTTTACCCGATACTGTTACCGTAGATGTATTCTCGGCTGATCCATTGCCACCGGTTGCAGATGCAGGTGGAGATTTGTTGCAAGAATTTGATTGTTCAGCGATTCAACTCAACGGTTCGAACTCTATGGATCCAAATGGTGACCCTTTAGAGTATTTATGGGCCATTCAGTCGAAACCAACTACGTCTACTGCTGCTAATTCATCGTTTTCAGATACCACCGCAGCGAGTCCGACATTTTATGCTGACGTTGCAGGGGACTATGTGTTTTCGTTGTCGGTATATGATGGGGCTGCATGGTCAATTCCAGATTTGGTCACCGTGACTGCAGCAGAGCGGGTCGCAAATGCTTTACCAACCGTAGAGGCGGGTGCGGCTATTGCTGTAGATGCCGGAAATGCTGAGTGCGAATTGTCAGGATACAGTTACAATTGTGGTGATTGTTCCAATATGACGGTACAGTTGGGGAGTGATGCAGGTGTTTCAGATGCTGATGGTGATCCATTGACGTATTCTTGGTATGTTATGTCTGGTGATGCAACGTTGTCAGATGAGACTGATTTAAACACAGAAGTTGTGTTGTCAGGTGCGACAACAACAGAACCAAACGTTTGTGAGACCACAACGTATGAATTGGAGTTGGTGGCACAAGATTGTCCCGGTGGTGCAGCGGCTGATTCGTTAACCATCACGGTGAACTGCTGTGGAATTGAGATTCAATAATCAATGATAATGATGGCAAACGATGTTTGATCAATCGAATCGGTATATTCAGTTGTTCGCAGCAGATTTTTGAGGACCTTAGTCCAGTAAAGAAACTCATTATTCCTCTACAACACTAGGGTGTCGATCATTGATACTCATATTACTAGACATTGTAACCGTTGCTGCTGAACCGTTAGCAATACCGGTTCATGAGGTACCGTTTATCTGTGAAGAAGTCGGTTTTCCACTCGTGCTAGAACAGGGTGTGTTGGGTTGTTCTAGGGATGGTACAGTTGACCGATGGTTTGATTTTACAACAAGTACCGTAGTCGAATTACCAACCGAACAATGGATTCTTGGAGATGTGCTGTTTCGTTGGGGGCTTGATGGGGGACTTTGGGATGTACAAACCCAAACTTGGAAGACACCTAGACGTCGAGTCCTAAATCCCATATCCATCAGTGGCTCAAGCGGAAGTCGTGTCCAAGACCATAGGATTGTTTGGACTGATGAGAACACTGTTCGATGGTTGGATTTGGACACCGGTCATGAGCATAAGTATGCTGCCAATCCTTTGGGTGGGCAAGCTCCTGCTTGGTGGAATGGAGCAGTGGTCTGGATTGAATGGAATCAAGTGATGGGGATTCACATTTGGCTGCCACATCAGCAAGTGTATCGTACGATTGAGTCTGATTATCCCACATCGTTGATAGCGGTTGGAGAGCGCTTGGCTTGGGTGTCTGGAGGGGATGTCGTCACTTGGTCTTTCGAACAAGGGGAACGAAGATTGGGTCGAACAAAAGTTCAGCAGGTGTATGCTACAGAAAAAGGAATTTGTTGGACTCAGTGGTATGTAGAGGATGTAGATGTTTTCTGTGAAGGAGGCTGGCATTTAAGAAGAGTGGGTCACCAGTCCTATCCAGTGTGGTTTGGAGAAACGTTGTATTTTTTAGAAGAGGGGCGTTTATGGAGTATTTCGGAATAGATATGTGTAGACTAGAGCAATGACTTTTCGATGTGTGAACATGATGTTGCCTGTTGTGGCTGGGTATTTGGGCTGTACACCGCAATCTGAATCGATGAATGTTCGAGACAAAGCTCAGATTTTAGAGCAAATAGAGCAAACTCCATTGAAGGCAAAAGAGTTGTGCTCACAGTTGCAAGAACCCTCTCAGAAGGAATTCTGTATTCAATTTGCGTTACAAGCCTTGCCGAAAGATGCATTGGATGTGACCAGGGAATTGTGCTCTACATTAGAAGGCACTGTAAAGGGCGAATGTTGGTTTCAAGTGGCCGAGAACAGTTTGGATGTAGAAGATTGTGAAAGGGCAAGCCCCTTTGTTGAAGAGTGCTACGGTCACATTACAATTAGGGCACTTATACGGTCGAATGTGACCACATGGAAAGAGATAGAACACATCGCAAAATCCTATCGCTTGGATTTATCCTCACCAATTTATGGTACGGTTGTGTATCAGTATTGGTTTCGGGATACTTCTCCCCTCAAGTTGGACGAGTGCAAAGCGATGAAACATCCCAAAATATGTATTGACGGACTTGGTATGCTCTATTTGCAACGTTTAAAGGAATGGGATTTACAGCCCAATGTAGATTGTTCTATCATTCCCGACAAACTCGCTCACAGTAACCAATTGGTGTTTGAGAAACCGTTTCTGAATGTGTATGAACGAAAGTGCGGATCGTTATAGTTACAATTTTAGGTGGATGGTATAAAACAGTTGATGGTAAAAATGCGGATTCATACGGTTCTTGTTCTTATGGATACTCAACAGGATCATAGTCAAGTAATTTGCTTACAAAACAATGTAAATTGATGAGGCACTGTATTTTCTTTATGCGGTTCATCTGCGGATGAGTGTACACTAAATAGCATCGGTTCAATTTGAATTTGATAGAGGGAAAGCCAACTTTGGAGAGAGATGAATCTGATTGTTCTATTGTGGGCTTGTGCACCCGAAATTACGTACCATCAAAACATTCGACCCATTGTGGACGCTCGATGTATCAATTGTCATCATACAGGTGGTATTGGTGGTATCGATTTATCCACTGCGGATTCAGTTGTGGATTGGGCACCGGTTATTGAGCATGTCACTCAAAATCGAAGTATGCCTCCTTGGTCTGCTACTGGGGACTTTAGCAATGATTGGTCTTTAGAGGATGTCCATATTGAGATGATTCAGTCATGGGTGGATGCTGGGATGCCTTTGGGGGATCCAGAGGCAGCTTCGGATGTGGTTCCATCCATTGGTACGAGATTGTCTCGTGTGGATACCCAGATTCAGATGTCAGAGACTTATACATCGACTGTTGAGAGCGGAGATGAATATCGCTGCTTTGTGTTGGATTGGCCTTTGGAAGAACCTACTTACATCACAGGGTTCAATGCCATTCCTGGAAATCCAGAGATGGTACACCACATTGCCGCATTTTTGGTTCGTCCAGATGGCCTGATGGGTGAATCCATTTTTGAATCGTTGATAGAATGGGAGAACTCGGATGATGATGCAGGATACTCTTGTTATGGTGGTCCAAGCCTTACGGGGACTTCTTCACAAATACCCATTGAACAAATTGCACAGTGGGTACCAGGAAATCAGGGTATGGATTTTCCAACAGGTACAGGGATTTCAGTTGGATTGGATTCCAAGATCATTCTACAGTTGCATTACAATGTGCGACCGGATCTCCCAACCAAAAGTGATCAGACGGTATTGGAGTTTTCATTGGAACCCACAGTGGATGCCCCTGCGGCGTATGCCCCGTGGTTGAATGGGCTTTGGCCTGTTAGCGGTATGTCTATCCCTGCAGGTGCAACGGGCGTAAAACACAGTGTGGAAGGTGACCCCAGAGGGTTTTTCAATGTGTTGAACCCCAATTTGGAGCTGGACGATGGATTCCTGATTCATGGATTGATGATGCACATGCATCGGTTGGGTCGATCGGGTTCTGTGTTTTTGGTCAAAGAAAATGGTGCTGAAATTCCATTGGTTCAGATTCCTGAATGGAACTTTGATTGGCAATTCACGTACTTGTTAGAGGAGCCCATCCAGTTTGAAGAGGGTGACCAGTTGCGGTTGGAGTGTGTCTTTGACAACAATGCCACCAATGCGGTTGATGTCGATTGGGGTGAAGGAACCAATGATGAAATGTGTGTGGGCAATTTGTACATTTCCACACCCTGATTCCATGATGATGCTTGCTCTCCTGTATGTTGGTTGTGAAGCACCGAGTCCTGAAATTACTGTTTTAGACAAGGCACAAATCTTAGAGCAAATAGAACAAACTCCATTGAAGGCAAAAGAGTTGTGCTCACAGTTGCAAGAACCCTCTCAGAAGGAATTCTGTATTCAATTTGCGTTACAAGTCTTGCCGACAACTGCATTGGATGTGACCAGGGAATTGTGTTCTACATTAGAAGGCACTGCAAAGGGCGAATGTTGGTTTCAAGTGGCTGAACGAAGTCTCTTAATGTCTGATTGTGCTCTGGCAATACCATTTGTGAAAGAGTGTCACTTGCATTTGACCTATAGTCTCCTTGTGAACTCTAAAGCCACAACTTGGGAAGAACTTGAGCAAGTTGCATCTGAATATGGGATGGATCCCTCATCTTCCAAAGATGGGGTTATTCTGTATCAATATTGGTTTAGGAATATATCCCCACTAATGAAGGCAGATTGTCAAGCCTTTCCAAATCCAGAATGGTGTAGAAAGGCGATGGAGTTGCTCTATTTTGGCCGTCTTAAAAATTGGGATATGGACTCAGGCTCTTCTTGTGATCCCATTTCAACAAAGATTTGGCATGGTGACCAGATACTTTTCTCTCAAGCGTTTGAAACGGTCGTTGTGCGTAAGTGTGGGGCCTCATCTATATCAGAGTAAGGTTGGTGATGTCCGATTGCGTTCAGACATTCCCTTTTGTTGTCGAGTGTAGGGTACATACAACACGGAGTGCTTTGTTGAAACCGAAGTTGACAACATTGTCAGAAGCTGAGTGGATTCCAAACGCACAAGAATAAATGTGGTATCAACTGCACACGGGATGATGTTGTATCAATATTGGTTTCGCAATGCCTCTAGTTTACAAGTGTCAGATTGTCTAGACATGACGGACACCAAGTTGTGCCTCGCACACTGACAACTCAATATTTGCTGCGGTTGAAATCCTGGAATGTGGACACCAAATCCTCTTGTGATGTACTTCCCTAAACCATTTCACACGGAGAACAACGTGCTTTTAAGGACTCATTGGAAAATGTGTTTAAACGGTAGTGTACTGAACGATAGAGATCCTGTTTATGGGAATGTACCTAGACAACGTGCGTTGGATGCATGTAATTGCACATTGTGGGGTGAGTTTCTTGGATACGTTCGACACTGAAAATGATGTCTCATGATGTTCTCTTAATTGAAGGAGGAACCACATTGTATCCTATGACGCTGTATTTTATATCCGAATAGCAGATGTGGGTTCGTTTGATTAGGACACAACAACACAGGAACGATCATGTCTACAAAAATGACACTCAATATTCAAACCAAAAAATCTGCTGTTTTGGCAGGTCATACCTCCAATGTTACCATTTTGTGTAAATTGTTGGGAGAAGATACACCCGCAAACCTCCCTGCTCGGAGTCCTCTCAATCTTGCCTTGGTTTTGGATAAATCAGGTTCTATGTCTGGCATGCCACTGAATGAGGCAAAGAAGTGTGCCATCAACATTGTTAAACAGTTGACCGATCAGGATAAGGTGTGTGTGGTCGCGTACGATGACAATGTGGAAGTGGTGAGTCAAATTACATCTGCAAGTCATGTAAAAGAGATTACGCATAAGATTAAAGCGATTCGCTCTGGAGGAATGACGAACCTACATGGTGGTTGGGATGCGGGAGTGAAACAACTGCAAGGGTGTACTTCGGATGATACTGTATCAAGGGTATTGTTGTTGTCTGATGGTAATGCAAATGCTGGTATTTCTGACACGGCTGAGATTGTTCATCATACAGCTGCTGCATTGGACAAAGGGATTTCCACTTCAACATATGGACTTGGAGAGCGATTCAATGAAGATCTGATGGTTCAAATGGGCAATGTTGGTGGTGGAAGTAGCTATTACGGCGAAACCGCTGATGATCTGGACGAACCATTTACTACAGAGTTCGATTTGTTGAGTTCCCTCTGCGCCAAAAATGTCTATTTTGATTTTGTGAGTCCACACCACTCTGTTAAATGCTTGAACACCCAATTGATCCGTAAAGAAAAAGGGTTTCAAACTGGGAATCTACCCTATGATGGGGCTGTTTGGGTGGTGTTTGAACTGTCTGTCAATGCCAATGGCAACGGGGAGGAAGACAATCCTGAACAATGGATGGACTTGGGGACCTTGAATGTACAGTATACAGACATGGATGGGGTGACTCATCAGTTGTCCAAGTCCTTGAGATTGCCTGTATTGCCTACCAAGGCCTATACGGATCTCGCAGATGATGAAGAGGTGGCACAGCGTATATTGGAATTGGAAGTCAGTGAGCTGCAAATTATGGCGAAAGAAGCTGCACGTAGACATGCATGGGACGAAGTGGATAATTTGTTGAAGCGGGTGACTGTATTGGGTGCCGACAATGAGTGGATTGCAGAGATTGCATTGGAGATGCGAGATTTAGCGGAGCAGCGAAATCAACAAGTCTTTATGAAAGAGGCTATGTATTCTTCACGGAGCATGCAGCGTCGTCAAGTATCCAGTGCGGCATATATCGCTAGTGATATGAGTATGGACATGGACGATGAGTTACCATCATTCATGCGTCGTAAGAAGCGTCAGGGCAAGAAACGCTAGACCAATATCGCTATGTTAACACTCAAAGAGTATTGCCTAAGAATGTGAAATGTACATTTTAGTTCACATTCTTAGGTAAGACTCTGTGTGCTGGTTTTAAATTTCCATGCGCATCAAAGCCATAGAATCGAGCATATGCTGTGTTTTGGATTCGGTCTTTGTACAATGTTACAATAAAGCCATCGACATAGTCTCCATTGCGCGCATACACCATCACATCCATGGCATCATAGTCTTGCTGGTTGATATTTAGGTCACCACTGTGTGTAAATTCTGCTTTGGTTTCCGCAATACGCTTGAACTCTGGCGTGGTGAATACAATTTTGACGATGGAGATGTCACTGTTGTCCGTAAAAGCTTTTCGTACGGT
>Ga0206130_10006953_pt1 | contig 12712 bp, 12 predicted proteins | sample Helgoland_Spring_9_FD_148637 | JGI IMG/M metagenome (GOLD analysis project Ga0206130, IMG submission 148637) | Pelagic subsurface seawater microbial communities from Kabeltonne, Helgoland, North Sea - Helgoland_Spring_Bloom_20160512_1 | ecosystem: Environmental > Aquatic > Marine > Epipelagic ... | reverse complement strand
ATAAGCTAACTTTTCAAATTCGCTTTTTGTCTATTGACTATCTCGGGAATGATCTTCAATTAAGTACATCCCCCATTTGGATAACGATTGAAAAATCGGAATAAGGTCTTGAGACTTTTCGGTAAGTCTATATTCCACTCTTGGAGGAATTTCGGGAAAACTGTGTCGCGTTAACAATTCATCCCTGACTAACTCTTGCAATTGCGTCGTCAAGACTTTCCTTGAGATTTTTGGTATCAATGCATCAAGTTGACCGAATCGTTTTGGTGATTTCTGTAAATGCGAGATGATGAGTGGTTTCCATTTTCCCCCAACGATTAAAAGGGCTTGTGTCAGAGGACAGTTTTGATGGTTTTTTTCGTGCATCGGACATCAATTGTAACCTTGAAGTAACTACTTTTTCTTCTTTATCTGAGCGAATTTTACTCGCTAGTAAGCGAAAGTAGTGGATAAAAGTTACTTTTAGTAACTGAAAATTGTCACATGAAAATATCTCATCTCTTTGTTGCTATTCTTTTCATGTCGGCTATTCCCGTCTCGGCTGCTGACCTCGTCGCCGTGAGCGATGGGGTTTGGTCAGATCCCACGACATGGGATGGCGCAACAGTGCCCACCGCATTTGATCAAGTGACCATTCCCGCCGGTATCACCGTAGAATTATCGAGCACTCAGGTCGCACAGACCATCACCGTGAATGGCACCTTGCGTGTGGCGGGGAACACTTCGGTGGAGATGTTGGTCCAGTGGATTATGGTCATGGGGCCAGACGCCCTGTTTGAAGTGGGGACTGTTTCGGATCCTTTTCCTGCGGTGTACGACTTCACGCTCACGCTTGTCGGAGAGAATACCGGGTCGCTGATGATGGCCATGGGGGAGAAGTTTCTAGGAGCTATGAACGGGGGGCGGATCGAGTTGCATGGAGCGCCTAAGGTTAGCTGGACCCGACTGGGCAACAGTGTCTTCGATGGGGAGACTCAGCTGACAACGGTTGATCCAGTGGATTGGGAGGTAGATGATGAGATTGTGGTGGTTTCCAGCCGTCTCAATTGGACGGAGGCCGAGCAGAGGACAATCAATGCGATCAGTTCGGATGGTTTGACGCTGAGCCTAAATGCTGCGCTATTGTCCCCTCACTTCTCGACGGTGGAGACCCACACCCGGGCCACGGATGACAAAACGTGGACAGCAGACATGCGCGCCGAGGTTGGGGTCTTGACTCACAATGTGAAGATCCAGGGCGATGCAGCCTCCGAGACGGATGGATTCGGTGGCCACATCATGATCATGCCCGGTAGTGCGGGCAACGCTAGCCACGTTGAGTTATATCGGATGGGCCAGAAGGGGGAAGTCGGACGTTATCCTTGGCACTGGCACCTGCTCCACGAGACGGGATTGGGACAGTCGTTCAAGCATTCAAGCGTGCACCGATCTTTCAACCGCGCCATCACCATCCACGGCACGAGCTTCGTGCAGGTCGAAGACAACTTCTTCTACGACCACATTGGCCATGGCGTCTTCCTCGAGGATGGAAGCGAGCGGTACAATTCCATCCTCAACAACGTAGTGGTCTTGTCGAAGCGTCCCGCTCAAGGGGAAGAGGTGACTCCATCGGACAATCAGTTGAATCAGGTTCAGAACCGCACGCCCGCGAGTTTCTGGATCACCAACCCCAACAACATCTTCGAGGGCAATGTGGCCGCGGGTACAGAGGGCACAGGCTATTGGTTCGCTCTTCCAGAGGCGCCTATGGGGGCCTCTGCCGGAATTTCCCTTTTCGATGGCATCGAACCTTATCGGGAGCCTCTCGGAAGTTTCGTCGGCAACACCGCTCACAGTTGTATGAGCGGCTTCGATATCTTCGACCAGCTCTTTCCTGACCACAGTATCCGCAAGAACGCGGGATGGCAGGAGAGTGGGGAACACCTGATCGACGGATGCGTCTGGTACGCAAATGACCTGGCCGTATACAGCGGTATCGGAGGAGGAGTGGGGGACAAGGTGACCTACACTGCCAACCTCAAGTTCCAGGACAATGTCTTCGTGGCCAATGCCACGGCAATCCAATTGGCGAGCTACTCTCAGGTGGTGGAATCGGCCATTGTAGCCCACGGCCAGTCAAACATTCTCTCTCAAACTGCGAGCCTTTACCGCATATATGACGGAGCGGGACAGATTCACGATTGCCACCTCGTGGGGTGGAACGAGCCAGATACCGATTACCTCAAGGATGGCGGAGCGGCGACCAAGCACACCAACCATCGGGTTTCGGGCATTACCACGGATGATGGCCTGGCGCCGCGAATCGACATGCGGAATTATGACATCCCGGCCTCCCCGACGGACATGACCCCCCAGAGCCTCAGCCATCCTCGCGTCTGGAACATGGTCCTCCTCGATGAGGACGGCAGTTTGACAGGAACCGCGGGCCATTCGGTTGTGAGCAACCACCCGATGATGTTGGTGGGGGATGAAGCCCAGCCGGTAAACTGGGTGAATGCTTTCAGCAGTCCCCACCGTTTCGATCTGGTAATCCTCCAATTTCCCGCTCTTCCGAATGATTCTATACCGAACGTGACGTGCACCCGCATCAAGACAGGGTCACCCACTGAATCGGTTTACTACATCCACGGGTACAAGGAGCATATCCAGTTGCCGTTCATCATCAACGAGGGGTTCCTGTATTCGTATCAGTTCGAATCCCTCCCCGCAACGCAGCAGATCAAGGTGGTGCTGGACGATGCAGATGCGGGCGATGCCGCATGGATCCGGTTTGTGGGTCTGGGCAACCTTGGTGGGCTGACCCTATCCTCTTCAGCTCTCGCTCTGGTGGAAGTGGGCAGTCTGCTCGAGTTGACCAACAGCCAGCAGGCCGCCTATTTCGTGGAACCCGGTGGGGACGTTTACCTAAAGATGGTGGCCATTGGACGTGTCCAGAACGTGAACATGACCTGGACTGAGGATGTCGAGCTCTCGCCTCTGGATACGGACGGAGATGGGGCAACGGATGGGGATGAAATTGCCGCAGGTAACGATCCTTTTGTCATCGATTTGGACGTTTTGGGTTGCACATACTTCGGGGCATGTAACTATGATATTGAAGCGGATGTCGAGGACGGATCTTGCCTGTTTCCGCCGATCGGCTGTCCATGGCCGGACAATGTGGCCTTCGTGGGGTGCACGTATTCCGACGCCATTAACTACAACACGGAGGCCGTCTATGACGATGGGAGTTGCATGTGGAGCGCGGTATCGGCGGAATGTCCGGCGGATGTCAATGGAGACGGCATGGTGGCCGTTCAGGATATTCTGTTGGTGCTCAGTTCATATGGTTCTTCCTGCCTTGATGAGTGATCTCAGCTACTGCTTGTAGATGTCGTCGTGGTCGTTCATGATTTGGGTGGCGAGGCCTTGCAAATCTGTTTCGAAGCCGGTGACATACTCGTTTGAGTTCAGGTCGTCACCGTATATGCTAGCGAGCCAAACTAAGGTGCCGGTTTCGATCACGATTTGACCTTGATGGCCTTTGTTATCGGTGAAAATGGACGTTGGCTTGGGACCAAACAATTCGATTTCGTCGAGCAACAATTCGTCTTGTTGCATTTGAGCCAAATGAATGGTGGCCCAACCCGTGGGAATGGAAAAAATGTTGGTTTCAGGAAATTCATACCGCAAGCTGTCCACAATGGTCTCGTGCCAGTAATCCACGACGGCCGGGTAAAAATCATCGATTCCGTTGTATCCATAAGATTGCGCTGTGGAGTCCCAAGAAGCAGGGAAGTCCACTGGGGGTAAGGATATGCCGACCACAATATTCGGGTTGTTCTGCAAGGCATAATTGATCCATGCTTTGTGCCCGGAAATGGGTTCATCAGGGTCGTGCCCGGGGGTCATCGCGAAGAAATCGATGTTTCCCTCATCTAGCATCGACTTGATCAATTCGCATTCTTGGGTTGTTGAGTCATTCCAAAAACTGCTGGCCCATCCATTTCGTCCCCCTCGGGAAACGACAGTGCTTTGGTGGTCAGTGTACCCAGCGTCGAGAGCAACGGAATCTAGGTGTTCAGCGTATGGTCGAAAGAAGCTATTCCCAATGAGGAGCATCTGCTTGCCGTTCTCTTCCTGTTGAGGAATGGTTTCTTCATCGCAGACGCTCTCCTTATTGCACGATGTTCCCACAAGAATAGTAAGGCTCAGCGCTCCGATTGCCCCAAATAATCCAGGCTTCATATTTCGAGGGTTTATAGTTTCGCACCAAAATACGATACCGCTCTGATATGAGATCTGAGGTACTGCCTCAATAAGCAAGGGAGAACGCTGATATGCCCACCCAGACTAGTTTAGTCTAGCTTCGATGAGCCCAACCGCGTCATCGGATAAAAATGATTTGAGCACCGTGAAGATGTGTTTGATTCCTTTTTGCCGGAGCTTCATGTCTTGTTCTTCCGGATATTTCTTTTGCGAGAAATCCATCCAATACCGCCCTATCACCAGGATGATCTCGGAAATGTTTTCGACTTCATTTTCTTTGAAATTGAGCAACCCATGGATTTCCGCATGGCGCATGCGTCCTTCCGTCCAGTCATCCAAAAAATCATTCACTCCTTTGACAGCGTGAAACGCCTCATCCTCATCATCCAATAAGCTGCTGAAGTCATCGCGCAAGAGGTACCGAAAGTCCCAAATCACATCATAAGCTCGGAAAATACCGTCTATGATGACTTCGTCATCGCCTGAGTCGGACTTAGCGTTTACCACCGCAAAGACTTTTTGAATCAGCTCGATGTGCGCCGCGAGGAGGTCCTTCTTCGTTCGGAAGTGGTACCATAGCGACCCCTCCAAAACGCCGGCGCGTTCTGCGATGGCGGCGGTCGTTACAGCTCCGAAGCCACGTTGGTTGAACAAGATCAGGCTCGTTGCGAGCAACTTATCTCGTGTCTTGACGGAAAACAAATCGAGTGTTCCCGCCGTGAGTAAGCCCGTTGCTGCGTTAGTCATGAGCAAGATGCTTTTTCATTTGTTTTGGCACCAGCGGATTCATCACGTGAAACCAAAGGGGGGGCACCAAACTCAGTAAAATAGAGGCAGGGTAGCCCAACGGCAAGGTTGGACTCTCTTCGTGGCTATTCAATACTTGGTACTTTTTTGCTGACTTAAAGTGATGATCGCTGTGGCGTGTTAACTCATACAGGACAATGCGGCCGATGTGCGAGTTTGAATTCCACGAGTGGTGTGGCTGTACTCGCTCGTATCGACCTGATTCCAATTTGTTTCGTAGCATTCCGTAATGCTCGATGTAATTGATACTTTCCAAAAAGAGGAACGCAAGGATGCCTGCCCCCGTTGCGAACAACATGGTTTCAAACGAGAAGATGGCCCAGATTGCACCGAGGTACGCCGGTTGAATCAAGTGGTACCAAAGCATGTCATTTTTAACTGAGAAAAAGGAAAGCTGCTGCCGATTCAATAATTGAATTTGCAGGCGCCATGCACTCATGTACTGCCTCGTTACCGACGTAAACCAAAAGCCATAAACCGTTTGTTTATAGCGGGCAGTGGCGCCATCTTCTGGTGTGGCCACGTTCATATGGTGACCGAAGTTGTGTTCAATGAAAAAATGCATGTACAGGCACGGCATGTAAAGAAGTTTGCTCATGAGCCGTGCGATCAGTGAGGACCGATGCCCCAGTTCATGCGCTACATTGATGCCGTTGGTAGCGAGTGCGATGCCACTGGAAAGTAATAAACCCACAAGTTCATACGTCTCGTAAACATTTGATTTTACTTGGACGAAGAAAAAAACCATCAAGCCAAACATAATGGGCACATTGGCATACAGCATGGCGTCGAACATCCACTTGAGGTTCTTTTTTGCGGCCGTATCCCGGTCCAAGTTGACATCGCTTTCTCCTGCAAGCACATCCAATACAGGCAAGATGATGAAGGCATAGAGTACTGTCGAATACGTCCAAATTCCAGTTGACTCGAATGAGATATAAGCCGACAGTGGCACCGTATAAGCTAAAAGGTATTTCAGGTCTTTCATAAGTCGGTATTCTGTATTTGGGTGAACACCCAAGTCGCAATTTAGCAGGGTTTGGGTAATTGCCCAAAAAAATATTGGATGAATACGGAGATGGAAGGACATTGGAAGGATGCCGAACCGAACCAAACGCATAGATGAAATTTGGAAGCTTGCAGGGATGGAAGAGGTTTTGCATTTAATTTTCAAGTCCTCCCCCCCCTGAGAGCTTCGAACTGTTGTCCGCTGATCGCTGGTGCATAAAAGGATATTGGCATCCAAAAACGGCAAAGTTCTGAAGCTCAAAAAACCATTGATGCTTCTTTGGTATGCGTATATCGGGTCTTTGCCAAGAGATTTGATGAATTGCCTTTAATCGTTGATGTTCTCTCTCTGACCTGCACGGAGAGGGGTGTGTTTTGGAGTGGTTGAAACAATCAGCCCTCTCAAAGGTTATTTAACTGAACGTTCTTGAGGATGAATTTCAAAACTTCCTATTCGAGGAGCTCAAAAATACCGAAGACCACAGTTTTTGGTAAACAACCTAATAGGGTAAAAACCCAGTAATCGCCATGAAAGAGAGCCTTTTAAAATACTACCCAGTACTACTCGCTTTTGTCTCATTCATCTTTTCGGTTTCGCTCTGGTTTACAGGGAACCAATTGGAAGGGATCTTTGTGGGGATTTGGGTGCCCTCTATTTTGTCACTCTCGGCGGTGCTCAATCAAATTCGTGAGAACGATAGAAAAGATCAGCTATGAATACGCTCATGTTTGTTGTGGGACTGATCATCTTCGTCCTCTACATGTGGGGGTTATTGGCTATGATCAATCAATCGCATGCATCCCAATCCAAAACGTCCAACTTCAAGAAGAAAGTGGACGAAGCAGTTGATGAGAATGATGGATGATTCCCGAGGGCATCGTTGTCTATGATTGGATACCGACCGATTTTTCATCACTGAAATGCAGTTATAATTCTTGATTTTTGGCCTTATACAATCTTTGTATAAACCGCCGATGGGCCTTGACTTCGTTGATTTTTAGTTTGAGAAGATGCTTTGGAAACTGCATCACGAAGGCATCCCCGCTTTTCATGAAACTCAGTTGTCCATATTTACAATACAAGCAATAGTCTTCTTGGTGGAGTCTAAAATATCCCGCAATTCCATTTTGTCTCAACTCGAACTTGATGTTCACAATTTCATTGACAGTGTCAAATTCAATGTGGTCCGGGCTGAGGCTAGCAATGGAATATTTGGTCGGAGAGAAAAGGTCATTTTTGATTCCTTCAAAAACAAAAACGCTCGACCCTATTTCTTGATTCATTTTGACCACCTCCTCCATTCTCTCGCGGTTCAATCGTTTTAACATGCGCTTTATGGGTTCAGTTTTCCCTTCCCGAAATTAGTTGCATTCGGATTAGTGGCCATCGAGAAACAAACTCTTTTTTGTGGCGTGAGTTGTGTGCAGAGGGGATGTGAAATGCATTTGCTTAAGGCTAGATTAGAATGTAGAAAAGTCAAGTGCAGAGAACCCGACAGCGTGTCTCATCGGCAACCGCTCAATTGCATGCTCTTCCTAGCAGGGGATCATGCCCTCGTTTTTTTCGTGACGATTAGACTGTGCGCTAAACAAGTTGCCTGTCTATGAGGTTAAGTGGACATGAATTTACACGCTGCACCTCCCGTCAACCACCACACGTCTTATCTGCTCAACGGAAAACTTTTGGAATGGTCGGGCGCCCGAGCAGAAGTTCGCAGTCCCATCCTGACAGGAGATGCGGGTGATGAAAAAGGGGCATTGCTAGGTTCAGCCCCCGACATGGATGAGGCGTCGGCTCTTGAGGCCCTCGATTCTGCAAGAAAAGCGTATGATTTTGGCAGGGGGTTCTGGCCTACGGCAGAGGCCGGTGTCCGCATTGCGGCGATGGAAAAATTCATTGAACTCATCATGCCAAGGCGAGAAGAAGTGGTGAATTTGTTGATGTGGGAAATCTGCAAAAAACGCTCGGATGCAGAGAAAGAATTTGATCGGACGGTGATCTATCTCAACGAAACGGTCGCAGAGTATAAAAATTTACACCGCGAGGGGAGTCACATTACTTCGGTGAGTGGGACGCTGGCCCAAATTCGGCGAGGTCCTATCGGAGTGGTTTTGTGCCTCGGTCCTTTCAATTACCCCTTGAATGAGACGTTTTGCGTGTTGTTACCTGCTTTGCTCATGGGGAACACCTGTGTCTTTAAGCCTGCGAAATATGGCGTATTGCTGATGACGCCCTTGCTCGAAGCGTTTGCAGAGAGCTTTCCTCCGGGAGTCGTGAATATCATTTTTGGTCGCGGCCGGACCCTCGCATCGCCCATCATGAAAACAGGCAAAATTGATGTCCTTGCCCTCATTGGCAATAGCAAAAGCAGCAATGCACTCATCTCTCAGCACCCCAAACCCAACCGGGTAAGGCAAGTGCTTGGTCTCGAAGCTAAAAATCCCGCCATCATATTTGCGGATGCGGATATTGATTTAGCCGTAAAGGAATGCGTGAAGGGCGCTTGGAGCTTCAATGGCCAGCGCTGCACAGCCCTGAAGGTAATCTATGTGCACAAGGACATACGAAAAGCGTTCCTCGATGCATTTTCTCGAGCTACGGACGCTTTGGTTTGGGGAAGTCCCTTTGACAATACGGACATTACGCCACTTCCTGAAGTAGGCAAAGTAGAAGCCATGCAGTCCTATGCCGATGAAGCCGTTTCCAAGGGAGCAACTATTGTGAACGAGAGAGGGGGCCAGGTTCAGGGCAATATGTTCTTTCCCGCCATTCTTTTCCCTGTCGATCGGGATACGGCTATTTTCCGTGAAGAGCAATTCGGTCCCGTTTGCCCGGTTCTAGAATTCGATGATTTTGAGGAGGTATTAACCGACATTGCCGAAAGTGCTTACGGCCAGCAAGTCAGCATTTTCACAACGGATGCGGCCACTTCAGGACGGTGTATTGATCATTTGGTCAATCAAGTGTGCCGGGTCAACATCAATGCCTCTTGCCAACGCGGACCGGATGCATTGCCTTTCACTGGAAGAAAGGACAGCGCCGTGAGCACGTTGAGTGTAAAAGCTGCGTTGCGCTCATTTTCGATACGGACATTGGTCGCCTGTGCGGAGGACGACAAAGACTTAATGGAGGAAGTTATCTCTGGAGGGCATTCGTCATTTTCCTCCATGAATTACATCCTTTAAATTTGAGGAGGACGTAAGGTGTGAGCCAATGGGTGGACCTGACGAACGTGATGTGTTGCGCTGATTTCAAACGGTGTTGAGATCAAACTGAATACGCTAAAGGTTTACGCAGCATGCAAACAGCGGAATAAGCGTATATTCCACATTATGAAAAGGCTGACGGGTGTTTTGATTTGTTTCGCATGTACTTCGATGCTCTTTGCCCAGGATAAGGAAACGTATCTGGAAACGAACTTTGGACTGAGTTACACGAGCTCTCTTATTGATGTCGTTCCAGGGGTTTCTTTTCTATATGGGACGAAGAGGTTCGTTTCAGAACGACAGTATTGGGATTTCCAACTGGGCATTGCAGTTCCTACGCTTGCAACCATGAAAATTGGAAGGGGGTTTAAGAATCTGAGAACGGGAAGAACCGTTTCAGCGGGAATTCGGGTTTGGCCGAGCCACATATACGTGGCATTCGGATTGCCCAACCCTCGATGTTCCAATGAAGTAACGGAACGGATGAAGAAGCGATTGGCTCGCCGGGGGAGTGATCGAACAAACCTTCTTTGCGGTGAATGGAATGTGTCGTTGGAAGCGGGTTTGGGCGATACAGATTTAGATGCTCTGAGCTTCGAATCCATTGCCATCATAACCGTGAGTCACCGCTGGTATTTCGATTGAATGGGAATGTGACGATTTCTTCGCATTGGACTCCCTCCAAATACGCCTCCAAAGGATAGATTCCGCACCCACGTTTCCTCAGAATGCTTGAGTTTGGGACAGCCCCTAAGCTTCATGCTGTTCGTTTGATTTGCGACTTAAATTGCGTGTAAATCAAGTCATCATGCGATTATTCCACTTGCTTTTATGTGGCGTCTTAAGCCTGGATGTCTGTGCTCAGTACACCATGCCCCACGAGGAGTCTTCGCATGAGGGTACCTGGCTTCAGTGGCCCCACAATTACACGTATGGCTCGGGTGCAGAGGATGTGGAGCCCAGCTGGGTAGCGATGACTGAAGCCCTTTCAGGAGGAGAGCGGGTGCACATTGTGGCCTACAATGCCGATGAAGTGGTCCACATCACAAGCCTGCTTCAGGGAGCGGGTATCGATATGGGGCAAGTTGATTTTCAGATTTGTCCCAATGATGACTTTTGGGTGCGAGACAACGGTCCCATTTTTGTTCACAATGATGAAGATGAGTGGGTAGTCCTGGACTGGGGATTCAATGGTTGGGGAGGAGATACACCGTTTGCATTGGATGATGTTGTGCCTTCAACGCTTTCTGAAAACTTGAATATCCCAGTCGTTGACCTGAGCGCGATGGTATTAGAGGGTGGAGCGATTGAAGTCGATGGACAGGGGACGCTGATGGCAACACGTTCCTCCATTACGGGTGATGATCGGAATCCGGGATTGACAGAAATTGAAATCGAGGCCTACTTGAGCCAATACCTCGGGGTGGAACAAATCATTTGGTTGGATGGCCAGTTTGGAGGAGAAGAGGACATCACGGACCAGCACATTGATGGCTTTGTGAAATTTGCAGGCGACCACACATTGGTCACCATGAATAACGCGGACCTGGCCTACTGGTATGTCAGTGCCGGTGACCGAAACATCATCGACCAAGCTCAAAATGCCGAGGGCACGCTGTACACGCGAGTAAACCTTCCTTTGACGCAGTTTCCGGTGCAAACGACCGGGGGGCAAAGCGTGGGATTTCGCAGCAGTTATGTCAATTATTACGTTGGCAATGCAGTGGTGCTGGTTCCTGAATATGACGACCCTATGGACGAGGTCGCCCGGGAAATCGTTCAAAGCCTCTATCCCGATCGGACAGCTATTGGCATCAATTGCCAGAACATGGTGTTGTGGGGTGGCATGGTGCACTGCGTAACGCAACAGCAACCGCTCGGTGCTGAAGCGATGTCAGTACCGGCTATTCCGCAGCGTGAAGACCATGGAAAATGCATTAAAAGGGTGGACCTCATGGGGCGAGAAATCAGGCACCCACAGCGAGGTCACCTATTCATCAAATTATTTGAGGACGGTTGTTCTGAAAAAGTAGTGGAATGGGAGTAGAAAGAATGCGCCACGTAGATGCCTCTGTTACAACAGAAAGTTCCTGCAGTGCGCGTCCGATAGCTCTGCGGTGTTCTTCTAACCTGTTCAGGAATCAATCGTTATTTCGAGATGTTAATCGATTGAGAATTTTTTTTTGTGTTGGGTTGTCACGTTTCTGATATCTCAATGGTACATTTCTGTATGAAATTATTTTTTATGACATGTGCGCTGACGATCGTTTCGATAGCAAACGGGGTAGCGCAAAATTCGACTGTTCAATTGACGTCCGAAAACATGGCCTTTTTTACGGTCAGCGTGGATGGAATTCGTTTGGCTTCGGAAGCCTCTATTCTTCAACAGATTACGGGCTTAAATGAAGGGGGACAATACAATCTCTTCATCGATTATGTTTCTCCAGATTTTTCGGATGTTCGAACAAGGCTCGTATTATCAGCGAATGGAGGTCAGGGAGCTGGAATTTACAGCTATACCATTCCTTCCTTTTTTCAAAATGGACTGCGCTTGGATGCCTTCATTCCGACTTCTGATATGTCAATGATGTCTGGAAATGTTGTGAACGCGGATGGGATGAATTTGGAACACATGTCCATGAACGTTCAGGCCGGCCACGCAAGCATGAACATTAGCATGAACACCGGTCAGATGAGTGGGGCCCAGCAGCAGCAGCAGCAGCAACAACAGCAACAGCCGCAGCAACAATCCGGCTTGTCGTCGCAGTCGCAAAACGAGTCTGTTCAAATCGTTTACGTTGAAGGCTACTCTGGAAGCATTGGTTGTGAAACACCGGTTGGTCCGGATCGTTTTGAGCGCATGATGGACAGGATCTACGATGCCTCTTTCAGTGATGAAAAAGTGAACATAGCCAAGCAGATTCTTCGGACAAACTGCATCGTCATTGAGCAACTCGTCGAGATACTAGAAGAGGTTGCATTTGATGAGGGACAGCTCGATTTGGCGAAATTTGCATACGAGCATGTGTATGACTTAGAAAACTACTACGAGGTGTATGGGGTGTTCTCCTTCAGCAGTAGCAGTGAGGAGCTGGACGCATATCTCCAAAGTCAATATTGATTCGTTCCTTCCTTCAGCTTCAGTGCGTTTGATTTCTTGATGTCTTCTTGACGCGCAGTCCAGGCTCGAAGAAGCACCTGTGGTGTCCTCACGATGAAGTGGGGGTAGTGAACGGTGTTGTCGAATTCAGGTGAGCTATATTGTCAACAAGCGGTTCCCTTCGGGTTTGAGGTGTGAAAGGTGAAACAGGTTAGCTTGCGGTGATGCGAGATAGACTGGATTTTTCACATACGTTTGGATCTGCAGTGAAGGGTATGCTGAAATTGCTCTTCCTTGTCACACTTTTAATTCATCCGATGAGTGGAATGATGGCGCAACAAA
>Ga0206130_10006949_pt1 | contig 12715 bp, 10 predicted proteins | sample Helgoland_Spring_9_FD_148637 | JGI IMG/M metagenome (GOLD analysis project Ga0206130, IMG submission 148637) | Pelagic subsurface seawater microbial communities from Kabeltonne, Helgoland, North Sea - Helgoland_Spring_Bloom_20160512_1 | ecosystem: Environmental > Aquatic > Marine > Epipelagic ... | reverse complement strand
TGGCTATTGTGGCTATAGTCAGAGATGTCGCTTCGACCAATGAACCGCAGAGGTAAAAAGTCTGCATCGATGCCGTCTTGGTAAAAATAACTGCCTCGACCAGCGACGGCAGTCAGTGTGTAGCCATTGGGTAGTTCCATTTCAATATTTACAGAGGTATCAGATGTTTCGGTGTCTGTCGCCTCAGGTCTCTCTCCACCGCTTTCGCAGATCGCAGAACTCATACCCATATGGCGTTCAAGATCACAGCCACCATATGATCGAGTGTCTCGATAAGCATCCCTTGGTTGAGAATTTATGTAGGCTGCGTAAGCTGGGAAAACAGCTCCCATGGTTCCATACATTAGAGCATTAGATGCTGGAATATTTGGTAAAGGACTGAACAGTGTTACCAAGGGGTTAGCACCCATGCGTAAAAACTCGCTTTCGGAATGTTTTATTTCAACCGACATATCATCAGTTGGCTCCCAAAGGGCAGTGACTCGCCACATAGACTCATCAACCGTGGGCATTTTTGAAACTTCAGTGTCAGGGTAGGTGTTATCGAGATGACCATCACCTTGACGATCTTTGTAAGCGAACCGCAATGCCAAGGAGTCAGTTAATGACCCAGAAAAATTTCCTTCAATGGTTTGACCACCAAATGACTCTGCGCTTATCGCGATTTTGCCGCCCATCTCCTGGCCAACCTGTGGTGAAGCAGATGAGATGTTGATTGCGCCAGCAAGCGTATTTTTACCAAATAAAATGCCCTGGGGTCCTCTGAGGACCTCTACTTGTTGCAAATCAAATAAGCCAGTCCTAACTTGACGGCTTTTCCCATAGTGGACGCCATCAACGTAGATACCTACCGATTGCTCAAATGATTGGTTGGCACCAATGCCTACACCACGCATACCGATAATGGTATTTACTGCATTTTCGGTGATTGACAGATTGGGAACATAGGCTGTTAATTCTTGGAAGCTGTGGATGCCAACTTCTTCAAGTTTTTGGCCATCCAGAGCTGACATTGAAATAGGCACATCCTGAAGGCTTTCTGTACGTTTTTGTGCGGTAACAATGATTTCTTCTAGTACTGCCGCATAGCTATTGCCGAAGAAGGCGGTTATGGCTAACGCCATCAAAATCCGAGAGAGAATCGTTTTCATTTTATAGACCCCGTTTAGATACATGAAAGGTCTATTTTTAATAAAAATTAGAGTACTCAAAAAAACAGACCGTTACATTAAAAGTAGACTAGGAATCAATGCGAAAGAAGATGAAAGCTATTCACTAAAATATAGAGTTTCACAGCTCAAGTTACTTTAACCTGCTGTTTTATCTCTCGATATGTTTAACGTTCAGTGGTTAAAGTTTTGAGTAGTGGCGCTATAATTGAAGAATCATAACGGTTTGAAAAAATATTCAGAGCGGATGGAATCCCACCGAGTCTAACAATAATGGTTTGGGTCTGCGGATTAATCATAACCAACTGCAGACCCATCCCCTCAATCCAGAAAACGTCAGGTAACTCGGGTAAACCGCCATATAAATGATAGCCATAGGTATTACCTGCTGACTTGCCTGTCGCCTGAACAAAAAACCACTCCGGGATAACAGAGTCTTCAACCATTTTTTCTAGCCAACTTATCGAGACTATCTGAATTTTCGGGTTAAGAAATAAATTGCCTATTTCGAGCCACGACCTTGCCGTAGCGAACACGCAGCAATAACCCGTCGTATTGATAACACCAGCCTTTTCAAGTTTTAACGGATGCCAGATTTTATCGACAATTAATTGGTTAAGTGGTTTGTTATAGATATTTCTTAAAACCAGACTCAGTAGGTGATAATTCATATTGTCGTAGCGAAACAGTCGATCACCGTCAAAGGAGATCTCTGATAAAGGTGTTATTAATGGATTACCTTTTAAGGTTTCTCTTATATCTATCGAGGCGCTTTTTATGCCAGAGGTATGCCTGAGTAAATCTCGAAGAGTGACTGGATTCTCAGACCGCTGAACTATTTCAGGAAGATACCGAGAAATAGAATCTTTCTCAGAGTTGATGAAACCGTCATCAATGGCGACGCCAATAAGAATAGCAACAATAGTTTTGGTCATAGACATAGCATTTATATTGCGTCCATCATCCGCATCTGGACTATAACGCTCATACACAATACGGCCCTTTTTTTGAACGATTAGCGCCTGAGTTTGGCTACGATCGAACCAGGTATCTAATGAGTCATCGGCGAGAGTGTTTTTTTCAAAGAACTCTTCCTGTTCTTCGCGCGTTCGTCCCGAAATCGTTGTCGGTGTTGATAACAGAAAGGAGTTCGGTGATTTCATTAAGTCATTCAGATGAGCGTTCGCCTCAAGCAAAGCACCGTCTAAAAGTGCAGTCTTTAGCGGAGTTCCCATCAGTAGTATTGACGTTAGTGCAATTCCAATTACTATTTTTAACCAGATGGTTTTGGATAACATGTGACTCGATACTCTGCTGTTTTAGATGTTGACGCCATTTTCGTTAAGGACGCGTTGATCGCTTAGTTAGAGGGCTATTATTTCACTGATACTTACGCGGTCTCTATTGTAATATTCTCAACCCCTGTTACGGTAACTCAAAAATAAGAGAAAACCATAATGGAATCGCCATCACAGAGTAGTTCAGGCAAGGAAATAGGCTTTTGGCGAGGATGGTCGATAGCTGTAGGTTGTGCGATCGGATCTGGTGTTTTTATGATGCCCACTCTATTGGCACCCTACGGAATGCTAGGCTTGGCCGGTTGGTTGACAGCTGGTGCAGGAACTTTGCTGGTGGCTTTGTCACTATCCCGATTAGTTAAGCGTGTGCCCAAACTAGGTGGTCCCTATGCCTATGTTCAGGCCGGTTTAGGTGATTTTGCAGGTTTTTTGATTGCTTGGACCTACTGGATTGCTTGTATTGCCGCGGCATCTGGTATTGCGATCGCATTTGTTGGTTATTTGGGCGTGTTTGTGCCTACGGTAACAGATTCAGCAGTACTGAGTCTTTTGGTGGCACTGGCCCTAGTCTGGACGGTGGTGGGACTCAATATTCGCAGTGTCGAGAGTAGCGGGACGTTTCAGGTAGTGACCACTATTTTAAAGATACTGCCGCTGTTGTTTATTATTGTGCTGGGTTTTACCAATATGCAGCCTGAAATTTTGCCACCAGTAAATCCAACTGAGTTACACCCTTTTGCTCTATTAGCGACGGTAACGACATTGGTAATGTGGTCCTTTGTTGGGATCGAGACAGCGACAGTTCCGGCGGATAACATGATTGAGCCAGAGAAAACGATTCCGCGTATTCTCATTGCTGCAGTGTTGACTGTACTCACCATTTATTTTTTGGTGAGTTTAGCGGTGGCTCTGGTTGTTCCAGCGTCTGAATTGATGGGGTCAACTGCGCCTTTTGCCCTAGCGGCGACCAAGATAATGGGTCCAGTTGGGGGCGCCATTATTACTGTAGGTGCGTTGATATCGACGCTGGGTTCTTTAAATGCAAATACCCTAACAGCAGGCCAAGTACCTCTTGCTGCCGCCAAAGACCATTTGCTGCCGATCAAATTTTTAACGCTGAGCCAATCCGGTACACCGATTTTTTCCTTTTTAGTGTCGGGGGGCTTCATGTCATTATTGTTAATACTTAATTACACTAAAGGCTTAGTGGCGGCGTTTACTTTTATGGCCATGTTGTCAACGCTGTCAACACTTATGGCCTATGCCTTTTGTGCGATTGCTGAGTTCTATTTCCTCAAAAGTGATCAAGCAGGGCCCGAGCGGACCCGAGCAATCTTGTTGTCAGGTGCCGCTTTTTTGTATTCTTTTTTTGCCATCTGGGGTGCTGGCTCAGAAATCGTATTTTACTCCTTCATGCTGATTATCGTTGGCATGCCTTTTTATGCACTTGTCCGAGAAGACGTTAGAGACCAATAGTATGAGTCAATTCAATGAATATTCTGCCCTTGGGCAGGTTGCAATACGCACGCCAAAAAATGCCTTTGTAAGTCAACAAAAACTGACCACCGAATGGGAGTCTCTGCGTTTTCATGAGATGCCAAATATGGAAGAAGCGCATAGGGAATTTGATCAATTTCGTAAAATTCTTTTAGGCTGCGGTGCAGAGGTTATTGATCTTCCCGCTGCAGATGAACTAACCATCGACAGTATTTATCCACGTGACAGTATTCTTATATGTCCCCGAGGACTGATCATTTGTAATATGGGCCGAGCAACAAGAACTCCAGAAGCAAGAATCAACGCTGGTTGCTATGAATCCTATGGCCATCAAATTGTTGGCGAGATTGTCGCTCCCGGTACCTTGGAGGGGGGCGATTTTATCTGGATTGATAAACATCATGCGGCAGTAGGGCTTGGGCCGAGAACTAACCGAGAAGGCATTCGCCAACTACAGGCAATATTAGGTGATGAGGTAGATTTACATGTGGTAGATCTACCTGAACCTGAACATCCAGATGATGTACTGCATCTGATGTCCATTATCTCGCCTTTAGATCAGGATTTAGCGATTATCTATAGGGCTTTTATGCCGGAGAGTTTTATTTTATGGCTGCAGAATTTAGGGATAGACTTTGTTGATGTACCAGAAGAAGAGTATCTGCCGATGGGCTGCAATGTGCTTGCCTTTGGGCCGCGCAAGGTTGTTATGTTAGAGAATTTGCCAGGCGTTAAGAGTGGACTGGAAGCTGCAGGATGTTTGGTGACAACCTATAAAGGACTAGAAATAAGTCGCAAAGGTGAAGGCGGCCCCACCTGCCTGACAAGACCCTTGGTCCGCAAATAATGATTGTTAAATCAGAATTGGATGGCCTCGACGGTAGTCTGCAAGCGGTGTATATTTGTCTTAATTACCGGACGATAAAAATTAATGTCTAACTACCTTATAAAGAGCATGGCCATCGCTGCATTGGTGCTGGCTATAACGTCCTGTGTTGATAGCTCGTCTCCAAATTCTGCATTGCCAGATTGGTCGTCGCCTGCAGGTGAGAACTCGGTATCACCGAATTTAAGCCTTGATATTAATGGGCTACCTATATTGAGTTGGCTAAAGGTATCTTCAGACTCGGTGGCATTAGAATATTCTCGTTGGGAACTCGACGGTTGGGGCTTGCCGATAATGGTAGCAAACGGCCAAGACTGGTTGGTCAATCGCGCTGACTTTCCTTCAGTCGTACAGTTGAATGAATCCCTTTGGGCAGCGCATTGGCTGGTTATGACGGATCCCGCTGTTTTTGCTTATGATGTTTTGGTTAGCTTATCTAGAGACGGTGGTGTTACCTGGGAGCCTCCCTTTAAGCCCCATACGGATGGCACACTGAGTGAACATGGCTTCGTCAGCTTCTTCACTGAAGGTGACGATGTAGGAATCGTATGGCTTGATGGACGAGAAATGGAAGCCGGTCATGGTCATAAAGAGATGTCGGAGCCGAATCAAGGTGAACTAAAAGGCATGACCATTAGATCGACCAAAGTCGCCGCAGATGGGTCGATTTTCCAAGAGCAAATAATCGACAATCTGGTTTGTGACTGTTGCCAAACTGATATAGCTCAGTCTAATCAGGGACCGATTTTAGTCTTTCGCAATCGTACTGAAAATGAACGCAGGGATATTTATTATTCACGCATGACCAATGGTCGGTGGAGTGAATCACAACCAGTTGCCATAGATGATTGGAATATTGCTGGATGTCCTGTTAATGGCCCGTCTGTTGCTGTAAATGGACAGACAATAGCAGTGGCCTGGTATACCAAGGCAAAGGGCTATGGCGAGGTCAAACTGGCTTTATCTAAAACGGGTGATGGTTTGTTTGGAACTGCTTTAGAGGTTGAAAGTGGTGATACTGTATTGGGTCAGGTAGGCTTGTCCTCAGCCCAAGATGGTGGCTTTTTGGTGAGTTGGATGACCTATACCGAGGGTACTGTCGGCCACTTAAAGCTCCGTTATTTTGATGCTGAAGGGATTGCTGGGCCAACGATTATTACTGAGGAGATTGATTTTACTCGTAAAGCGGGCTTGCCGCAGATGGTCTTATTGGGAGATCTCGCCGTACTCTCATGGACAGGGGGCGGGGAGACAGAGAAAAAGATTATTGTTGCAACAGCCCAAATAGGAACGACTCAAACACCATAATAATACTAATAGAATATCAGGGTTATCCATTGAAATCGCATCTTCCATTGTTCATCAAAAAAAATCAAATACTGGCGATCGGGGTGCTTTTTTTTGCTTTCACTTCGATTTCTTGCAGTGTCGCAGAAACTTTTAACAACACTGATCCAACTGTTGTACCCAAAGGATTAGGTGAGGTTATTGAATGGCGGATGACTAAAGACCCATCACCAGAAAGAGTCGCTATAGAGCTCTCCGATGAGTGGCGTAATCTTGATGCTAAATCAACCCACTACGCTGTCTGGATTGGCCATGCCACCTATCTTATTAACAATGGTGATATCACGATTCTTTCCGATCCAATTTTTTCAGAGCGCGCATCCCCAGTTGGCTGGGCGGGTCCAGAGCGGCTTATTCCTCCGGCCATTGAACTTGAGCAATTACCTACGATTGATGCCGTGGTTATAAGTCACAATCACTATGATCATCTTGATCTTCCTAGCTTAAAAGCGTTGCAGAAGACCAACCCTGAAATGGTGATCTTTGTGCCACAAGGTGACAAAGATTTATTAGATTCTCAGGGTTTGAGTAATGTGTCTGAATTTAGATGGTGGGAAAATGAGCGCGTTAAGCAGACGGAATTTACCTTTACGCCTGTGCAGCATTGGTCGGGTCGAGGTATAACGGGTCGTAACAGCAGTTTGTGGGGCGCTTGGTTCATAAAAACGCCCAACCTATCGCTCTATCACGCCGGAGATACGGGTTACTCTGGGGACTTTACAGTGACACGAGAGCGAATGGGTGTGCCTGATGTCGCATTCATACCGATTGGTGCTTACAAGCCTCGTTGGTTTATGAAAAGCCAACATGTGAACCCAGCTGAAGCGGTTCAGGTGGCTCTGGATTTACAAGTGCCGCGATCATTTGGTATGCATTGGGGGACTTTTATATTAACTGATGAAGCGATTGAAGAACCACGCAAGGTACTTGCTGAAGCATTACGGGCTCAAAAATTGGCTGCTGACTTTTTTGTCGCGCCGACCCCAGGAACTATCCTGCCATTGTTAAAAAATAAAAAACAAATAAGGAAATAACCATGACTGCAGAAATAATAGCCGGTGACTGGGACCCTAGATTTAATAAGGTAGTAGATGTCTTTAGGGACTCTCTTACGTCTAGGTTTGAGGTTGGGGCTTCGTTTGCTGTGGAGGTTGAGGGTGAGATGCTTATCAATCTATGGGGTGGTCATCAAGATGCCCAGCGTACTAAGCCGTGGCAGCACGACACGATTGTTAACGTCTTTTCTGTGACAAAAGGAGTAACTGCAATCTGCGCGGCTAAATTGATCGAGCAAGGGCATTTGGACCTCCATCAAAAAGTGTCACATTACTGGCCTGAATATGGGTGCAACGGTAAGGAGAATACGACGGTCTTAGACTTGATGTGCCATCGTGGTGGCATGTTTGGCTTTCGTGATGAACCCCCCCTTGATCAGTGGACGAACTGGAATGCGTTCACCGAAATGTTGGCAGCTCAGGCGCCGTTTGTCGAGCCAGGCTCTGTACAGGCTTATCACGCGTTAACGTTTGGTTGGTTGGTGGGTGAGCTCATTCGGCGTATTGACGGGCGATCTGTTGGCACCTATTTTAAACAAGAAATAGCCCAGCCATTGAATCTTGATTTTGCAATCGGCTTGGAGGACAGCGATTTGGTGAGATGTACAGATATGCTTATGCTTAAAGAGCTTCCGTCGATCTCTCAACTTAATGTACTTAAATATCTTCCAGATTTTATGCTATCAAAATCATTTAAAAACATTAAGTCTGCTGTTAGCCGGGGCTATAACCCAATCGCATTTGATGGTCGTGCGATGGATAATCCTGATTTTGCCAATACTGATGAATGGCGTAAGGCGGAAATACCCGCCGCTAATGGCCATGGTGTTGCCTCAAGTTTAGCAACGCTATATGGCATTCTAAGCAATGGCGGTAGTAGAGGTGGTATTGAAGTACTAAAACCCGAAACCATAGAGCTACTTCGGCAGGTTCACTCGAACGGCCCTGATTTAGTGCTTTTTGGCCTGAACTACAAATTTGGTCTAGGCCATATGGTTAACGCCCCTATCACGCCAATAGGCGCCAATAGAAGTCAGAGTATGTTTGGTCATACGGGTATTGGTGGTGCTGTTGTGTTTGGTGATGTTGAAAAAAAACTTGGATTCTCTTATTTTAATAACCAACAACACAAAGATCTAAGACTCTACGAAACAGCTAACAAATTGTCGAAGGCGCTGTATTCAATTTTATAAGCAATACTTGGATGGTAGTTTGTTGAATCGGTTATTTTAGATGCTATGAGACCGCATCTTTTTGTCGCTATCATAGGTTGTTAATAATCTTCGCCGAACCACAAATCAGGACCCTCGCCTTTAACCGTGTTAGAGATTGGTTTGTAGCACTTTTTCAAGTTGAACCAAGGATCCTTCCATGCTCTCTTTGACAAAAACTTCTAGTTCGATAGGCTCAATCTTAGCCTCCCAGAGGAGACGGCAACCGCCATCACTCTCAATAATATGCATGCTAGCATGGTGTGATTCAAGTGCGCCGGGGGATTCAAAACATGAGTACTCTATCCGCCTAGATGAGTCATCTTTTAATAGGATGCGCTCTTTAATTGCACCCGCGCCTGGTAAGATGAGGGATCTGACTTCGCCATCAAAATGGCAACTCTCTACCCCAGGTACCCAGTCGACACGGTCGGGAGTGCCTAAAATAGCCCATACCTGATCGGCGGAAAATGTAAGTGAATGATCGAATTTAATACTGATAGCAACACCTTAGAAGTCAGAGAGTTGACCCATAATACTACGATATTTCTTAAATCTAAAAGAGCAAATGTGAAAAAGTACTGCAGCATAAAAATGTATGCATATAAACCCAGTAACTAATGGCAAAACGTTTCGTTGGCTTGCGATACCACTTCAGTTGGTTACACTGTGCTTCCAACATAGAGCTTTCAGTCGTTCAACCATATAAGACTATTTATTATGCCAAACACCTCAATCCTAAATGAAAAATCAATTTCTTTTCTAGAAAAGTATTTAAATAATGCTGCGCCCACTGGCTATGAGTGGGAGGGGCAGAAGATCTGGATGGACTATTTAAAACCTTATGTTGATGAGTTTATTACTGACACCTACGGTAGTGCTGTTGCCGTTATCAACCCGAATGCTAAATATAAGGTAGTTATCGAGGGGCATGCCGATGAGATTTCTTGGTATGTGAACTACATATCGGACAAGGGTATGATTTACGTGGTTCGAAATGGTGGCAGTGACCACCAGATAGCCCCTAGTAAAATTGTTAATATTCATACTGAAAAAGGTATTGTTAAAGGCGTTTTCGGTTGGCCGGCGATCCACACAAGAAATAAAGGCAAAGAAGAAGCTCCTAAGCCAGATAATATTTTTATTGATTGTGGCTGTCAAACTAAGCAAGAAGTAGAGCAGTTAGGTGTGCATGTCGGATGCGTGATTACCTACCCGGATGAGTTCCATATTCTGAATGAATCAAATTTTGTATGCCGAGCTCTAGATAACAGAATGGGCGGATTCATGATTGCTGAAGTTGCGCGGTTACTCCATCAAAATGATAAAGAACTGCCGTTCGGCTTATACATTACAAACTCGGTACAGGAAGAGGTTGGTCTGCGCGGTGCCGAGATGATTGCACAAACTATTCAGCCGAATGTTGCGATTGTTACCGACGTTACTCATGACACAACTACCCCAATGATTGACCAAAAGAAAGAGGGTGCGGTAAAAAATGGCGATGGACCCGTGATTGCTTATGCGCCAGCAGTTCAGCAAAAACTACGTGATTTAATTACAGATACTGCAGAGGAAAATGGCATTCCTTTTCAGCGTGCGGCTTTGTCTAGAGCAACGGGAACGGATACTGACGCCTTTGCCTATAGTAACGGTGGCGTCGCGTCAGCTCTAATTTCGTTGCCGCTACGTTATATGCACACAACCGTTGAGATGGTTCATCGCGATGATGTTGAAAATGTTATTAAATTGATTTATGAAACATTACTTAAAATCGAAAATGGAGAAACATTCTCTTACTTTGATTGAGTATTATTGATAGCGAGGAGTTAAGTTTCTAGAGCTTCTGATTTGATAGATCACCGTGTTAGAAACTCTTCCATAAGAGTAAACAATTGATTTGCTGCCTGACGGGCCGATATCTCCTGGGTAAAATTCGTTGTCCGTGTAATAAAAGAATTTAACCCCGTCAAACAAACCTTTACCAACCTGCGCATTGGCTGGGGATTTTAACTGGCTCAGATCAAGGGTATTCAGTTAGACTATTTAGCGACTATATCCTTATATCTCTTGGTCAACTTGGATGTTCTAGCTTGATCCCGAATCAAGGTGAACAACGGCGATGCATTAGCTAAAACCGACTTATTGGCCCCAACCCGCCTCAATTGTCTCTTAACATAGGCCATAACTGCGAGCCCTCTAAAGGTTTTGTTTTTCCAGTTGATCTCGGGGTATGGAGCTTCAAACTCTCGGTCAGTCCGCCAAATATTAGGCAGATTAGGCTCGGTTGCTAGTCCAGTGGCTATGCCAACCAGTGCGACATTTTGCTCTAGCACTTTTTCTGCAACAGGCAGGCGACGAATGCCGCCAGTGGTCATTACCGGGATCTTCGTTTGACTGGCAATTTTTTCAGCAAACTCTAAAAAATAGGCCTCGCGGTTTAATGTTCTACCATCGGCAGTAATTCCTTGCATAGCTGGTGCTTCGTAGCTGCCACCAGACAGTTCAACCAGGTCAATGGCCAGAGGCTCTAGATACTGCACCACGGTCATCGCGTCGCCAACATCAAAGCCGCCGCGCTGGAAATCTGCGGAATTAAGTTTCACACCAACACCAAACTCTTTTGCTGTAGCAGCCTTGACACACTTAATTATCTCGATAAGCAGGCGGGCGCGATTTTCAATTGACCCGCCCCACTGATCTTGTCTTTTGTTGACCAGGGGAGATAGAAATTGAGCAATTAGGTAACCATGGGCCGCATGAATCTGTACACCGTCGAAGCCAGCCTTTTCAGCCTGCACTGCCGTATCGGTAAAGCGCTGAATCAGATCTTTAATCTGTTCCTCTGTCATGGCCTGAGCGTCGCCAAACATGTCTGAGAGCTTACCCATATCCAGAGAGACATCGGAAGGGGAGTAAACCTTGCCTCCCATTTTTTTATACACCTGGCGTCCAGGGTGATTTATCTGCATCCAAATCTTGGTGTCATTTGATTTTGCTGCGGTTGACCAGCGCGTAAACTTCTCGAGCTCAGTCTGGTTTTCCAGAACTACCCCGCCTGGGCCTGTCATGGCAAGGCGATCTACCATAACGTTACCTGTAAGAATAAGACCTACGCCACCCTCGGCCCATTTTTTATAGAGATTAAGCAGTGAACCCCCAGGCTGCAGCGATTCATCAGACATATTTTCTTCCATCGCTGCTTTGACGATCCGATTTTTTATAAGTTGACCATTGGGAAATTTGAATTCTGTAAAAACAATAGATTTAGACAACACGTTGATTCCTAGTGGTTGGGAGTTGGGAGTAGTTTACCCATAAAACAAGGCCTAGGGTCAAAAATTCTATCGCATAAATAAGATGACGGTTCCTAATTCGCTTAGTCTAACCACTATGTTATACACAAATGTCTTTGTGATCGGCGTAGATTATACAAAAATACTTTTGATCGCTGGATAGCTATACGTATATAAAATATTGATTTATATATGTATTTTATTTTACTGGCAACTATTTTTTTGTAAGCGTCAAGAACTTCTCTACTACCTCGATCTAGCCCTGATTTGACTGAATGGGGTATTTGGTTATGATTGAGGATTGATCAACTCAGAATATTTTAAGGTTGTGGTTGGGAAGGTTTCTTTACAAGGAGATTGATAATTATGCTAACGGCAACCGTGGGTTGGATTTTACTAATACAAGTTGTAATCACTATTATCATTTTCCTTTGGAGTTACGACAGGTATGCAAAACGCTGGAGTACTGCGCTAGGTCGTTATAGTGTTGAAGGTGCTTATAGTCGAGTTGATTACATTGCAGGGGAAGGCGCAAGCTATATGGTCTCATACGGTTATACAGTCGACGGTAAGAGATATTTCGGTGCCATTAATCGTTCAATTCTGTCAATGAGTCTTCTTTTAAGCATTGAAGAAAATGTTGAAAAACTGCAAAAAGAGTATCTAACAGGGCGGACAGTTAAGGTGTTCTATTTTAAAGAATCTCCAGCCGAACATTGGCTAGATGTTCCTCCTGATCAATTATTAGTATTTTTTAAAGCCATTGGGATTCCATTATTAATACTTATCCTGAGTAATGTCCCTCTATTATTTATAGACTACTTAATAATATCTTCGCCTTACAGCTAATTCTCAATCTAGCCCTGATTTGACTGGATGGAGTATTTAGTTATGCTTGAACAGTCAATCAGAGGGAGAGATCAGTGCAGGAGTATTTTTTTGATTAAACGTTCTAA
>Ga0206130_10006947_pt1 | contig 12719 bp, 12 predicted proteins | sample Helgoland_Spring_9_FD_148637 | JGI IMG/M metagenome (GOLD analysis project Ga0206130, IMG submission 148637) | Pelagic subsurface seawater microbial communities from Kabeltonne, Helgoland, North Sea - Helgoland_Spring_Bloom_20160512_1 | ecosystem: Environmental > Aquatic > Marine > Epipelagic ... | reverse complement strand
GCTACCAGACAATTTTTATCAAAACGAAAGGCAGAGACGATAAAACGGACAAAAAATGATATTACTAGTTTGATTGGAATTATACAGAATATATTTACTATTTCTGATGAAAAGATGGTTGCTGCTACTGCTGCCAAGAAGGCTGAGGAAGAAGCTGCTGCTGCTGCTGCCAAGAAGGCTGAGGAAGAAGCTGCTGCTGCTGCCAAGAAGGCGGAGGAAGAAGTCAATTCAACTTGGGTTGATGTTAATGATACACAGGCTACTGCCGAGGTTGTTTTAACCAAAATTAGTGATCAAATGCGTACAATATCGGATGATTTAGCTAATTTTTATAATCAAATAACCGGCAGATGGTCTACTATTGTTAATGCTCGTAAAAATTTTAAACCAGAATTAGATGAGATATTACAAAACTACTTGACTTTAAAAATAGAAATAGGTGATAATGAAGATATTGTGAATGAGTGGTTCACACAAAAGAAATCCGAATGGATCTCACAAGACACAAATAATAAAGACAATGCCAATAGATATAGTATTGAGAAAATAAGTAAATTAATGGACAAATATTTTTCAAGATTATTACATAAACCCGGATGGATTGAAACTAACTTTGCGGATAAAGTAATAGATGGCAAAATAATTTTTGATAATCTATCTAATTTTGTTGAAACGGGAGAGTTTACCTTTTTAATTTCGCCATCAGGAAAACCTAGTAATGACAAGAGTAGCATTGAATGGTATAAGAACGGAGAAGGTAAATCACTTAAATATTTGGATTATGATGAAAATAGTATTACTGAACCAGATAAAAATATCATTCAAACTTCACCTCCCCCTAGAAAAAAAAAAGAACTCCCAAGTTATATGCATCCAACTGTATCTAGTCAGAATCAAAGAAAACGAGGTGGTAGTAAAACCAGAAAAAAACGTTTGACGAATAAGAAAACGAAGAAACACTCTACAACAAAACATATACGTAGTCACAAAAAACAAGACAAATCCATTCATCGTATTTCTAAGCGTGTTATTCATAAATCAAAACCCCGAAAATATACTTTACGCATAAAATCCAGTCGTAATAATAGAACCAAAAAGATTTAGTGCGTTTTGATTATTTTGTAGGGATACTATATAAATATTATGGCAGATACTACTTATTGTTTTACACTTAATAATGATAGAAAGCTTACGAAATTAACTAAGGGTAATGATACACTTATTGATACTGGAGAGTATGATTTGGACGATGCCACTAATATAGCTAATGCTGCTACTGGTTCTACTCCTGCATCTACTCTTACTGATAATAAACCATCAGTAGCACCAGTTTTTGGTCAAGAAAACCCACCAACAGGTGTAAATATGGAAAATAAAACTCCGGTTGATGAAATTATGGTTAAAAATAAGGAGGGCGAAAATGAAGTAAATAAACCACAAGTAAAAGATTTAAGTAAAAGTAAGAACGACAATAAATCAAGACCTCATCTATTTAATCCTCTATATAGCCCAGGAATAACTAAGGGCCCAGGAATAACTAAGAGCCTAGGAATGACTAGGACGGAACTTAATAAAATCATAACCGCGAAACAAGAAGAAGCCAAGGTTGATAGACTAAAAAAAGAAGCACCAGATTCTAGTACAAATAACAACGGCAGTTCAAAATTTGGTGGTAAGCATACAAGAAAGCACAAAGTCAGACGTAATCACAACAAATCTCATAAAATGAAATCTAACAAAACACGTAGTAAGAAAACTGGAAAAAAATCCAAAGCATCACACAAATATAGAAAATAAGTAAAAATATAAAAAACCGTAACAAATTAGTTTTGATAAAGTAATTTGTTTGCCTATGTTATAATCAATTAATATACAATTCATATGGAACCAACATTCAGTTTAGATAATAAACTATTGAGTAAATCATTAGCTGATACATTAAATAGTTTTAATTCACAACTAGATGAACGAGGTAATATAATGGATGATTTAAAGAAGAGACGTGGTGAAAGTATAAATATTCCATTGCCACCAGCACCTGATCCAGTACCTGAACCTGTCACGCCCCCACTGCCTCCAACCAATGAAACCGAAGATATTGTCAATATAGCAAACGTTATAAAACAAATATTTAGTAATATTGATGTTGAACAAAAGAAGTTTGATGAAGCAGAATTAGAAGCAAAAAGAATGGCAGAAGCAGAAGCAGAAGCAAAAAGAAAGGCAGCAGAGATATTGAAAGAAGATGTTGCCAATATAGTACCGGTGGTTAATACAATAATTGATATAGAAGAAAACGCAAAGGCAGCAGAAGCAAAAAGAAAGGCAGCAGAGATATTGAAAGAAGATGTTGCCAATATAGTACCGGTAGTTAATGAAATGATGAATATAGAAGAAAATGCAAAAAGATTAAAGGCAGAAGAGGATGCAAAACTTGCAGAAGAAAAACAAAAAACAGCATTATTAAATCAAGATATTATTGACATAGCACACGTGGTTAGTACAATAATTGATACAGCAGAAAATGCAGACGCAAAAAGAAAGGCAGAAGAAGAGACAATAAAGAAAGAAGAAATATTAAATGAAGCAAAAAGAAAGGCAGAAGAAAACGCCAATAAAATAGATATTACAAATATTATAAATGTCCTCCAAAAGGTTGTTGGTGATATTACAAAAGATAGAGTTGTTGATGATGTAAATAAAACGGATAACGATATAATACAAATGTTAATCGCAGTTGTAGATCAGATATTGACAAACCCTGAACCAGTTCAAGACGATATAACCAAACAAAAAGATATTGAACAATTGATTGATATATTAAAACAAACTTTGAAGAATAATGTAGGTGATGATGCGCTCGCCCAACTAATGAAATATTTATTAGATAACAAGGATAAGCTCAATATTACAGGTGAAAATATTGAAAATATAAAACGTGTTATAGATGGGTCATCTGTTCCTGTTTTGCCTTGGGAGGAAACAGATGAATATAAGAAAATGCAATTGGAAATGAACGAATTGCAAGATATAGCTAAGAAGAGTTACGAACAAAGTAATAAAAATATTGGCGATATAAAAAATCTTACTAATAAATTAATAGAAGTAGAAAAGGATCTTGCAATCGCAAGATCAGAGAATACACCAGAGGCAAAAGAGAAAATATTGCAATTAGAGCAACAGTTACAACAAGCAACCCAATCAATAAATGATGTTAAAAAAGAACAACAACAAGCAATAAATGATCGTAAAGAAGTAAAAGCAAGTGCTATACCAGATACGACAAACGAACAAAATCAGACAACAATGATAACAAGGAGTCAAGTAAAAGCAAAAGAAAGACTTGACCAATTAGTAAAAGAAGAAAAAGAAGCAAAACAAGAATATGAAAAAAATATCAAATCAAAACAAGATATAATTGATAATTTATATAAATTAAAAGGTGAAGTAAAACACGCACAAATTGAGAAGATAATTGATGAACAAGAACTTTCAAATTATAATGATATTAAAAAAATAATAAGAGATTTAGATAACTCAGAAGGTAAGATAAAAGCGATTCAAGAATATGTAACAAACGCACAAGATGTAGAAGATGCAACTATAAGACAAGGTATGATAGATATATTGGGTGAACCAATCGTCAATGCTGCTGGTGCTGGAAAGATACTAACAGAAGAACAAATAAGTGAAGTAACTACAATAGTGAAGAAGAAAATTGGTCTCAACCAAAAAATAAAAGAGAATACACTAATTATTGCAAAGGACTCGGTTATAAACCGAACAAAAGATGCATTTTTAAAATCCTTATCACAATTAAACCGAATGGTTACACCAGAAGAGGAAAAAATGAATGAAGAAGATAAAAAATGCAATATTGACCCTAATTATATGGGAAAAATTATTGTAGGAGAAAAAACTATACGTTTATTTTATGATGGTGACGGCAATCCAATAAAAGAGCGTAACACGTGCATATAAGATAAACCAGATAATGAAATCGTGTCACAGTAAGATAGCAACCGGTTGCGTACAACGGATGACGGTAAAGAAACCGACATTAGAATATAATCAGCTATTGGTGGTCTTGTAATCTAGTATTACACCCTTGAAGATTTAAGTCAGGCTCCTACTTTGATAGAAAAGCCTGCTGCTTGTCATAGGTGTTAGATTACAGTTCCACATTTTAGACAGAAGTCTGCAATTGAGAGAAAAGGATATTCAGATAAGTCCTCATATTTATCACGTAATAACGGACGATCGGACCACAACACAACCATAATGATGCTCCAAACCAGGTATAATAATTGTATGTTACATTACATACTTGGTTCTCCTTCCATTTCATTGCAATTTGAAAGTTCATCAATACAATAAAAATAATTTTGCATAAAAAGAGAGTTAAATAGATATTTGATTATTTATTTAACAAAATGACGGAACAATATGTAATGGCAAATATAAGAATGCCAATCCGGATCAATGCTGATGGAACCACTTATCCATTTGCAGAATATATAACCTTTGAATTAGAAGAATGTGAAAAAGTAGATGAAACTATGCCTCATGCTGATATACATTCATCTTTCAAAGAAAGTCTATCCAAAATATTTATGAATAAGACGAATGATGTTGAAAATACAGAGGAACCAGAACCACCTATTAAATTATATATTTCACAAGAGGAACTTGACACCCGTCCGATTAAAAAATCAATCAAAAATACTACTTTCAAAAATAGATCCAATAATTTCACAAGACGTACTGCACGTAATTACCATTCTAATTAAGATAATAAGGACGTTGATTTTTATCCAGTGCAAGAGGTTGAGGTAAAATAACAGGCAACTTATCAATGACATTCAATGATTCAATCTGTTTCATATCTGGTTGAACTTCTTTCTTTGGTGTAACCAAATTGGTAGAACCAATACCAAATAATTGTGATTCAATGTCACAAGCATTGTGTGATAAATTGGTTGGAGCGATTCTACCCATAATTAGACCATCACCTGCAAAATGAGTTGTGTTTGCCTTACCATAAGACGAGTTCTCATAAGTAGAATATTTACAACCAGCTTTATTAGATTGTTGTTCCATTAAATAATCACCAGAAGCATTTTTATTGCGTGTTGATGCCATAGTTTTGTATACAGATATATATTTGTGTATACAAAAAAATCTACTATCTCTTCTTAAATAATTTATTATGTAAAAGTTGATAATTTAAATTATTTTTATTAAAAACATGTTTATTATCAGGTAACAATTGGAAATAATCTTTTAAACAATTATGAAAAAGTATTAAATAATCATAACTAAACAATACCGCTAATCCAATATCAATATTGGTTGAAAACATAAAGGTTGCTGCTTGTTCATATAATGCATAAAATAAAGGATTGTTCCTGGTTTGTTCAATAACAGATTCCATTGCTAATTCAGCCGAATGCTCATCATATTCAATTTCATCACGACTTACATCGTCAATATCAGGATTTACTAATTTTGGATAATTAATGGAATTCATTTGAAATAACTGTCGTAATGATTTTCGGTACTCAAAATCATTAGAATAATTAAGTGTTAGTTCAGTCGGATAAGAGTATTCACGAATTGCCATTTCTCTAAACTAATTAGACCACAAGGTTTATATGGGTTTTTGCAAAATATTCAAAAGTTTATACTGATGGGAAAAATTCCCAGTCTAAATCCTGGCATACCTTTTTCCATATCATATCTTGTTCCAATTGTTTCTCTCGGTCTTTCATCATAGGAATATAAGGCAAATACTGTGTTTGGTCTAATAATACACATAATTGGTATAATGTGTATGTGTAATTAAAGAAATTCGTTCTATTCGCCGGACAGTGTACCGCCCATGGTTTTTGAATTTCAATAAATAATACACATAGTGTCTCATGTAACTCTTCATTCATAACAGGAGGTTTTATACCAAACAATGAATTTATATATTGAATATGTTCAAAATATTTATTGAGTCCCAATTTGCGTAAAATATCTCGCATTTTATCATAATTGATCATTGATATATCGTTAATGCGCTCTTTTTTTATACGTGCACGTATTGCATCTAATACTTCAACGGGTATTTGTGTCGTTTCCTTTGCTTGGAACTGCGACAATATCTCTTTAAAATGATTCAATCGGATATACGCTGTATAAGAAACTTCGTTAGGTGGTTCCTTATTATTTGGTTTGGAACTATCTACTATGTACGTTATAAAACGACCACAATTCAAATTATTACAAATCAGGATTCCTTCCTCATCTTGTGGTATCATCTCACCTGTTTCACATACTTCACATGTATCTGATGATATAACATAATCTTGCATGTTTGTCAGATCATTTGATACATTTCGCCAATATTTCTGACAATTTCTCTTCAACTTATTATAGTTATTATTTGCATTGTTATCGGTTTCTGATAATGTATCTTTGATTTTGAAAAACGAATTCACTGCACTTACCATCTTTGTCGTATCCTGCATGTTGGATATTTGTTGTTTTTGTTCAAAATAATCAAATATATACCCAGCGTTATTCAACATATACTCTTTGCGATCTTTCTTATATTTACATGTATCCTTTCGTATCTGATCTATACGATCACGTGCATCTAAATATTCTGCGATCTGACTACTTTTTAATGTTTTAATATAGGATTTTAGTTGTTCTTTTTCAGCACTTAATTTGGGAATTAATGTATTTTCTATTTCATCAAAACGATTTAACATATCAGTATGCTTTTCGTCAATCGTATGTATAGATGTTTTATTCCCATTTGTTTTTGATTTATGAGAACCTGACATATACGTATTAATATAATAATAGTATGGGTGTTTTTATGTTGATTTTAGGCTAATTCTAGAATTTGTAATAACTGATTTTTACAAGACTCGTAAATGTATGGAAAAACTAGTATAACAAGTAGTATATCTATGAATAAAGCATTACCTATTAATGAAACACAAAATCAATTAAAAATAGACAAACCATTATTCCAAAAGATGGTATTCATAACAAATGCTTTGGAAAAAGGTTGGACTATCAAAAAATCAAATGATGCCTATATCTTTTCTAAAAAAAACGAGAACAGACAAGAAATACTACAAGAAAATTATTTAGAAGATTTTTTACTTTCAAATAGTTCCATTGATTTATTGTTATCATAACCTGGTGTATATTACACAATTTTATTATATTGTATTATACGTAATAACATAATTATTATGCAATTGTTATCATCATACCAAAAATATTTAGGAATAATATAAACTTATTAACTACAATTCTAAATTACACAATTATAATTGTAAAACACTATAATTTATTCATAAATAACTTCAATATAGAATTATCATCAGTTATCATTAAAATTTTAGCAAATACTATTTAGTAGTTTCCTTATTTTAATTCGTTATTTGCGTTTTTTTCTGAAATTATTTTCTTTACAGAATATATAATTCCATACAATGGCTGGTGGTTTAATGCAATTAGTCGCCTACGGCGCACAAGACGTGTTCCTTACCGGAACCCCCGAGATTACTTTCTGGAAGGTGTCATACAGACGCCACACCAACTTCGCTATGGAGTCCATTGAGCAGACATTCTCTGGTCAAGCCGATTTCGGTCGCCGTGTTACCTGTACTATCAGCCGTAACGGTGATCTTGCATACCGTACCTACCTTCAAGTCACACTTCCTGAGATCAACCAATCTATGGGTACTTCTGATGTCTATGCCCGTTGGTTAGATTTCATCGGTGAGCAACTTATTGCCCAAGTTGAGGTTGAGGTTGGTGGTCAACGCATTGACCGTCAATACGGTGACTGGATGCACATCTGGAACCAACTTACCCTTTCCAAGGAACAACAAGCTGGTTACTTCAAGATGATTGGTAACACCACTCAACTTACATACATCACTGATCCTTCATTTGCCGGTGTCTCTGGTCCATGTGCTTCATCCACTGCTCCTAACCAAGTATGTGCTCCACGTAACGCACTTCCTGAGACAACTCTTTATGTTCCTCTTCAATTCTGGTTTTGCCGTAACCCTGGACTTGCCCTTCCCCTTATTGCTCTTCAATACCACGAGGTCAAGATCAACATTGATTTCCGTCCTATCGGTGAATGCTTATGGGCTGTCAGCACCATGACACCTGTTTACACTGAAGGCACAGGTGCAACTGTCTCTGTTGCCCAAGCTTACCAACAATCTCTTGTTGCTGCTTCTCTTTACGTTGATTATATCTTCCTTGATACCGACGAGAGACGCAAGATGGCACAAAACCCTCACGAGTACCTCATTGAACAAGTTCAATTCACTGGTGACGAGTCTGTCGGTTCCTCTTCCAACAAGATCAAGCTCAACTTCAACCACCCTTGTAAAGAGCTTATCTGGGTTGTCCAACCTGATGAGAACGTTGACTACTGTGCTTCCCTCAACTCCGAGCACACTCTTTTCAAGACTCTCGGTGCCCAACCTTTCAACTATACCGATGCCATTGATGCCCTTCCTAATGCCGTCATTGCTTTCGGTTCCGAGGCTAGCACTTCCGGTGCTACCAACATGATCAATGGTGGTGTATTTGAACTCGGTGGTGCTATGTCTGACGACAGAGCCAGTGGTACTGCTACTGGTGCTTCTCTTACCGACGCTGGTACATTTGTTCTTGCTGAGACTGCATTAGATATGCATTGTTGGGGCGAGAACCCAGTTGTCACTGCTAAATTGCAACTAAATGGTCAAGATCGTTTCTCCGAACGTGAAGGTTCATACTTTGACACTGTCCAACCATTCCAACACCACACACGTGCTCCTGATGCTGGTATCAATGTTTACTCATTCGCTCTTCGCCCTGAGGAACACCAACCATCTGGTTCATGTAACTTCTCCAGAATTGACAATGCCGTTATGCAACTCGTCCTTTCTGCTGGTACCGTCTCCGGTGCCAAGACCGCCAAGGTCCGTGTATATGCTGTTAACTACAATGTTCTCAGAGTTATGTCGGGCATGGCTGGAGTAGCGTATAGTAATTAGGTAACGGACATAAATACCGTGACCTACAAAGTATTTTAATAAAAGGGTTTTCCCATAAAAACAAAATAAAAATTATAAAACACAAAAAATAAATAAAAAATGTAAAATAGTGAATCAATTACCCTGTTGTTTTTGAATCTCCATAAAAATTATAATAAAAATATAATGTTTTTATTATACAATAATCTATCTAATTGTCTGTTTCTTTCTTTGATTTTCTGTAATCAGCTAATTCTTTCGCTTTATTTTTCTTATATTCTTCATCACCATATCTTGCTCTCAATTCTTCTCTCTGTTTCTGTTTTCTAAGGCGTGCCTGTTCACGCTTTTCCTCAGGAGTTTTTTTGTTTGTATTTTTTACAATATTTTGTTGATTTCTTTGTTTTTGTTTTTGTTCTCTTTCCCTCTTACGATACTCATCAATACCAATTGTTTCAATGAGTTTATCTCTATATTTTTGTGTTTTTGTTTGGTTCTTTTCTTTTTGTATATTTGTGGAATGTTTATTATATATCATTAACATTTTTTCAAACAATTCAAACAATTCAATATCCTTTTTAATATAGTTACAAGACCCGCAACATGAATTCACATTACTCATTATATACCCCAATTTATTATCAATACGGTCAATGCCATTTGTCAAATATTCAGAACCATCTCTTCCACATAAATAACAATTGCCCGCTATTAATTCTACATATTCATCATTTGTTAACTCAAATAATAATGATTTATTGTTTGCACGTCGTTTGTATTCATTATAAGAAGCCGCACTATAACTACTATATTCTTCATGAAAATACCTTCCATTAATTTTGTTATTATATGTTAAAATGTGTTCTATGCGTTTTAGAAATACGTCAGCAGACAACGAACATTTCATAAAATTACACGTCTTACAACAACTCACACAATTATCCATTACATACCCTGCATTTGAATCCAATCTGTCAATGCCATTGAAACCGCGTTCTTGAATAATATTGCAATAATGGCATGGTTCCTTTACAAGTGTATTGAATTCTTCTTGGGATATTTCAAAATCCAAGTTTTTGTCTCCCGCGCACCGAATATAATTAGAATAATGTATTTTTATATTTTCTAATCGCGATTTATTATTTTCTTTATTTTTTTCTGGGTTATTTTCCCTCCACTGTTTCGCATTTTCCGCGTTTTTATTCAAATACCCTTCTACGTCTGTTTCAATTTGTCGTTGTCGGTAATTCATACTCTTCATAACAACCTTTTCATAATTATTTTCGTTCCATTGTTGTTTTACTTCTTTACGTTCTGGTTTCTTTGACGCAATACGGTCTAATTCATTACGATGTTCTTTATCGCGTTTTTGGTCTTGAATGTGGTTACTATCTCTACAATTTTTACAAGTTTTGGTATTCCCACCATTAACGCCAACAAATAAACTATTTTCTAACTCTTGACAACATGTAGAACAAGTTTGATGTGTATCCGTATTTGTAGTACTTTTCGTATTTGATCTACGATTACGTTCCCGTTCCCGTTCTCTTTCTAAGCAGGATTGACAACGAACATATTGATAATCCAAATCAAGTTGAGAACGACAACCCCGAACATAATTTTTACATATTTTCTTACCCATATCTACGGTATCATCCACAAATATACAAAGTTGATGTTTCTGACAATATTTGTTTTCGTCTGAACGTTTGAATACGCATTTATCGTTAGCACATAATACTACGTTTTCGCGAGATACTTGCTTGTTTTGTTTTCCTCTATTACGACATGACGAGCAGGTCTTACCATCGGGTATATAATATGATTTTTTACAACCCGAACAAATCTGTAAATTTGACAACATTTCTTCTGTATAATCAACCATATAATCGTGTTTTTTACAAAAACTGGTATCATTTATAGCATTGCATCGGCAACCTTTTAAATTTCTATCAATTGCAGAACATTTTGTCATTTCTATATATTATATACGTATATTGTTTTATATAGTTTTATATATAAATAAAATTATATAATCCCTAAATATTCTCCTTCTTCTCTTGAGCTAATTTTTCCTTCTTTTTAAGATATGCTCGCCTGGCGTATTCTTTTTTCTGTTCTGGGGTAGGTTGGTAATTACTTTTGTAATTAGTTCTTTTTTGATAGTCTTTAACTCTTTGTTTATGAACCTCTTTATTCTTCTCATAATATTCTTTACTATTGGCAGGTGAAGTATACCGTTTTAAATGCTCCTTAGTAGCCAGCAATTCTGCTTCTAATTGAGCTACCCTTTCTTCAAGTTCACTGATACGAAGGTCTTTATCCATTGTTTTATTTTACAATATTATATATAGAATAGTGTTTATATATTTTCTCAAAACTATAAATTATTGTACGTAACAAACGTAGTGTCCTATGATGTCATCGAATCTCATCCAATCTACATGTTGTTCGTGGTCTTCAAATTCGTCTTCATCCACGTCTAATTTATCCAATAAAATTTGCATTGCCTCAACTATAATCATATGTTCTTCATCTTCTGTAAATTGACTTTGTGTATCTTCACTTTCTTGAAGACGGTCCCATTCTGTTACAAAAAATTTATTCAAGTTTTCATACCAAGTATTATTCAACTTGATAGTCGGTATATATTTTACTAAAAATATATCATTTATAATTTTGTTAGCAACATCATGACACATTTTATCTGTAACCTCCATTGCTTATTCAATATTATATTATATGTAGAAAATACTTTATGTCTTTTCTCAAAACAAGATTTGTGTTATAATGAAAAAAGTATATAATTAGACACTAACATAATAAGTATATTGATAGTACACAATGAATAATCAAGTTTATGAAAATAATTATACCACCATAGTTGAACCAAAATATGGAATTATACGGGATGTTTCCAATGATGAAATACTTACGCGTAATATATCCACCAAACACCCCTATTCTATTACACAAACCGAACGAGTCGATATGACATCCTATGAAACCTATAGTATAGACCCGGTTGGTTGTAAAGACGCTGACGACGCGTTTTCTATATATACTGACGACGATAAACTATATTTCGCAATCCATATTGCGGATCCAACTGAATACATCGATTTAAATTCGAATTTATGGAAGGATATAGTATCGAGAACAACAACCAAATATCCATCAAATCGTGCCCCAATTCACATGATGCCCGACCAAGTGTTAGAATTATCCAGCTTACAAGGTACACAAGAAGGTAATACTAAAAATGCGATTACAGTATTATCTGAAATCAATTCAATCACCTATGAACCTATTAACGAAATCAAATTATTATTTACCACCATTTTTGTAAAAAAGAAGAATGCGTTTAGTTATAATAGTGCGTCGGTCGTTTGCGACGAAATGAATGCGTTTACTATAGGATTACAAATAAGCGAAACATTGAAAGCGAGACGTTCATTAAAAACAAAAGGAATCAAATTAAATGAAGTTTCTACAGCCTACCCGATATATGAAGATAATCACGGCGAGGCGATAAAGGATATTGTAAATGTCCGCACTGTAGTACTGTTGGATTAATCGGGTTGGTATCAACTTTTGATGGGACATGTATGTCCCGGTAAAATAGGTGGCGTATATGAGAAAAAAATAAAAAAAAACGATTTACTATGGCAT
>Ga0206130_10006946_pt1 | contig 12720 bp, 14 predicted proteins | sample Helgoland_Spring_9_FD_148637 | JGI IMG/M metagenome (GOLD analysis project Ga0206130, IMG submission 148637) | Pelagic subsurface seawater microbial communities from Kabeltonne, Helgoland, North Sea - Helgoland_Spring_Bloom_20160512_1 | ecosystem: Environmental > Aquatic > Marine > Epipelagic ... | reverse complement strand
TACGCGATGGAAGCGGCGTTGGGCTATTACATGAACCCGCTGTTTAGTATCGCGCTGGGTGCGCTTTTGCTGGGTGAAAAGTTGAGCCGTGCGCAATTGCTGGCAATTGGATTGGCGGCGACAGCGGTTCTGGTGCTGGTCATTGATGGGGGTGGCTTGCCGTGGGCGGCGCTGGGCATGATGTTTACGTGGGGTTTTTATGCGCTCGGCAAGAAGCAGTTACCGATAGGGCCGAACCAAGGGTTTTTGCTGGAAGTTCTGATCCTGCTCCCCTTCGCGCTGGCCTATGTGGCTTATCTCAGCACGCAGGGCACATCGCATTTTGAGGCAGCGCTTAGCGCCAACACTTGGCTCTTGCTCGGCTGCGGGGTGATCACCGCCGTGCCTCTGATGATTTACGCGAATGGCGCGAAACTACTGCGCCTCTCAACTATCGGCATCCTGCAATACATCGCCCCAACGATCATCTTCCTGATCGCGGTCTTTGTGTTTGACGAACCCTTCGGACGTGCACGTGCGATTGCGTTTCCGCTGATCTGGCTGGCGTTGATTGTTTATACCACATCAATGGTGCGCCAGATGCGTGCGAAAACCTAGCTAAGCGCAGCTTTGTGTTTCAGGAATGCTGGGTCTTTCATCACGCGTGCATTCATCGCCTCACGCAAAGCGCCGATGCTTTTGTGGGGGCGCATGACGACTTCAAACGTTTTAATCAGACCTTCATCATCGAGGGTTATCAGATCAACACCCACCGCATCGAGATCACCGATCTTGCATTGAAACTCTAACGCCCAATCCTTGCCCTCGCCCATCACGCGGCGATACTCGAAATCGCTGAAGACTTGACCCACGTGACCCAATACAGCTGCCACTGCATCGCGCCCCGTCCATGTGGCGAAATAGGTCGGTGGCATGAATTTGACCTGCTCCGCAAGCAAAGGCGCGATCTTGCTGTCATCGCCTTTGGCGACGACCTCTTGCATGGTGGTGATTGTGGGGTGCATTGGAAACTCCTTTGCTGCTTAGCCTAAGCGCAAGATGTCGGGTTGAAAAGAAGGCGCGCATCTGAGACGAGGGCGCATGAGCTCAGCGTATAATCCCCCGAACGATCCTTTGGACATCATCCACGATGATCACGAACTGCTGATCGTGAACAAACCTGCGGGTTTGCTATCTGTTCCAGGGAAGGGCGAAGAGCTTGCGGATTGCTTGATCGCGCGCATCCAGTTGGTGTTCCCGCAGGCTCTGCTGGTGCATCGTTTGGATCGCGATACATCTGGCGTCATGGTCTTTGCGCTGACCCGTCATGCGCAGCGGCACTTGGGGCTGCAATTTGAAAAACGCATGACGCAAAAGACCTATGTGGCGCGTGTGGCTGGGTTGTTGAAGCCGAAGACTGGCGCGGTTGATTTGCCGCTTATCGTGGATTGGCCGAATCGTCCTTTGCAGATGGTCTGTCACGAAACAGGCAAGAACGCGCATACGGATTACCGTGTAATGCGTTATGGAAATAATGAAACGCGGGTGCGTTTGACACCCAGAACAGGGCGCTCGCATCAGCTTCGCGTGCATATGCTCGCCCTTGGGCATCCGATCTTGGGCGATCCATTTTACGCCTTTGGTTCTGCGTTAGCAGATCATCCGCGCTTGATGCTGCATTCTGAGGAGTTGCGCGTGAAGCATCCTGATGGCGGCGCGACCCATAAATTTCGCGCCAAGGCGCCTTTTTAGAAATAATTTCGCTAAAAGTGTCGGTTTCGCTAAGGTTCATCCGTCTAGGGTGTACAGACGTGCGTTGCGTCTGTTTCAAACCAAAGGAAATACCATGCAATTTATGTGCCTTATCTATTCTGATCCCGTTAACGAGCCTGCCCATGGAACGCCAGAGTTTGGCGAAATGATGCAGGGGTACGGTGCGTTCACCAAACACGTGCAGGACACAGGTAAGTTCGTATCCGGCGATGCTTTGCAAGGGACAGAGACGGCGACGACCGTGTCTGTGCGCAGCGAAAAGACCGAAACGATGGACGGTCCATTCATGGAAACGAAAGAAGTGCTGGGCGGGTATTATCTGCTCGAATGCGCTGATCTGGATGACGCGATCAAGACGGCGGCGATGATTCCGACGGCAAAATTCGGCCGGATCGAAGTGCGGCCTGTTGTTGTTTGGGACAATTAAGGGTTTCGCTGCGAAATGAGCCCTTCACTGACGTCTAAGGACGAGATCGAGCGTGTTGTTCGGGAAGAGTGGGGGCGCAATTTGGCCAGTTTGGTCAAAACACTTGGCGATTTTCAATTGGCCGAAGATTGCCTGCAAGACGCGCTTATTAGTGCTTTTGAGCACTGGGAACGCTCTGGCCTGCCGCGATCCCCTGCTGCTTGGCTGCTGAAAGTCGCGCGGCGAAAAGCGATTGATCGGATCAGGCGCGACAGAGGTTTCGCGGCGAAACTTCCCGAACTGACCTATCTTTATGAGTTGGAAAACAGCGTCGATGACGTGGAGGAGGGCGGCGTGATTTCCGATGAGCGTTTGCAAATGATCTTTATTTGTTGCCATCCCGCCTTGGCCGAAAAGTCGCGCGTTGCCTTAACGCTTCGTTCACTTGGGGGGTTGAGTACGGATCAAATCGCTGCCGCTTTCCTTGATACGGGCGAGGCAATGCAGCGTCGGATCACACGGGCGAAGATCAAGATAAAAGGCGCTGGGATTGCCTATAAAGTGCCTGAAGTTGAGGACCTGCCAGAGCGTTTGGCATCGGTTTTGCGCACACTTTATCTGATTTTCAACGAAGGCTATTCAGCGAGTTCTGGCGAGGCTTTGACGCGCGTTGATCTGTCTAATGAGGCGATCCGTTTGGCGCGGATTACTGCTCATTTGATGCCGGATGAATGCGAGGTTCAAGGCTTGTTGGCGCTGATGTTATTGCATGATTCCCGTCGCTCTACGCGTGTTGGGGGCAACGGCGAAGTCGTCACGCTAAAGCATCAAAACCGTGCGCGCTGGAACCGTGCCAAGATTGAGGAAGGGACCGCGATCTTGCAGGCGTGTTTGCCGCTTGGACGCACTGGCCCGTATCAGATCCAAGCCGCGATAAGCGGGGTTCACGCGCACAGTGTCGATTGGAAAAGCACGGATTGGGCGCAGATTGTTGAACTTTATGCGGCCCTTCTGTGTTTTGAGAACACGCCAGTTGTTCAGCTAAATCAAGCAGTCGCGATGTCGATGGCGGGTACGCCTGAGCGCGCTTTGGAAGTGCTGTCTGCTTTGGAGGGTATGGAAAGTTACGTGCCATATCATCTCGCGCGGGCAGAAGTATTAGGCAAGCTTGGGCGCACTCTTGATGCGAAAGACGCGCTTTGTTTGGCGCTTGAGCATACGCAGAACAGCGTGGAAGCGGAGTTCATTCGTACAAAATTAGGATATCTGCATTAGGCAAAGAAAAATGCGCCAGAACAGGTCCGGCGCATTTCTTTTTCAGGAGGTCAGATGACTTAGCTTTTGCCGTTCCAGCCAGAGACTGCCTTGATTTCCAAGAACTCTTCGAGACCAAAGATACCGCCCTCGCGTCCGTTACCGGACTGCTTGTAACCACCGAATGGGGAACCTTGCGCAAAGCCCTGTGCGTTGGTTTCAACCATGCCTGAGCGTAGACGACGTGCCACGCGGCGACGCTTTTCATCGTCTGGCGTTTGTACGTAATTGGTCAAGCCATAGGGCGTGTCGTTGGCGATTGCGATGGCTTCTTCTTCGGTGTCGAAGGGGATCATCGCGAGCACTGGGCCAAAGATCTCTTCCTGTGCGATGCGCATGTCACTGGTTGCATCTGCAAAGACCGTTGGTTTGACGTAGTAGCCACGGTTCAACCCGTCCGGACGACCAAGGCCACCTGCGACGAGCTTGGCTTCGCCCATGCCGACTTCGATCAAACCTTGGATTTTGTCGAACTGCGCTTTGGAGACGACGGGGCCGATGTGCTTGCCCTCTTCAGAGGCAGGACCAACACGTGTGTTCTGTGCAGCCTCTGTGACCACCTCAACAGCGCGGTCATAAACGGAACGCTCAACAAGCATACGCGTAGGTGCGTTGCACGACTGGCCAGAGTTGCGGAAGCAACGGTCTGCGCCGTATTTCATTGCGCGCTCACCAGCGTCAGCGAAGATGATGTTCGCGCCTTTGCCGCCAAGCTCAAGGCTGACGCGCTTCAAGGAATCCGCCGCCGCTTTGGAGATCAGAATGCCTGCGCGAGACGAGCCTGTGAAGCTGACCATATCCACATCAGGGTGCACGGAAAGCTGCGAACCAACACCAACACCGTCGCCATTAAGCATGTTGAACACGCCTGCTGGGAAGCCCGCTTCATGCATGAATTCAGCGAACAACAGGCCGGAGAGCGGGGCAATCTCGGAAGGTTTCAGCACCACTGTGCAGCCCGTCGCGATTGCTGGAACTGCCTTCAGAACGATCTGGTTCATGGGCCAGTTCCATGGCGTAATGCATGCGACAACGCCGATCGGCTCTTTGAGTGTCATCTCTGTTTTTGTGTACTCAGAATCGAACTCGAAATCGCGGAAGGCTTTGATGAAACCATCAAGGTGCCAGCTGCCTGCGCCAACTTGCTGCGCGCGCGCGAGGTCCTGAGGCGCACCCATTTCCATAGACATGGCTTGCGCCATTTCTTCGGCGCGTGCGTTGTAGATTTCGAGCAGCTTCTCGAGCAGCACAAGGCGCTCTTTTTTGGAGGTCTGGGACCAGCTCTCAAATGCATCCTTCGCGGCAGCGACGGCAGCGTCTGTGTCGGCTTGTCCACCTAGAGAAATGATTGCGCATGTTTCCTCATTAGAGGGGTTAACGACGTCGAAATCGTTTGCAACAGCGGGGTTAACCCATGCGCCATTGATGTAAAACTGACGGTGTTCTTGCATTGGAATGCTCCCATTGAATTCCATGTATGCGGGGTTTGGCCTCGCAAATCAGCGGTACTTTGTCACCGCGCGCGCTTTCGTGCAAGGGAGGGGATGTAAGCTAAAGTGAGAGTGCCTAAGTTACGTCTAGTCAGAGTCCAAGAGCGACATGAAAGGTCACAAAATGAGTCTTCGTATCAATGAGGTTGTTCCGAATTTCACCGCAGAAACGGATCAAGGCACGATTCAGTTCCACGATTGGATCGGTGAGAGCTGGGCGATCCTGTTTTCGCATCCCAAAGATTTTACTCCTGTTTGCACCACCGAGTTTGGCGCAGTTGCGCAGCTTTCGGCTCAGTGGGAAGCGCGTGGGACCAAGGTGATTGGTGTGTCTGTAGACGGTGTAGAAGATCACAAGAAGTGGAAGGGCGATATTGAAAGGGTCGCTGGCACGAGCGCTGGTTTTCCAATTATCGCGGATGAAGGTCTCGCTGTGTCCAAAGCGTTCGATATGTTGCCCGCTGAGGCGTATATGGCCGATGGGCGCACGCCTGCGGATAGTGCGACTGTGCGGTCTGTGTTTATCATTGGGCCAGACAAGCAGTTGAAACTGTCGATGACCTATCCGATGACAGTGGGTCGCAATTTCGCAGAGATCTTGCGCGCGTTGGATGCATTGCAGACCTCAGCAAAGCACAGTGTCGCGACGCCTGCGAATTGGGAGTTGGGGCAGGATGTGATTATTCCTGCGACGGTTTCGAATGAAGATGCTTTGGCGAAGTTCGGTGAGTATGAAACGGTTTTGCCGTATTTGCGTAAGGCGCAAGTTCCGAGCTAGTGCTGGAAACAACTAAGGGCCCAGCAAAATTGCGAGGCCCTTGGTCTAAAGTTCAGATCGTTTAGAAACGATAGCTGGCTGTGATGGCGATATAAGGGTAGACGCCGAATTTCGACAGCTCATCGTTGATGTTCTGAATTTCACTCGCAACGTCATCTGCTGGCGCCGCAGGTGCGGACAAAGCAACGTTCAAGCCACCCATTCCAATCGCGCCGACTTCACCGCTGAGTGTGAAGCTACGGCCAATGTTCCAATCGTACCCAACAGAAAGCATTGGCGAGATTTTGCGTTTGAACTCAACAGATGCGTTTGCGGTTTGACCGCCTGTCAACGTCGTCCCGCCAATGGTAATTGGATTTGAAAGGCTAGCAGTCGTGGATCCGGAGAAGTTTGTGTTGGACACAAAAGCACCGCCAGAAACGCGAAAGCCGGAGCTGCCTGTGTAATAATCGCCAAGCAATGCGAAACCGCCGAGTTGGCCGCTGGTGTTATATGTCACACCGTCAATCGTTTGTGTGCCACCGCCGCCTAGGTTTTTGGTGCTGATGCCGCCTGAAAGCACGCCACGAACGCCCCAGTTTTGATTAATGCGATATGCACCTTCAAGGTTTGCACCAAGGGTTGAAAGGCCGAGGCCAAAACGCATGCCGCTGTCTTGGGCGAATGCGCCGCTTGCCATTAGTGCAATCGCGGAGGCGGCTGTTAACATAAATTTCATCATAATCTCCAACTCTAAACAATCAATGCACTTAGCCGCGCCAGATTTTTGGGGTCAATCATGCTGTGCAAGCAGAGTGAGAGTTGACGCGGGACTACAACACTTTTGACGGGAAAACCCCCGCCACGAGGGAAATGTGGCGAGGGCTTCGCGGTACTATCCGTGAGTGAAGGCACCGGTAATGTTTTACACATGCCCTGTCTTGGGCCTTTAAAAACGGGGAAAAAGATGTGCTTTTGCCCCGCTTGATTTATTCTGCGTCGAGCAAGCCAGAGCGGAACAAGATGCCCGCAGCGATTGCGCCAATGATGGGTGCAACGATGAACAACCATAGTTGTGCGATAGCTGTGCCACCGACGAAAAGTGCTGGCCCGATAGAGCGCGCAGGGTTCACAGAAACGCCTGTAACGTTGATACCAACCAAGTGGATCACAACCAGCGCGAGACCAATCGCGAGACCTGCCATTGCAGATGGCGCGCCTGCGCCCGTCGCGCCAAGGATTACGACGAGGAACAAGAAAGTCGCCACAACTTCAAAGACAAAAGCAGCGGTCATTGTGTATTCGCCTAAATAACCTGCGCCCCAACCGTTTTGGCCAAGTCCGTTTGCTGCAACGGTGTATTCTGCTTTGCCCGACGCGATGATCATCAGAACAAGCGCACCTGCGATACCGCCCGCAACTTGCGCGATGATGTAGGGCACAGCTTCTGCGACGCTCATACGACCCGATGCTACAACACCGAGCGTAACTGCCGGGTTAATGTGGCAGCCCGAAACAGAGCCGATGCCATATGCCATGCCAATCAACGCAAGGCCGAATGCAAAACTGATTCCTGTGAGGCCAATGTCGCCACCAGCGATGACAGCTGCGCCACACCCGAAAAGTATGAGTGTGAATGTGCCGATAAATTCTGCGAGAGGTTTTCTCATGATGTGTCCCTTTGTTTTTATGTGAGGGGACACTTAGACGTAAAACTACGTGTTCGAACGGAGAATAAACCCATCAAAAAAGCCCCGATGTTTCCACCGGGGCTTTTCTAATTCAATTCAAAGAAAGTTTAGTCGTCAGACTTTTCAGCCGCTTCTGGCTTAACTTCTTCGCCAGTTGCTTGGTCAACAACTTTCATGGACAGGCGTACCTTGCCACGATCATCAAAGCCCAAAAGCTTGACCTTAACGTCTTGACCTTCTTTGAGAACGTCGGATGGGTGGTTCAAGCGACGGTTCTCGATTTGAGAAACGTGGACCAGACCATCGCGCTTGCCAAAGAAGTTAACGAAGGCGCCGAAGTCGACGATTTTCACAACTTTGCCGTCGTAGACCATACCCTCTTCAGGCTCAGCAACGATGGACCAGATCATGTCGTAGGCTTTCTTGATGGATTCGCCATTTGGCGAAGCAATCTTGATGATGCCTTCGTCGTTGATGTCCACTTTCGCGCCAGAGACTTCAACGATCTCACGGATAACTTTACCGCCAGAACCGATGACTTCACGGATTTTGTCTGTTGGAACCTGCATTGTCTCGATGCGAGGAGCGTGCACAGAGAATTCCTGCGCGCCAGAGATGGCTTTGCCCATTTCGCCCAAGATATGCATACGGCCGTCTTTGGCCTGTGCCAGAGCTTTTTCCATGATGTCAGGCGTGATGCCCGCAATCTTGATGTCCATCTGCAAAGAGGTGATTCCGTTCTCGGTACCCGCCACTTTGAAGTCCATATCGCCGAGGTGATCTTCGTCGCCAAGGATGTCGGACAGGATCGCGTAGGAACCGTCTTCTTCCATGATGAGACCCATAGCAACACCAGCAACAGCGGACTTGAGCGGAACACCCGCATCCATCATTGAGAGAGAGCCACCACAAACAGACGCCATGGAGGACGAACCGTTTGATTCAGTGATCTCAGACACAACGCGAACTGTGTATGGGAAATCCGTTGCCGCTGGCAGAACCGCCTGAAGCGCGCGCCAAGCCAGTTTACCGTGACCGATTTCACGACGACCGGGAGGGCCCACACGACCAGCTTCACCCACAGAATAGGGAGGGAAGTTGTAGTGCAGCAAGAAGTTGGATTTGAAGTTGCCGTGCAGTGCGTCGATGAACTGCTCGTCGTCTCCGGTACCCAAAGTCGTTACGACCAAGCCTTGCGTCTCGCCGCGTGTAAACAGGGCAGAACCGTGTGTACGTGGCAGGATGCCTGTCTCGGAAACGATTGGACGGATCGTTGTTGTGTCACGACCGTCGATACGCTTGCCCGTTTTAACAACGTCGCCACGAAGGATGCCAGCCTCGAGGCCCTTCATCGCGGAACCTAGGTTCGCATCGGCAAGCTGCTCTTCTGTCAAAGCGGCTTGGATCGTTGCACGTGCGGCAGCAACGGCTGTTGTGCGCTCTTGCTTGTCCGTGATCGCAAACGCTGCGCGCATTTCTGTTTCGCCTGCAGCTTTTACAGCGGCGGAAAGGTCAGAGTAGTCAGCAGGTTGGAAATCAAACGGCTCTTTCGCACAATCTTCGGCCAGATCAACGATCAAGTCGATCACAGGCTGGATCGCTTTGTGCGCGAAGTTTACAGCACCGAGCATTTCTGCCTCAGAGAGCTCATACGCTTCAGATTCAACCATCATTACGGCGTCTTTTGTGCCAGCAACAACAAGGTCGAGACGCTGCTCAGGGTTCAAACGCAGGTCCTGCATGTCATCGACAGTTGGGTTCAGCGTGTATTCACCATCAACGAAACCAACGCGTGCACAGGCGATTGGGCCCATGAAAGGAGCGCCGGAAATCGTGAGCGCCGCAGACGCTGCGATCATCGCAAGGATGTCTGGGTCATTGTCGAGGTCGTGTGATAGAACTGTACACATCACCAAAACTTCGTTTTTGAAGCCAGGGACGAACAGCGGACGGATCGGACGGTCGATCAAACGTGCTGTCAGTGTTTCTTTTTCGGAAGGACGTGCTTCGCGCTTGAAGAAACCGCCGGGAACTTTACCCGCCGCGTAATATTTCTCTTGGTAGTGCACGGTCAAAGGAAAGAAATCCTGACCAGGCTTTTGTTTCTTGGCGAATGTAACAGCGGCCATTACCGATGTTTCACCAAGTGTGGCGATGACGCAGCCATCAGCCTGACGTGCAACTTTGCCCGTTTCGAGTGTCAGCGTGTCTTCGCCCCACTCAATTGATTTTTTCGTAACGTTAAACATGTATCGTTTCCTAGTTGGAAGCACTCCCGGCGTTCCGGGTCTTCCGTTCAATTAGTGGCCCCATTGCCACCGGCCCATTTCATCATGTGTGCGCCTAGGCCAAAGCATCACGTCTCAGATAGCGCGCGTTTACGGTAATTTGCGCTGTTTGGGAAGGGGTTTGCGAACTGGTTACAAGAGCGAAGGCGGCGCATCGCTTGTTTTGGTGGCGGGTGTCAGGCCCATGCTTAGCCCGCGCCCAATGCGATGGGCGAGAACGGACCAACTTTGCGCGATATCGGGGGTCAGGTTTTCTGCAAGTACTTGATCGAAAAGGTCTAGCCAGATGGGGAAATGTGCGGCGTGCACATTGCCAGCGGCTTTGTGGATTTGCATTGGATTGCCGTTGTATGTGCGGTCCAAAAGGATCGCATTGCGCCAAAAGCCGGCGATCTTTGCTTCGTGGTTTGGCCACTTTTCCACATGCTTTGCAAAGACAGGGCCAAGCGTGTCGTGCGCACGTACTTTTGCATAAAATGCAGTGGTGACGCGGTCGATTTCAGCCGCCGTGATGTCAAATCGCGCAAGCACTTAAGCGACGATGATCCAAACCAAAACGAGAGAGAGCACGAGATAGATCAGCGTATTGACCATCCAGCGAATGAGACCCGCGTCGGAAGTCGGATCGACCCCCATTCGCTCACAAATTTTCGTGCCGGGCCACAGGATCATGTCTGGGATGCTCATTGTGTTGTCCTTAAATCAGTATTTCATATGCGTATTAAGTATCTGTTTTAAATGCGCATTGCAAATGCTATTTATAGTGTCATGCAACTAGATAAATTTTCTGACTACGCCCTACGCATTTTGGTCGCTCTTGCGGCGCATGCGCCGAGCAAGCTCGCTGCATCGCAAATTGCCAAGATGTATGATGTGTCCGAGAACCACCTCGCCAAGATAGCAACGGCTCTGGCGAAGGCGGGGTATGTGGTGTCCGAACGTGGCAGAGGTGGTGGGCTGACCTTGGCGAAGCCTGCTTGCGACATATCGATCGGCCATGTTTTGCGCGCGCTCAAGAAAGATGAGCCCGTCGCGGAGTGCTTTGCGTCGGGTGGATCTTGCGCGATTTTGCCAGCCTGTGGATTACGATCCCCTTTGCAAGAGGCGCAAGAAGCGTTTTTTGCTGTGCTGGATGGGTATTCATTAGCGGATGTTTCAAGCGCGCGCGGTGCCTTGCAAGACTTGCTTAGCCTTTAGCTCAAATCGAGATCTGAGGCGTCGTACTCGTGTCGTCCCGTTTCTGAAGGAAGCGCAATTTTCAAAGCCCAAATCCGGCGCACATCGTCCATACCAAGGTGCGGATGTTCTGCTAGAAAATCGCGTGTGTATTGGTTGAACTGGTTGTGTGGTTCGATCTTGGATTGAAAATTTGGGTCAGCTTCGCGCTTTTTCATCGCTTTATATTCAGCGCAGGCATCTGCGAGCGTTTTGCCCTCGTTAAATTTCATCCAAGCCATGAATTCTATATTGAACTTGAAGCTGTCCCCGAGGTGTTTTTAAAAAAACGTCTGACATTCTGGGTGTTTTTGTAACTATTGGTGAAGGGTGTTTCCGGCGTCAGTGGCTCTGCGTGCCAATCAAACTTGGACCGTTTTGTTCGTGGCTTTGGGGCAATGTTGTCGCTGTCGCCTGTGTCCAAAAAATGGGCAATGCGATCCAAAATTTCAAACTTCGCACCGGTAGATTTCAGGCCCAGCCGTTTCGCTTCGGCTGCAAGGTCAGACTTGAGCCAGTACCATTGCTTCAATTTTGCGCCGGTTTTGATGGTGTCGATCCGGGGCTTTGTAGGTGCGGTCATAACGAGAATATAGCAAATCGCTCGCAAAAGAAAACACCCGCCTTTTGCAAGACGGGTGCTTCAATACGTGTGAATTTTCTAAAAAATTCGTATTTAGCGACGCAAGCCGAGACGCTTGATCAGGTCTTGGTAACGTGCTTCGTCTTTGCCACGTGTGTAGTCCAGCAGCTTCCGGCGCAGAGCGACCATCTTCAGCAGACCACGACGACCGTGGTTGTCCTTTTTGTGTGTTTTGAAGTGCTCTGTCAGGGTCGCGATGCGGCTCGACAAGATAGCAACTTGTACTTCTGGGGATCCTGTATCGCCTTCTTTGGTGGCGAACTCTTTCATCAGACGTGCTTTTTCTTCAGGTGTAATCGACATCGGGGTCTCCTTTAATTGGTTAAGGGTTGATGGCGCAGGCCGGGATGTCGTCCAGCAAGGCCCATGGAGAATCGTCCGGTTTTAAGGTCGGACACGCGCAATTAAGTCAGATCGTACGCAAAAGAAAGGAAAAACGACGGAGTTTAGGTGCGCTCGACCAAGCTGATGTCGGAAAGCGTCGGCGCATCGCCCGTGACAGTTACCAAAGTCGTACCGTTTGATTGGACCAACCAGTGCCCAATCCCAGCGTTATCCTGCGTGATGTTGATCTCTGGAACGCCATCAGCGCCATCATAGAAAAGCACCAATGTGTCTTCGCCTGCTTCGAAATCCCAAATCTGTGCACTACCAATAGCGGCGCTATCAAGCACAACAGTATCCGCGCCAAACCCGCCAGAAACGTCATCCCCCGCGCCAGCGAAAATCGTGTCATCCCCATCGCCACCATTCAAAAAGTCAGCGCTTTGCGCATCGCTTTCCCAGCCGTTCAAGGCGTCATTGCCCGTGCCGCCATTAAGTAAATCGTTGCCTTCACCGCCATCAAGGAGGTCATCGCCGGAACTGCCAATGAACGTGTCATCCGCCAAGCCGCCCCAAAGCGTATCCTCGCCTTCGTCGCCATAAAGACTGTCATTGCCGCCGCCACCGTTCAGGTGGTCGTCATCCCCGTTGCCGCTGAGTGTGTCTTCGCCTTCGCCACCAAAGAGTGCATCATCGCCCTGATCGCCAAAAAGTTCGTCAAAACCATCGTCGCCGCTCAGATCATCATCGCCGCCATTACCGTGCAACACATCGCGATCTGCACCACCGCTGGCGGTATCATCGCCACCGCCTGCCATGATGTTATCCGCGCCAGCATCG
>Ga0206130_10006945_pt1 | contig 12721 bp, 11 predicted proteins | sample Helgoland_Spring_9_FD_148637 | JGI IMG/M metagenome (GOLD analysis project Ga0206130, IMG submission 148637) | Pelagic subsurface seawater microbial communities from Kabeltonne, Helgoland, North Sea - Helgoland_Spring_Bloom_20160512_1 | ecosystem: Environmental > Aquatic > Marine > Epipelagic ... | reverse complement strand
AGCGGCGCCTCACACTGTGCCAATTTTAGTCTTGGGTCGAGCTTGTTCACTTTGACAGTTGGGTTTGTCATCGATTGGATAATAGGGAGCTGTTGCACCCGTTCGCTCACGCTTGCTTCGATGTGCTTCGGCTTGTGCAGTTGCTTCGGGTTTGCGCCAGACCCTATGGCCGTCAAAATAACGGCAAATCCAATAAAAATTTTCGTCAATAATTTATCTTTTAATGTTGAACGAAATCTGACGCCTACTTTCAAACAGATGAACTGATCATATAAGTAATTGTTTTTAAACGTTTTATTTATTAATTGGCCTGCCATAAATAACCCTTTTCGTACTTTTTAAACGTTCAGTGGCAAGAAGTAATACAAAGTCCGTGCCAACCTCCTTGATTGCCGAAAGAAACCAGTGCCTTTTGAAGCGCCTGGGTCGGATATGGGTGTCGGCTGGACCGTTGATCCTCGCATGACGTCGGGTGGGTTAACCGATCGCGCCTTACGCTGATCGGCTTAGGAAGAATCTTGTCCGAAGATGGTAAAAGACGATTGGCGCGTGGAGACGTGAGGTCAACTACCCCGGCGACAAGGTGGGCAAATTGCCAGTCCTTGAGCAAAGGCTTCAGGTGGTAAAAGCCGAAACACCTTAAAGGTGCAGGTTACAAGTAATATGAGGAAAGCCGTGAAACGCGGAGTGAGTATTGTTGTGATCGAGAACTTCAACAATTCGTCGAGATCCTAAAAGCGTGAAAGCTTGCCGGTGGGAAGCTGCGAACGGTTGACGGGGTAAGGGCAATCAAATCATCTGTATGATCGGAATATCTGTGCTAAGCGGACAACCTAAATCGGTAAGCGCGAATCCTTGCGTTCGCAATCAAGCAGCTGTCCGAGCTTCAGTTCTAAATGCCGCATTGGGTTTGAGCACGACCGTTTGAGCGCCTTAATTTCAGCCTTAACAGGCTGGCTTGCCGTTGTTGTAGTCGTTAGGGGTTAGCGATCGATTTGACGGTCTTTGACCGGAGCCTGACAGCACCGATTTGGGCAATCTGATCCCTTTTCCCCTTCTTAACGATCGACAGACTGTTAGGTCAGCAGGGTTTCAAATTTTATGGTTGGGAATCAAATGTGCTTGGGGCAGGCGATCAAATGCTTGTGCCGCTCAAGCGTTTGCGAATCACTAAACCGATTGACGCTGGGCCTTTAACCCGAGGGCGGTTGAAATTGAGATGCAATCCATTTTAAACCGTCGAATCTCTGACGGTTTGCGGCAATCTTTGCCGAATTCGACCTGTGCCCAACGCTAAAATCCCCTAAATACTTGATAAGTAACAAGATATAATCTTGGCACGGTGTTTGCGATCACTCATGCACAAGCAAATAAGCGCTGAGCGTTGATGCTGCCACCATAACAGGATGATGTGAAGAATATGAACTGGGTCGATAGTGCACTAAATGGTCATGCCACGGCGTTAAGTCTGCGATCACAGCGATCGGAGATTATCGCGGGCAACATCACCAATGCCGACACGCCGAACTTCAAATCCAGAGATATCGATTTTCGAAGTGAATTTGAAAACCGGTTATCGGGAATGCAACAACTGGACACCACAACGAAAAGCCAGTTCAGATCGAGCGAAGGGGCCAGTAGTTCGAATTTGATGTATCGGGTGCCGTATGTCATGGCCGAGGACGGCAATACGGTTGAGGCCGAGACCGAGCAGGCTGCCTACACCAAAAATGCCATCCAATATCAGGTCAGCATTCAGTTCCTGAGTTCTAAGATTTCCGGCTTAAAGCTGGCGTTGAAAGGAGAATAATCTATGAGTTTGATGAATGTTTTTGATGTCACCAAGACGGGTTTGGTTGCACAGACCTCTCGTCTGAATTTGATTGCGGAAAACATTGCGAATGCGGATGTTGAGTCATCGACGCCAGAAGGCGCCTACCGCGCCCAATATCCGATGTTTCGGGCGTTCTTCAATGAGGAACAAATCAGTGCCCAGGGTCAAGGGGTGCGTTATGAAGGCCCGGTTGATGATACTCGGGCGCCGAGAGCCTTGTTTGATCCCGGCAACCCAAAGGCCAACGCCGAGGGCTATGTGTTTATGTCGAACGTCAATACGGTCGAAGAAATGTCAAACATGATGTCGGCATCAAGGTCCTACCAAACCAATGTTGAAGTCATGAATACCGCGAAACAGCTGTTAATGAGAACGCTGACCTTGGGTCAGGTTTAACCAGAAATTTTGAAAGATCGGAGCAGAAGATGAACACCATTAATGATTACCTGGCAGCGGCGCAGCAGCCCAATACAGGGCCTTCAAAATCGAGCAACGATCTCGGTCAGCCGGATTTTCTTAAGTTAATGGTCGCGCAGTTAGAAAACCAAGATCCGACCAAGCCAATGGATAACAACCAGTTTCTGTCTCAGATGGCGCAATTCAGCATGGTGAATGGCATCGATAGTCTCAACACCAGCTTTGGATCTGTCTCGGATGCCATGTTAGGCGCCCAGGGCTTACAAGCTGCAACCCTGCTCGATCGTCGCGCGATTACTGACACCAATGTCCTCGCCTTCGACGGTAAAACCGATATGAATGGTGTCATCGAATTGGATGCGCCGGCTGCTGCCGTTGAAATTCAGGTCTGGGATGCAAGTGGTGTCCAGGTTGGTGCCTTTGGCATTGATGGTAGTCAGGGCGGGGACACTGCGTTTCATTGGAATGGTCAAGATAGCCGAGGGGAACAATTGCCGCCGGGTCTTTATCGATTTAGTGCGGTGGGCTCGGTCAACGGGGAGTTTCAATCATTGCCGCTGGGTCTTGCTAACCGGATCGAGAGCGTCAGTTTGGATCGTAATACGCAGCAAGTGGTATTGAATCTCGCCAATGGTCAGTCGGTACAGCTGGCTGAGGTCAAAGAGTATTCCTAGGTTACGGCCTAATAAAACAGTTACACACATGAAATCAGTTCTATAAGGGAGTAAACACATGGCATTTGATACCTCCGTATCAGGGATCCTCGCCGCATCAGCGGACCTGGGCATTATAGGGAACAACATCGCGAACGCATCAACCTCTGGGTTTAAAGCCTCGCGAGGGGAGTTCACAGACATTTATGCGGCCAGCCTTTTGGGCGCCGGGGCATCAGTAGGCCAAGGGGTCCAGTTGAGCTCGGTGTCGACTGATTTTAGTCAAGGCAACGTGACGTTCACGACCAATTCTTTGGATTTGGCTATCAACGGGCCGGGTTTTTTCAGGTTAAGTAATGGCGGCGAGTCGACCTACACTCGAGCAGGCGCATTCCAACTCGATAAAACGGGCGCGATCACGAACAGCGCTGGTGCGACTTTGCAGGGATACCCACTCGATGACGAGGGCAATGTCACGGGAGAGCTTGGCGACCTTGTGTTATCAACCGCGTTGATTGATCCGAAAGCGACCAGCAAATCTGAAATTACGGCGAACCTCGATTCGCGAGGGGTGGTCCCCACCGCGACTTGGGGTGATTTTGATGCAAACGGCAACCGGGTGCCATTCGATGCGTTCGCAGATCCACCCACTGGCCCAGACTCTGACATGTTTAACTCATCGACTTCGTTGACGATATATGACGGGCTAGGGAATCCACACGTTGCATCGATTTACTTCGCCAAGACTGACGGTCAAAACACTTTTAATGCGTACACGCTGATCGATGGCGTCGAAATTGGGGACCCCAAAGTATTACAGTTTGAAAATGATGGCCTGCTACAGGGCGATCCCGAATTCCCGAATTTGTTGAAAATTAGTATCGAAGACTGGGAGCCCAAGGGCCTTGATGGTTCCGCATTAGGGGTTGATGCTCAAAGTTTTACGATCGATCTGGCCGAGTTCACGCAGTTCGGTAAAGATTTTGCGGTGAGCTTTGTCAACCAAGACGGTTATACCTCGGGGCAGCTTCGCGGTGTTGATATTGACCAGTCGGGCGTTTTGTTCGCGCGGTATACCAATGGACAGTCTCGCCAGTTGGGCCAGATTGCGATCGCATCGTTTACCAATCAGCAGGGCTTGCGGCCCTCGGGCGACACCACTTTTGTAGAAACCTTTGCATCCGGTCAGCCGTCGATTACAACCCCAGGCCTGGGCGGCACGGGTTTGCTGACCTCTGGCGCTCTTGAAGGCTCGAATGTCGAGTTGACCTCACAGTTGGTGCGAATGATTGTGGCGCAGCGGAACTTCCAAGCCAGTGCGCAGATGATCCAAACCGAAGATGCGGTCACGCAGACCGTCATTAACCTGCGTTAAGCGCGGTTTAATCTAATGGGAGAACAGGGAAGATGAGTCGTTTACTGGAATTGGCCGCACTGGGTGCTCGCGAGACGATGCTTGCGCAGGCGATGAATAGTAACAACCTTGCGAACGCATCGACCCCAGGCTTCCGGAAGGATCTGATGACCTATACCGGAACCACTCGGGTTGAGGGGATTCAGTCAGGGGTTGATTTGGGTCCTGGTGCAGTGCAGGGCACAGGCAACACCCTCGATGTGGCGATCAGCGGAGACGGTTATTTTGCGATCCAAACTCCTGAGGGCGGCGAGGCTTACTCAAGACGCGGTGATTTCCGGGTGGATGCACAGGGTCAGTTAAAGGATGGCGTTGGCAATCCCATTTTGGGTGATGGTGGCCCCATTGCACTGCCGCCTTACAGCGACCTGGTGATCGGCGCAGATGGCACCATCTCAATTCGGCCCCTAGGGGAGCAATCCAATGCCCTGCAAGCGGTTGACCGTTTGCGCTTGGTGAATGTTGGGGACCAGGCGCTGGAAAAAGGTTTCGATGGTTACCTGCGATTACCGCAAGGTCAGACCCTTGATCCTGATGGCGCCGTGAAAGTGGTCTCAGGCGCGCTTGAGAGCAGCAATGTTAATCCGGTGGAGTCTATGGTTCGGATGATCGACTTGGCTAGAAAATTTGAGTCTCACGTCAAGATGATGAGCACCGATGAAAAGAACCGAACGTCCCTCAATCAAATTATGCGATTCAGCTAAACCGTGTATCGCCAGGCCCAATTGTAAGGAGCAGTTATGAATCAATCACTTTGGATCGCAAAGACCGGGCTCGATGCCCAACAAACGAAGTTGTCCACTATCTCGAATAACCTTGCGAATGCCGGGACGGCGGGTTTTAAACGCTCGCGGGCCGTTTTTGAGGATTTGCTCTATCAAAATGTTCGTCAGGTGGGCGCGCAATCCTCTCAGGACACCCAACTGCCTTCCGGTCTGATGTTGGGCCTTGGTGTTCGAACGGTTGCCACTGAAAAGCTGTTTACCCAAGGCAATCTCGTTCAAACGGATAATGCGTTCGATGTGGCGATTGAAGGCCGTGGTTTCTTGCAGGTTCTATTGCCGGATGGCAACCAAGCCTATACCCGCGATGGATCCCTTGCGGTCGATAATCAGGGTCAGTTAGTGACCTCCAGCGGGTACGTGATTCAGCCAGCTGTGACCATGCCGGAGGGCGCGCAATCGGTCAGTATTGGCTCCGACGGCACTATTTCCGTTGCAACCGCTGGTACGGCAACGCCCACGCAGCTAGGCGTGCTGCAGCTTGCCGATTTTATTAACCCAGCGGGCTTACAGCCGATGGGTAAAAACCTCTACGTTGAGTCCGCAGCCAGTGGCACGCCTCAGATTGGTACGCCCGGCCTGAACGGCGTGGGCACCGTTGTGCAGGGATTTGTTGAAAGCTCGAATGTGAATGTGGTTGAAGAGTTGGTCAATATGATTGAGGCGCAAAGAGCCTATGAGATCAACAGTAAAGCGATTTCAACCAGCGATCAAATGCTGCAATACATCACTCAGAATACTTAAGTAGGACGCTTCATTATGCGAACGTTTCGTTTTTTCTGGTTAGCCGCTGTCATGCTCTTGGCTTCCTGCGCAGGTCATCCAACCCTTGAACATCCGCGTTATGCTCGACCCGAGGTGCCGTTTACGCCCGAGGTCAGTCCGGCCGAGCGCGGCGGTTCGCTCTATGCCGCAGCAACCGAGATGACGCTGTTTGAGGATGTGAAAGCCAGCCGGCGGGGCGATATTGTGAACGTCATTCTGGCTGAAAAAAATACAGCGAAAAAAAGCAGCGATACCAGTATTTCGAAAACCAATGAAGCGACCTTGAATAATCCAATCTTGGGTGGCGCTGAGTATCCTGAAGTGGGTACGCTCTGGGGACGCGGTTTTAACTTAGGGTTTGGTCTTGACAGCGAGCAGTCGTTCTCGGGTCAAAGCGGCAGTAATCAAAGCAATCAATTGTCGGGCAGTATTGCGGTCATGGTGATCGAGGAACTACCCAGAGGCAATTTGCTGATCCAGGGGGAAAAATGGATCACGTTAAATCAAGGTAATGAGTTCATCCGCATCCGTGGAGTGGTTCGCAAAGCCGATATCTCCAGTAATAACACCATCTTATCGACTTTGATTGCCGATGCGAGGATCTCCTATAGCGGCACTGGGGCACCGGCCAGTGCTAATACGATGGGTTGGCTGTCACGCTTTTTTAACTCAGCCCTGCAGCCTTTTTAATGAACCTGCTGAGAATAATAGGAATGCCCGATATGGAATTGAAGAAAATGTTGCACGGCGCTCGGTTTTTTACCGTCATGAGCGCGTTTTTGATCGCCGCGCTGTGCGTGCCGGTTCAGGCTGCTCGGGTGAAAGATGTCGCCGATATTGCGGGCGTGCGCAGTAATAAACTCGTCGGCTACGGTCTGGTTGTGGGTTTGGCTGGAACGGGTGACCAAACAACTCAAGCGCCTTTTACCGTACAAAGCTTGAAAAACATGTTGCAGCAGCTCGGGGTCACGGTCCCGCCCAATGTGAACCCACAGCTGAAGAATGTAGCAGCGGTTGCCGTTCATGCGGAAATTCCGCCGTTCACCAAGCCCGGCCAGATGATTGATGTCACAGTGTCGTCGATTGGTAACGCCAAAAGTATTCGCGGAGGCGCCTTATTGGTCACGCCGCTTAAAGGCGTTGATGGTCAAACTTATGCCATCGCGCAGGGCAATCTCATTGTCGGCGGGTTTGGGGTCGAGGCTGGCGATGGCTCGAAGTTAACCGTTAATGTGCCGAGCGCCGGTAATATTCCAAATGGCGCTCAAATTGAGCGAGAAGTACCCAGTGCTTTTGTGACGTCCGATACGTTGCAGCTCGACTTGAAAAAACCTGATTTTACTACCGCCCAGCGATTGGCGGATCGAATTAATGAAACGCTTGGGCCAGAAACAGCGATCCCAATGGATGGCGCGTCAGTTCGGATAATGGCGGCCTTGGATACGCAGTCGAAAATCGCGCTGGCCTCAACCATTGAGAATATGGAATTCCAGCCCGGACGTGGGCCGGCGAGGGTCATCATTAATTCCAGAACCGGCACCGTAGTGATTGGAGAAGGCGTCAGGATCTTTCCGTCTGCGGTATCGCACGGTAGTTTGGTGGTCTCGGTGTCTGAAGATTTCGAGGTTAGCCAGCCGGGCGCTTTCGCTGAGGGTGGGCAGACCGTTGTGACACCTGACTCTGGCATTGAAGTCGAAGAAGAAATGAATCCGATGTTTGTGTTTAACCCAGGGATCACGCTGGACGAGTTGGTTCGGGCTGTGTACCAGGTCGGCGCGTCGCCTGCCGATTTGGTGGCGATCCTTGAGGCGCTCGAGCGGGCTGGCTCTCTACAAGCCCAGTTGGTGGTGATATGAACGATCTCGTCATCGGTGCGCCAGCAGGCCAGCAGCCTGCGACGAGCCAATACCATGATTTTAATGGACTAAAAGCGCTTAAGCATGCCGCGCACCAGGATCCCGATGCCGCTGTCGAAAAGGTTGCGAAGCAGTTCGAGTCAATTTTTATTCAGATGATGTTGAAGGGCATGCGCGCCACGGTGCCCAAAGATAGCCTGTTTGGCAGTAATCAAATGGACAGTTACCAAGATATGGCGGATCAACAGACTGCCTTAGCGATGGCAGAGACTGGGGGCGTTGGCCTTGCAGAAGTCATAAAGCGACAGTTAACGCTCAATGCTCGTGAATCTGATAAAGCAGCATCAAATTTTTTGCCGATCGATTTTCAGCTTCCAGAAAAGTCGACCTCGCAAGCCAAATCGCAGAGCGATTGAGAGGATAATTAGATGGCAGATGCATTACAAATTGGCACCTCAGGATTACTGGCTTTTCAGAGAGGCCTGACCACCACGGGGCATAATATTTCCAATGCAAGCACGGAAGGCTACAGCCGTCAGAGCGTAACGCTGGGCACGAGGGAGCCAGGCCTAATTGATGGTAATTATTTGGGTACCGGTGTTGCGGTGAAAGGGATCGCGCGAAGTTACAGTAACTTTCTTGCAGAGGATCTTCGCGTCGGAACTTCCTCACTCGGTCAATTCGAAGAGGCTGCAGAGATGGCCGCTCGTCTCGACAATCTGATGGCAGATCAGGACCGAGGTCTTTCGTCTCAAATTGAACGGTTTTTTAGTGCGCTTCAGGATGTTGGCAACAATCCAACCTCTATTCCTGAGCGGCAGGTGTTGATTGGTGAGTCAGGTGCTCTTGCGGAACAATTTCATCAGCTCGATGGTGCTTTTAATGCTCTGAACAGCCAAGTTAACGACAAGCTCTCGCTGTATGTCGATGAGATCAACCAGCATGCACAGAGCATTGCGGAGTTGAATGTAGCCATTGGTTATGCCCGGGCCGTGTCAACGGCGGGCGCTGAGCCAAATGATTTGCTAGATGAACGGGATCGGGTGTTGTTGAAGCTCTCAAAGCTGGTTTCAGTGAATGTGATTGAACAGGATGCTGGTGTTGCGAATGTTTTGATCGGTAACGGTCAGCCCCTGGTGATAGGGGGGGTTGCCGAGACCATTGGGCTCAATATTGGAGAATTTGATCCATCAATTCAGCGTCTGACCTATCAGCGCAGCAATGGTACCACTACAAACATCACTAATTTTCTAACGGGCGGTGCTTTACAAGGGTTGGTCGATTTTAGAGACAATATGCTCAATAGCAGTCGACAGCAACTTGGACTTTTAGCCTCTGGTATGTCAGAGGTCGTGAACGCCCAGCACGGGCTTGGCGTTGACTTAAAGGGCAACCTGGGCGGTGACGTGTTTGTGCCCTTCGAGGCCGAGACCATTGAAAACATCTACAATCGGGGGAGTGCAAAGAGTGCTACCCAAATTGCTGATATCAGTTTGGTTCAGGCGACCGACTATCAGGCGACTTATAATGGCGCTGCTTGGGACGTGAAAAACTTGAAGTCCGGTGAGGTCACAGTCGGCAACGGTCTGATGGCGATCGATGGTCTTGAAATAGAATTTTCTGGTGAGCCGGTTTATGGCGATTCATTTTTGATTCGTCCGAACTACAGGGCTGCCGATTACTTTGATGTGGCGATTCAGGCTCCAGCAGATGTTGCAGCAGCCTCACCTCTCAAATTTTCCGGGAGCCTTGCTAACTCTGGGACGGCAGAAGTCGAGAGCTTGGTTGTGAACTCACGAAGTGATTTGCCATTAGACAATCCGTTTACTTTGACGTTTGACAACAGCTTTGGCGAGGAAGGCTTGCCTGGGTATGTGGTCACGGGCGGGCCGGGCGGGTTTTTACCTTTTGACCCCGCCGCTGATTTCGCGGGTAAAACCTTTCAACTTGAAGGCTTTGGTGATGCCGAGATTCGATTAAGTGGGAAACCAGTTGATGGCGATGTGGTGAACATCGAGCGTAATACAGAGGGTACTGGTGACAATCAAAACCTGCATGCCTTGACAGAGCTCCGGACCAAGAATTCTTTGTTGGGCAAGTCGACCAGTTTGCAAGATATCTTTGCGCTGTCGGTTTCAGATGTTGGTATTCGTACCCGGCAGTCCCAGTTGAGCCTAGAAACCCAAGAGGTTTTAACTGGGCAGGCAGAAAATGCCTACAAAGCAAAATCAGCTGTTAATTTGGATGAAGAGGCGGCGAATTTGCTGCGCTACCAGCAGGCATATTCCGCGGCGGCAAAAGTCATCACGGTCGCAGATGAGATGTTTGACATCCTTTTGTCGACGCTTCGTTAAGGATTTGGTGTAAGGCATGAGAATTTCTTCAAACCAACAGTTTCAGCAAGGTATTGATGCCTTGCTCCGTCAGCAGGCAAAGCTCGCCGAGACGCAAGAGCAACTCGCAACTGGGAATCGTATTTTAACGCCCTCCGATGATCCTGCGGCTTCCACGCAGCTCATCAAACTATCGGCGTTGTCGGCTGCCAATCAACAGTTTGATCGAAACATTGTATTCGCCCAAAACGACGTTGACCTATCCGAGTCAAAGTTAAAGAGTGCTGGCGATATTATACAGAGAGTACGAGAGCTTGTTGTGCAGGCCAATAATGCAACCAACAGTGATCAGTCTCGTTCGGCAATCGCAACTGAGATTGAAAATAACCTTTACTCCATGAGAGATCTAGCCAATAGCAAAGATGCTACAGGGGATTATTTGTTCTCAGGGTTTAATGCGACGACAAAACCCTTTGTGAAAGAAGGCTCAGGCTATGTTTATAAGGGGGATCAGGGTGAGCGCTTTTTACAGATCGCTGACGGTATTCAAATTCAAGTACGTGACACTGGCACTGAAATTTTTCAAAAAATCCGGAATGGTGACGGTCGGCTAAGAGTCGCAATACCCGACAGTAATCAGGGCAGTGCATTAGTAAATTTAGAAAGCACTGTAACGTCACTCGTAGGAACATACAGCATTGAATTCTTTGAAGAAGAAAATGAACCGTTGCACTATCGGGTTTTAAATGAAGATGGAGAGGCAGTGGTCGGCGCCACCTTGTATGAGCCAGATCAACAGGTCTCTTTTAATGATATTAATGTCTCTGTATCTGGCAGCCCTGTCGCTGGAGACAAGATTGAAATTGAGCCATCAGAGTTTCAAGACGTGTTTACGACGTTGCAACTATTGGTTGATAAACTTAAAGCCCCGATCGCGTCTGCGCCTCCTAACTCGCTGTCAAACCATCTGACCCAGTCACTCCAAGAAATGGACCTGGTGCTCGACAAATTTCTGAGTGTCCGTTCAAGTTTGGGCAGTCGGCTTCAGGAGCTTGATACCGCGAAGGGCCAAAATGCGGATGAAGATCTGCGCTTGCAACGTTCAGTCGGCGCACTTAAAGACCTCGATTATGCCGAAGCAGTGAGCCGACTCAATATGCAAATGACGGGGCTGCAAGCTGCGCAACAAGCATATGTCAAGGTCCAGGGGTTGTCGTTATTTAATTTTTTGTAAAACGAATGCGCCAATTAAAGACGGCGATTTGAAACCGCTGAGAAAATAATCATTAGTGAGTCAATTATGAACTTAGAAGAATTCAAAAGTCCTGCAAAAAAACTATTAATGCTTGTTGACCAGGCCCAGGAATACTCTGTGGCGGGTGATTATGTGAAGGCCTCAGAGGCCTATGATCAGGTGCGTCATTTAAGGTCGTTATTTGGTGATCTTAAAAATCTTAATTTTGATGAATTGCAGTATCAAGAAAATGACCCAACCGCGAATTTTCGGCAGTCTCTCCAGAGCGACTTGGCTGCGTTGAATGGAAAGTTAGAAAGTTTAAATATTTGGTTCAGGTTAATAGGTCAAGAGATTGATGTTTCGGCGATGTTGCAGGATGAGCTGGGCCGCAAAATAAATCTAGATCTGCAAATGCCAGAAATCTGGAACTGGAAGACATCGGCCGTAATCATCAGAGATGATGAGAAATGGTTGTTCTATGATGAACTTAAGGCCCGTGGCCAACAGAATTTGGTGATCCTCGGCAGTGATGAAGCAGAGCCGCCTGAAGGTGAGCTCCACATTGGCACTGACGATGACGTGGCCGAAAAAATTTCGAATTGGGCAATTTCAGAAACCAAGGCGATTATGTACTTACATAAAGAAGTGCGAGAAGAGGTTTTAGAAACTACCGAGCTCATTACTCAAGAAATCAAACAAAAGTTCATGAATAAGGTGACGATTGACAAGTTCGCTAAACGGTGGGGTCTTCAGCATGTAGCAAATTTGCCATCGATTGCTCGAAGCCACTCACTTGAAGATCTTGGTAAAGTGATTAAAGGTCAAAATGTTATCTTGGTGTCCCCGGGACCGTCACTCGAAAAAAATATTGAGTATCTACAGGCGGCGCAGCAAACGCATGTGATAATTGCGCCGGTGCAATCCGCGCAGGCCCTTGCCCTGGTAGGCGTCAAGCCAGATTTATTTTTTGTGGTTGACCCAGAAGAATATTATCAAGTCCTCGATGGTTTTCCCTGTGAAGAGGTTATCGGTCTCGTTCATATGGATGCGGTTCATCCTAATTTTCTTAAAAAAGATTTCCCGCGATTTTTCACCTATCCCAATGGGGTCTTCCCAAAAATTACGAAGGAAATATTACGGGGCCATCAGGTCGACACTGCGGGTGGATCAGTCTCCGTGGTGGCCTGCAGTATCGCTTGTTCGTTGGGTGCGCAATCGGTTGCGCTGATGGGTCAAGATCTATCCGTCGGCGAAAGGAACTATTTTTATCGATCCGGCGTTGATGGCGTTGATGGCCCGGACACCCTGGCAGTGAGTCGCGATGAGGTGCCAACCAAAACGTTGCCGGGCTGGTCTGGCGGTGAGGTAAAAACCTTCGATGATTATTTTATCTACCATGGCCAATTTAAGGGTATTGCTTCCGGTCACGG
>Ga0206130_10006942_pt1 | contig 12723 bp, 9 predicted proteins | sample Helgoland_Spring_9_FD_148637 | JGI IMG/M metagenome (GOLD analysis project Ga0206130, IMG submission 148637) | Pelagic subsurface seawater microbial communities from Kabeltonne, Helgoland, North Sea - Helgoland_Spring_Bloom_20160512_1 | ecosystem: Environmental > Aquatic > Marine > Epipelagic ... | reverse complement strand
AGAAGGAACCTTAAAGAAACGTTCAACAAAACGTAAGCACAAATCGAAATCGTGTACCAAGAAAAAAAAAAAGAAACAAACAAAACGTAAAACTCGTTCCAAAAAATAATCTGTAGTGTCAATAAAAACTACACATTATTCTTTCATCATATAATCATGTTCAATTTCTAATAAACGATTGAATTTAGCAACGCGTTCACCACGACAAGGACTTCCTATTTTCAAATACTTCGCACCAATACCAATTGCTAAATCCACAATATACGCATGATTGGTTTCACCTGAACGATGAGAAACGATTACATTGTTTCCTTTTTCCATCATCATTTTCGCACCTTCTACTGCCTCAGTAATCGTGCCAATTTGATTTACTTTCAATAACAAGGTGTTCGCCCATTTTTCTTCCAATCCTTGTTTAATCAATCTTGGATTCGTTGTAAATAAATCATCACCGACAATCATGATTTTATCGGCAAACTTTTCATAAAACTTCTTCCATGAATCGTAATCTTGCTCATGGAAACCGTCTTCAATACTTTTTAACGCAGGATGGTTCTCAATCAATTTGCCGTAATAATCCACTAATTCAGTTCCAGTTAAAAAGGTACCTTTTTCAACTTCATACAATTTGGTAGATTCGTTGTAAAACTCGCTGGCCGCACAATCTAACGCAATAAATACGTCTTGTCCGACAATGTAATTAGACAAAACAATTGCTTGTTCAATGACACACAGCGCTTCTTCCGCACTGTAAATAGGTGGACAAAATCCACCTTCGTCACCAATGGATTTGGCTTGTTCGCCGTATTTTTCTACTAAAATTTTCTTCAGATTATGATATACTTCGCAATAAATGCGCATTTGTGCTGAAGCACTTAAATCTTCGCGTGCAAAAATCATAAACTCTTGTATTTTCAAATCTTCAGTAACGCCATGTTTTCCTCCATTAATAATATTCACAAAAGGTGTAGGTAAATTCAAATGATCCGCATTATCAATCACTTTGTAATGATCTACGAAATATTGGTACATTTCTTGGTCTTTCATGTTTGATGCGACATTTGCCATACAAAAACTCAACGCAGTACTGCTATTTCCTCCATAATTTGTTTTCATTTCAGTTCCGTCTAAATCAATGAATTGTTTGTCGCAATTCGATAAATCACAAATGGTTTTTTCAGACAATACAAAATGATCATTCAATTCGTGAATTTTATCAATAGCATTAAATACGGATTTACCATGAAACAGACTTTTATTACCATCACGCATTTCACATACTTCTGTTGAACCACACGATGCACCACTTGGTGTAGAACCCTTTCCAACACATTTGTTAGTTGCTTTGTCCATACAGCGTACTTCAATAGAAGGGAATCCGCGACTATCAATAATTTGATAAGCAGTTAATTTATAGGCGTTTTTATATTCATAACCTTTATTTTTCGTATCAATTTCAATCGGAACTGCTGTTCCAATTTCGAAATTTTCTATTGTTGATTGATTTTTTATTCCTAAATGAACAAACAATGCTCTTAAACTATTACCGTGTGCTACAAGAAGGACATTTTTACCGGATTCAAGTAAAGGATGAATATGTTCATCATAAGAACGTCCGACGCGTTGAGCAACTTCGTGTAAATTTTCTCCACCAGGAGGACCTTGTATATAAGATCGCCGCCATATTTTCACTTGATCTTCGCCATATTTTTCTCTTAATTCGGTTTTGTTTCTTCCAGTTAAATCACCATAATCGCGTTCTTGAAAATCGACAATTTTATGTAGTTCTTTCGTTTCTGTTTGAAAGGTTTGTACTATTTCTGCGGTTTGTGTAGTGCGTAATAATTGACTTGTGAAAATTGCGTCAAACTCATATTTTCCTAAAACTTTTCCGGCATTGGACGCCTCTTGTCTTCCTTGTTCACTTAATTCAACATCGACAAGTCCAGTGAATTTGTTCTCTTTATTCCATACGGATTGTCCGTGACGTAAAACAACTAACATTATATTATACCAAAATATAATATAAAACATTTTTTAACTATTTACTCTTCTTTTTTGTCGTCCCCTATTATTTTTTCTATCAAATCTTCCTCCTTCATTTCTTCCACCATATCTTCCACCATATCTTCCACCATATCTTCCAACATATCTTCCTCCTCAACGACTTCCTCCTTTTTCTCACCAAAAACCCAAGACAAAAGTCCAGGTTTTTCTTCCTTTTTACATGATGTATTAAACTCTTCGACAAACTCTTTACATTGCTCATCGTCACCATTTTCCAAGCATTCGCTCATTTTCTTAGCAAGTTCTTCACAGTTGATCTCTTTATGATCCGACATATTATATTATATTGCTACAATATAATATATACAAAAATTACGATGGATTCCAATATTCATTACGATGACGTCTTCGTCTGATATAATCAACTGGGGTTACACGTTCTTCCTCTTCTAATGGTGCACTGGGTAAAACATTGTGTGTTGGTGCGATTGGTAATACAGGCATTGCTTCTACAACTTCTGCGTGTGCTAATGGTGGAGACGTATAATTATGTGCTTGGTTGGGAACATAACCATGTTCCAATTGAGAGTGATATTGAGTATATACATTTGTCTTACGATAATTTTCCTCCAAATACTTCATTTTGGATATATATTTTTTATACCAATAACTTTTTTTTTGTTTATATTCATCTTTTGATTCAATAGTGCAACTATGATATTGTTCGTCATATTCATTATATTTGTTTTTGGCATTATGGTATTCCAATACGTCTTTTTCTAATAAAAATACAGAAAATCGATTATTATCTTGAGTCATTATAAAATAACATGTAAAATTATAATTTACCAAGATTTTGAATGGTTTTCAATGCGGAATCGGGGGTGACTGATATTGTATCAATCTTTTCATCAATTAAAAACTGGCAAAATTCAGTACTATCGGAAGGTTGTTGTCCGCAAAATCCGACTTTGACACCATGTTCCTTATACGTTTTGATTGCCATGGAAATCATACGACGATAACTCATATTTGCGTCATCCGATAAATAACTGATTTTGTCACTATCTCGATCTACACCCAACGTGAGTTGTAGTAAATCATTACCACCAATGGAAACACCATCTAACATAGGACTGAATTGGTCTGCTTCAATGACATTGGAAGGAATTTCACACATCAAGAAAATACGCAAATCGTTTTCACCACGTACTAGACCGTGTGATGCCATTGTGTCAATTACCAATTGACATTCTTTGGGAGTTCTACAGAAAGGGATCATTACCACGATATTGGTCATTTTCATGATTTCTCGTGCGTATTTGATCGCCTCACATTCCAATTGGAACGCATCCTTATATTCTTCCGAATAATAACGTGAAGCACCACGCCATCCAATCATAGGATTTTCTTCATTTGGTTCATATAGTTCGCCGCCAATTAGATTACGATATTCGTTCGATTTGAAATCGGATAAACGAACAATAACATCACTGGGATAAAACGCAGAAGCAATTTTCGCAATGCCTTTTGCCAGACGTTTGATATAATACCATTTTCCACTGTCGTAATTTCCAATAACCTTGTATATTTGTTCACGGATATCTTCGCGGACATTAGGATAATGATATAATGCTAAAGGATGTATCTTGATATAGTTACTCACAATGAACTCTAACCGCGCTAGACCAACACCACTATTTGGAATTAATGAATTCTCGAACGCAGATTCGGGATTTCCTACATTCAGCATCAATTTCACAGGAAGTTTCATATCTTTGGAAACAGACAATTTATCAATATGAAAAGGCAATAGATCCTTATAAATAATGCCCGTTTCACCTTCAGCACACGAAAGAGTGACACCCATATCCCCTTCTAATATTTTAGTTGCGTTTCCACATCCTACAACCGCGTTCAAACCTAATTCGCGAGCAACAATTGCTGCGTGACAAGTACGACCTCCTTTATCGGTAACAATACCAGATGCTATTTTCATAATAGGTTCCCAATCGGGTGTAGTCATTTCAGTGACTAAAATGTCACCTTCATTAAAATCGTCAGAATCGTGAATATCTTTCAAAATTTTCACTTTTCCATTACTAATACGATCGCCAACAGCAACGCCTGTTAAAATTTGTTCTCCTTTTTTATCTAAAATGAAATTATTAATCTCTAAATTATCTCCATCATTACTGTGAACAGTTTCAGGACGTGTTTGAATAATATAAATATTCTGGTCATTACCATCAATCGCCCACTCCACATCGACACCAATGTCCTTTTCCATCATTTTAGAATATGCTTTTTCCAATTGAAGAATATAACGCCCTAAAGTAATCATTTGACTATTAGACATACTGTAATTCAATTTCTCAAATTCGTTAGTCTCTACTTCTTTGACACCTCCGTTTTCTAAATCATAGATAATTTTCGAATTTTTGTCACCCTTCTTTTTAATAATAATGGGATCGCCTTCAATATCATAAAGTACGCGTTTGTCTAAAATAAACTCATCTGGTTTCACACCACCAGAAACAACCAATTCGCCTAAACCAAACGCTGAATTAATAACAATGGCTTTGTTATAACCAGTTTCAGGGTCTAATGAAAAAGCAACACCGGCAGCACCAATATCGGACCGAATCATTTTTTGTACAGCAACGGAAATTTTAACATCATCTAAAGTAATGTTATGAGTTTTCCTGTATGAAATTGCGCGACTATTAAAAAGAGAAGCAAAACATTCTAGTACAGATTTTATCAATTCTTCTTCGCCACATACATTCAAATATGTATCATGTTGACCCGCAAAAGAAGCGTTGGGTAGATCTTCTGCTAAAGCACTTGATCGAACGGCAACTTCCATATTTTTGCGTCCATATAACTTGGATAATTGGTTATAACTCGATACCATAACTTCACGGTGTTCATCGGACAACTTGGCACTACTGACAATTTTTCTGAGTTCCATTGATTTTTTCTCTAATTGTTTGATATTAGTAGGATCAATTTCATCCAACATGGATACAATAATTGGTTCAAGTTGATTGTATTTCACAAATTCATTATATAAATCGGTAGTAATAGCAAATCCATCACCAATGGAAAAACCAATTCTTTTCGCAATTCCATGTAATTCACCTAAAGAACTACATTTTCCACCCACTAGGTGTTTATTTTTGTAAGAACAATCTTTAAACCAAATGATGTCATCGGACATGATTATATAATGAAAAAATATTATATAATATTACAAAATGATGAACGACTCAATTTCCTAAAACTTTGAATAAAATGGTAAAGTGAAAACCAATCCAATTACAAACGCATGTCCTTACACCAATAGTTGGAAAAACAATCCAATTGTGCGTTTACATGTGCTTTTACTTCAGGAACTTTTTGTTTCTTATTCGCAAATGTTTCTGTTCCGGGAGTGCGTTTGATATAGCGAGCATATTCCATTTTTTTACTAGAACCAGTGTAGTTATTATTATGTTTTTTTATTTCATCTTTCTTTTTTTCTAAATATTCCTCACGAAATTCGGGAACATAGGGGCATGCGTATTCACATCGCCCGGCACTACAATTATTTTTAAATTTATTTGTAGCAATATTATTTGTACTTCCGCAAGACCCTCCTCGTTGTTTGGTACAGTCATAATAGTCCAAAAATTGATTTGGCATATGTCTTTTTGCGCGTCCGACATAGGTTGTATTAAAAATAGGAATATTTTTGGGCGCACTACCAGTATTAAAATCCGGATTAGAATCACAACCTGCTTTTGTATTGCACCAATCGGAACATGGTTTACATTTATTACACCATGGTCTTTTATTTACCGATGGATATGCTACATCTTGTTGTTCTATTTTTTCACCATCACAATTCTTGCACCATAAAGTCATTTGATATAGTGTAAAATGAGAAAATATAAAATTGAATCAAATTAAAGCATTGACTTATAACTAAATATATTACTATTAATATGAGTATGACTACTGAAGCCGAACTTTCCAAACAATATCAGCGTAAAACTGACAAACAGCATATTCTAGACAATCCCGATACTTATGTTGGGTCTGTTGAAAATATAGATTCTGACATGTGGATTTACGATGATGAACAAGAATGTATTGTTCAAAAGAATATTCAATATATTCCAGGTCTATACAAGTTATTTGATGAGGGTATTGTCAATTCTAGAGATCACGTAATGCGTATGATTCAATCTCCTATTTTGGATAAACGATTTGTTTCCTATATTAATACAACTATTGAAGATGATGGCACCATTATCTTTTCGAACGATGGAAATGGTATTGATATTGCAAAACATCCGGAATATGACATTTGGATTCCTGAACTTATTTTCGGACATCTTCGTACTTCCACCAATTATGATAAAAATGAGAAGCGTATTGTTGGAGGAAAGAATGGATTTGGTTTCAAATTGGCACTTATTTGGTCTTCATATGGACGAATTGAAACGCTTGATCATACACGTGGTCTAAAATATGTTCAAGAATTTCGAAATAATTTAGACGTCATTGAACCTCCAACAATTACTAAAGTTTCCAAATCGTCTAAACCATATACAAAAGTTCTTTTCAAACCAGATTATCAACGGTTTGGTATTCCAGGTTTGTCAAAGGATATGATTGGACTATTGAAAAAGCGAACATTTGATATTGCCGCAGTAACAGATCATTCCATTAAAAAGGTGAAAATCGGATTCAATGATGTTCTTGTTCCTGTGAAAAGTTTCCAACATTATGTCGATTTGTATGTTGGTACAAAAAACGAAACAAAACGTATATATGAATCTAAATATGAACGTTGGGAATATGCGATTGCTCTAGCACCCAATCACGAATTCACACAAGTGTCATTTGTGAATGGTATTTGTACATTTAAAGGTGGAAAACACGTCGATTATATTATGAACCAAATCACGCGCAAATTGTGCGATTATATTGAGAAGAAGAAGAAGGTAAAAGTGTCTCCTACATCTATCAAAGAGCAACTTATGGTATTTATTCGATGTGATATTGAGAATCCCGCATTCGATAGTCAAACAAAGGATTATATGAATACTCCTGTTGCCAAATTCGGTTCGTCATGTATTGTGAGTGACGGATTTATTGACAAGGTGGCAAAGATGGGGGTTATGGATGTTGCGTGTTCTTTGACTGAAGCGAAGGAAAACAAGGCAGCCAAAAAAACCGATGGTTCCAAAACCAAAAATGTTCGTGGCATTGCCAACTTTATCGATGCGAATCAAAGTGGGACAGTCAACTCAAAGGATTGTATTCTCATTTTATGTGAGGGACTTTCAGCATTGTCTGGTATTGTTTCAGGATTGTCGAGTGAAGATCGTAATACGATTGGCATTTATCCATTGAAGGGTAAGTTACTCAATGTTCGCGGAGAGCAAATTAAGAAAATTGCCGACAACAAGGAAATTACTGATATTAAGAAGATCCTAGGACTAGAAACTGGTTGTGAATACCAAAATTTAGGCGATGTTCATAAACATCTTCGTTATGGAAAAATCATGGTAATGACGGATCAGGATTTAGACGGTTCCCATATCAAAGGTCTATGTATTAACTTATTTCATAGTGAGTGGGCATCGCTTGTACATATTCCCGGATTTATATCCTTTATGAATACGCCCATTTTGCGTGCTAAAAAGGGTGCTCAAACTAAACTCTTTTATAACGATGGTGAATATGCTGAGTGGAAGAAAAGTTTAGGAGAAAATGGAATTCACGGTTGGACCATTAAATATTTTAAGGGTTTAGGCACGTCTACGTCGAGCGAATTCAAGGAATATTTTGCCAACAAGAAAATCGTCGATTTTGTCCATAATGGTAAATCAAGCGATGATTGTATTGACAAGGTATTTAACAAAAAGCGCCCTGATGATAGGAAGACGTGGTTGGAGAATTACGACAAGTCGGCATATTTAGACACAAGTAGCGATAAAGTCGATTATGAGCAATTTATGGACCGTGAAATGATCCATTTTAGCACCTATGATTGTGCGCGTTCAATTCCGAATATGGTGGATGGATTGAAGATCTCTCTTCGAAAAATCTTGTTTGCGGCATTCAAACGTAAACTGACTAGTGAAATCAAGGTTGCTCAGTTTTCAGGATATGTTTCTGAACATAGTGCGTATCATCACGGTGAAGCATCTTTAAATGGTGCGATTGTCAATATGGCACAAAACTATGTGGGATCTAATAACATTCATTTGTTACAACCAAATGGACAGTTTGGAACTCGTCTTCATGGTGGTGATGATTCGGCATCAGAGAGATATATCTTCACAATGTTGAATCCTTTGACACGGTCCATTTTCCCGGATGCCGATGACGCAATTTTGAATTATTTGGATGATGATGGTACACTTGTTGAACCAGAGTTTTATGTGCCCATCATTCCATTTGCGCTAATGAATGGAATTTCGGGTATTGGAACTGGATTTTCATGTTCGGTTCCAGCATTCTCGCCAAACCAAATAATTGATTATTTGCGATTCAAGTTGCGAGATGAGGAACCGACATCGGTCGGAGAATTCCTACCATATTACGAAGGGTTCAAAGGAACAATTCAAAAAGTCGATAATAATAAATATTTGACAAAAGGTGTCTATGAGAAAATCGATAGCGATAAGATTCGTATTAGCGAACTTCCTATTGGAACATGGACTATGCCTTATATTACTTATCTAGAGGGTCTTGCTGATGGAACAACCGATAAAAACGGAAAGAAAGTATACCCATCTATTCGTGATTTCACATCGATGTCCACAGAAGTCAATATAGATATTTCGGTTACATTCCCGCGTGGAAAACTTGCCGAATTGGAAGGAAAAATCGATCCCGTGACAAGTTTAAATGGTATTCAAAAACTATTGAAATTGACGTCCTCTGTTTCTACTACAAATATGCACATGTTTGACAAAGATTGTAAATTGAAAAAGTATGGTTCTGCCGAACAAATTATTAACGACTTTTATGATGTTCGTTTGGAAACTTACAGTAAGCGTAAGAAGCAGATGATTGTCGATTTGGAAAAGTTATTGTTAAAATTGTCAAATCGCGCCAAATATATATTGGCAACATTGGATGGATCAGTTGATTTGCGCAAGAAAAATGCGCAACGTGTAAAAGAATTAATGATCTCTAATGAATTTGACCAAATGGATGGAAACTATAATTATCTGATCAAAATGCCGATGGATTCAGTAACAGAAGAAAACGTAGAGAAAATTTTGAAAGAAAAGACAGATGCCGAAAAGCAACTGAATAAGTTGAAGAAAACAACATTGGAAACAATGTGGTTGACCGAACTAGAAACACTCCAAACAGAATACAAGAAATATCAAGTGGTTCGAGAGAATATTCAAAAAGGATCACCATCAACTAGTGTAAAAAAGGTAAAAAAGCGTGTTATAAAGAAAACTAAATAATAATAATATATTGTTATATTATATATAATGTTACTTGCGTGTATCATGAATATTTTTATAAAGAAAAAATATAGATCTTAAATTTTTTTCTTATGTTATAATATAGAATATGTTTCCAAAGAAAGTTTCCTTCAAAGATATTGATGAACGAAAAGAAAAAATATTTAAACAACTATTATCCGATCAGTGTTTAAATCGTGACGAAAAGGCATTAAAAAAACGAGCAGCAAAGGAAGTAACCATACTGAATAAAGAGATATTTAATAAGAAGAAAAAAACGGACAATAATGTTAAAACTGCGAATATTTTTGATGAATTTTTACATTTTATAGTCTCAAATAAGTAATTTTTTAATGGTAACGCGTGTTGTTTTCTTTCGTAAGAATTATATGTTTAGTTAATAGAACACTTAAACATATATATATATTTAGTTTATACATTAGATATGCTAAAAAATGAGAAATTTCTTTTTTATAACTATATACCTACTCTCGCAAAACATGTATTAGATTTTCCTTTAGATAATTATCCGCGAGGGATTATACCAAAACATAATTACCCAGGGTTTATCATTGATAATATTCAAGAAGGTGATATTATATTTGTAAAAACAGATTTACTAAATATGTTTTTTAATAACATATTTTCACAAATAAAAAATAGGTTCGTTTTAATAACCGGTGTCGCGGGTAAAGATGTAGAACAATGTTATAGATGTTTTTTGGATAATAATTCTAAAATCATAACATGGATTGGTTGTAATTTACTTTTTGATCACCCAAAATGTTTTAAAATCCCCATTGGATTTGAAGAACCTGAAAGAAGAATAAATGGTCCAGCTGACGGAGAAGGCGGAGATCAAAACACTCTAGAAGAAATGTTTAATATACAAAAAAATATAAGTGATAAAAATAATAAATTATTAATCACATATATCGGTGATACCCATGGTTCTAGACAAGGTATAAAGAAGCATTTTACAAACAAACAATTTGTATATTTTGCTGATAAATTAAGATTTAAGGATTATATGAATAAGATTAATGATTATAAATTTGTATTATGCCCACGTGGTTGTGGAACCGACACACATCGTTTCTGGGAAGTATTATTAATGGGTTCTATACCCGTTATAGAAAAGGATGGGTTGGTTTCGCTGTATGAAAAATTTCCATGTATCATTGTTGACTATTTTCAAGATGTAAATATTGAAATGTTAAACAATTTTCAGATTGATATAGAAAAACAAAAAAATATTAAAAAATTTTTGATTATTAATAATTTTCAAAATATGATATTATCGCACATTGAAAGTTATATTAAAAATTAATTTTTTGGATTAATAAAATGCGCATTTTAACTAAGAAAAGGTGTAAGAAGTTGTTTTATATTTTCATAGTTTTCACCCGTTTTATCGTTTATTTCGTCGATTGGACTATGTCCCCATCTATCATTCGTTACCTTAGCACCGTGTTGTAAAAGCAATTTAACAATTTCAATATGACCTTCAGACGATGCCAAATGAAGAGGTGTTCGTTTATCATAATCGCAAAAATTTACATTAATTTTTTCGATAAGCAGTTTTATTTCTTCCATATTTCCATCACAACATAATTGTAAAAACCGTATATTTATGCTGTCTACTAAATTTATTTTGTTGGAAATAATATTATGAAAAATATGTAAATTCAATTCTTGGTTTAATTGCTTACAAAATTCGATTCCTTTAAAACTGTTTCCTTGTTCGTCTAATGGAGGTGACCATATACAAATTCCCATCATATTTGGAACAACTAATAATATACAACCACTGACTCCGGATTTTGCCGGTAATCCAATTTCAAACGCAAACTCACCACTGTAATCATACATACCACATCCATACATAAGCGTTATACAGTCTTTCACAGAATTTTCACTGAATACTATTTCATTTGTAGTTGGACATATTCCGCCATTTGCTAATGTTGCACTAATAATAGATCCCATTTCGCAAGTAATCGTAGTAGAACATTGTTGAAAATATAAATTCAAGTTGTCACTGATTTCATTTGGGGACAATTGTTCATTAAACGCTCCGTTTTCGCGCATATAATAAGCGAGTGATATGTTGCGATCTGCGTGATGTTGCTCTGACAAAAATATCGAATTGTCAAACCCAACATTATTATTTCCGGCTAATTTTGTATAACATTCTTTCAATATATTAAAACGTTTTCCTGGTTCCATTTTTTTCCCGATTTGCGATGCCACCATAATTGCTCCGGAGTTAATCATAGGATTGTGAGGTAAACCATTTTTGTTTAAAATAAACGCATTAAACGATTGTCCACTTGGTTCGTATCCAACATGTTTATGTAATTCGTCTTTACCTAATTCGTCGTATGCTTTACAGTACGACAATGGTTTGCTACACGATTGCAAACAAAAATGTGTATTACAATCCCCAAAATTATATACCTTTCCATTTATATCACAAACACTTACACCAAACATGTTGGGATCGACACACGCCAGTTCCGGAATATAATTTGCGACTTTACCTCCATTACAGTTTTTAACGGCATCATAAACCTTTTGTATGATTTTTTTTATATTGGACATTCTAATATAAAAAGGATATTTTAAATCTGAATGATTTCTACGTTTTTTTGTTTCGCAAAAGTTTTAACTAGATCGTCTTTTTTATAATCAATTTTATATTTCTATATCATATTTTATTTCCAAATTTTTGATTTCTTTGGGTGAAAAAAAGAATTTGACCTCATCTATATTATTATTAAATATTGATTGACTAATTTCCTTAGGTATTCCGTTGTTATCGATTTTATTTAATGTATTTTTATGGTACGTATTGTCTGTTTTGTTTGTTATAATTTGGCAAAAATGATGGAAATTGTATCCATATTTATTTAAATATTTTATTAAGTTTGATTTCAAATTAGTATTAAAATCTTCCGTTTTCATAAAAAATAATATACAATCTTCTTTCTCCATTACGCAACATTTGTCGTCATAATTATAATGTAAATCGTTCAATTTATAATTAAATTTTTCTTGATAATATGAATAATTTATTTTATCTTGGTTTTTCTCTAGAAATGCTAATAATCCATCATATGTTGAATTTTTTTTTACATTACGAATAATATGAAAATAGAAAGAAATTAATCTTTCCACGGGGTCACGTGATAGTTGAAATATAATAGGTTTCTTTTGTTGAATCTTAATT
>Ga0206130_10006941_pt1 | contig 12727 bp, 6 predicted proteins | sample Helgoland_Spring_9_FD_148637 | JGI IMG/M metagenome (GOLD analysis project Ga0206130, IMG submission 148637) | Pelagic subsurface seawater microbial communities from Kabeltonne, Helgoland, North Sea - Helgoland_Spring_Bloom_20160512_1 | ecosystem: Environmental > Aquatic > Marine > Epipelagic ... | reverse complement strand
TTGCTTGGATAGAGTTTTTATCAAAGCGATATTCTTGGTCACAAAATTGGCAGGTAATTATTACTAGCCCTTGTTCCTTGCAGGTTTCGAGTAACTCGTCACTACCTAATGAAACGAGGGCACGTTCAGTTCTTTCGAGCGAACAGCTGCAAAAAAAAGAGATGTGTTGAGATTCAAATGTACGAATATTGTCTTCATGAAATAACCGGTATAATTGATCATTATGCGACAATTTTAGTTGCTCAGAATCCTTTAGCGTATCCATCAGCGTGGATAAATGCTGCCAATTCAAGTCGGCCTGTTCAGTACTTTGGGTGAGAGGCATTTGCTGTATCAAAAGACCTGAGGCTGACTTTGTGCTTACCGCAAGTTTTATTTTTGTTTTTAACTGAGCCGATTGTTGAAAGTAGTGCTCTAAACAGTCGCTTAATTTACTTGACACCATTTCCACTATACCTTGATACCTCTCCCCGGTTTCAGGCTCGATGGTGATTGCCAAGGTTGCGGAACCTAATAATTCGGTGATGTTGGGTGTATCGCCTAACTTACTGCTGTCTAAGACTTCAAAGTTACCACGCACAATACCTCTTACGCCCTGGTTTTGTGTGCATTCTGCCATTATTGCGGTCACTGGGCCACTACCTGTCGCTTGTACGGTCACGATTCCGGCGTGTTTAAGTGATGCGCCAATGAGGCTTGCGGCGACCAGAAACTCACCAAACAATAAAGCTATTGGGGCAGGATAATTATTCAGGGCAAGAATATTTCGATAACTCGATGTTAGGGTCGTTATTTCACCCCTAATATCGGTGCCATCAAACAGAAAACGCTGTAAGGTATCATGATCTTTCATGCGCGCCATTGTACTGAAAGATGCGTGAAGGGTAAGCTTAATTTTCTAAAAAACGGTGAATTTGCCGACGTTGTTTTTTATTGGGGCGGACGGACGCGGGCATTGAACCGTGAAAGGCTTTTCTTTCTGCAGCTTTTTTTTCACGCTGTTCAATACTATTGGGTGTTTCTTGATAAAGCGCCTGTGCCTCTGCGGCTCCGCGCCTATGTTCTGAAACATCTATGACTAAAATAGTCTTTTCATCATCGCCTTGGCGTATCTTTACAACTTCTCCCGCCTCAATCATCCGGCTAGGCTTACATTTTTGAGAGCCTAAATGGACTTTACCATTCTCTATTGCTGCCTTTGATAGTGCGCGAGTCTTAAAGAATCGCGCCGCCCATAACCATTTATCTATGCGGACCTTAAGCATTGTGGAGTATCCCATCAATGGTTAAAAGTTCCTCGAAATGGCTAATAGAGGGAAACTCTAGACACGGCGAGGTCGATTGGGTACTGTCAGGTTTGTCGATGCAGAGAATATTGGCGACCCCATAGTTTTTGGCTGCATTGAGAACGGCGATCGAATCATCAATAAAGAGTGTTTTTTCTGGATTAAACGGACTGTGTTTTTGTAGTGCATTCCAAAATTTCGGAGATTCCTTAGGATAGCCATAGTCATGCGAAGAAATAACCTGATCTAATAGGGGTTCTATACAGGTGGCAGAAAATTTGATCGTTACGCTGTCAGGATGCGCGTTTGTTACTAACACTCTCTTTTTATTGTGGCGGCCTAGTGCCTCTAGAAATAATAATGACTGCGGTCTTTCAGTAATTAAGTGACCAATTTGTTTTTTTAAGGCGATGATGTCGAGATTTAATTCGTCAGACCAAAATTTGGTGCAATACCACTCTAGAGTTCCTTGCTTTTCAGACAATTTGCGCGTCAGCGCATCGCGAGCGAGCTGTTCTGCGCCGGGGAACTTTGCGGCATAATAGTCCGGCAGATGGTTTAGCCAGAAAAAATTATCAAAGTGTAGATCAAGTAATGTGCCATCCATATCCAGCAGCACTGTATCAATATTTGCCCAATTCAAGACCATTTGCATACATCCAATAACACGTAGCAATCCTTTTTTGGTAAGTAATTTTTAATCTTAAAAAACATCATTTGGCATAGAGTTCTGATCAATTTCAGTGCCATTGAGATTACTATTCGGAGCTGGAGGTACTGTGCCCGCTTTGAAGTATTCAAATACACCAAGCTGATTTGGTGCAACTCGCGTACCAGTTTTGGGGTCAATTTTCACCATCACTATTTCGTTAGGTTGAGGTCGAATAATTTGTGGTTTATCGGCAAGAGCGGCTTGCATAAACTCTATCCAAATTGGCAGTGCTGCAGAGCCTCCATACTCATTGCGTCCTATCGTAGCGTTGTCATCAAAGCCAACCCATGCGGTCGCAATTAAGTGAGGAGAATAGCCCGAAAACCACGCATCTCTTGGACCGTTAGTAGTACCTGTCTTTCCGCCGATATCCGCGCGATTTAGCTTTTTAGCCTTAACGCCAGTACCGCGAAGAATAACGTCTTTTAACATTGAATCAATTAAGAAGGCCGTTTGTGGGTCGATGGCTCTAGTGGCTGGTTTTACAGTTGGCATTGGTAGTGTTTTTAAGGTTTGTTTAACCTTTTCCCAGCTATAGTTATCCCCTTGGTCGACTGATACTTGACCAAGATTACCGAACAACTTTTCAAGTTGTTGCTCAACATTATCGGCAGAGACGGAGAGATTGTCAGTGGCCATAACTTTACTCGTTGCAGACTCGCAGGGGTCACATGCAACTTCAGGAGAAGCGTGGTAAATAACATTCCCATCACGATCAATAACTTTGTCTAAAATATAGGGTGCTACACGAAACCCATTATTGGCAAACATCGCATAACCAGTAGCTATCTGTAGTGGTGTTAAGACATGACTGCCAAGAGCCAATGACAAATCTGGCTGCATGTCGCTCGTATCAAACCCAAAAGACTGCAAACTTTCTAATGTTCGATCGATACCCATTCGTCTTAATAATCTTACTGAAACTAAGTTTTGGGATCTATAGAGTCCTTCGCGCAATCGGGTTGGACCATAGAATTTTCCGCCATCATTTTCTGGCCGCCATGTGTCCTCAAGTTTTATATCGTCAAATACGACAGGAGCATCGTTTATTAATGATGCGGCGGTAAAGCCATTATTGAGGGCAGTAGCATAAATAAAGGGTTTGAAATTGGAGCCAGGTTGCCGGAATGCTTGAGTAACACGATTAAATCGGCTTTGTCGGTAATCAAAACCACCGACCAACGTTCTTACTGCACCACTGTATGGATCTAAGGCGACAAGTGCAGACTGTATTTCAGGCAACTGAGCTAATTTAATCCGTCCATCATCAGACCGCTTGATGCGAATTACGTCTCCAACACTAAACACATCTTCCGCGGAAGTAATGGGAGCAGTTCTATAATTAACTGTTTTGTAAAGGCGCATGTTTTTCAGACCATCCGCCCAGTTTAGCGTATGAACAAGCGAGTCTTTGGTAAGCACCATCAAACGATCATCTGCAACCGAAACCACAATTGCAGCCCCCAAAGGACCTACATTCGGCTTGGCGCGCAGAGTGCTTTGCCAGAGTTCAGCGTCCAGAACTGACGCTTCTACGCCCCGATATCCATGCCGTTGATCATAGTCTAAAATACCCGTCTGGAGGGCCTTTAGACCGCTGAGTTGCATCGTTGAATTTATGGTGGTTATTGCAGTGTAACCCTCGGTGTAGGCTTGGAGACCGAACTTTGCGATAACTTCCTGCCTAACCATTTCTGCAACATAATCGGCGTCTAACTCTGATTTTGAGCCGTGGTATGTCGCGTTGTCAATGACAGACACTGCAGTTTGATATTGGTTGTTATTTATCATGCCCAGTTTCATCATTCTACCGAGCACCCAATCTCTCCGTTCGGTAGCGCGTTCAAGGTTAGCTATCGGATTATATGCAGATGGTGCCTTTGGTAGTCCGGCAATCATTGCGAGTTGCGCTAGATTAAGTTCTTTAAGGGGCTTACCATAGTAAACCTGTGCGGCCGCGGCAAAGCCATACGCCGTTTTGCCCAAAAACATCTTATTGGCATAAAGGGATAATATCTCCTCTTTACTGAGGGCTTCTTCAATTCGAAAGGCGAGTAATATTTCATTAAACTTACGAGTAAACTCTTTTCGTTTATGGAAGAAAAAATTGCGCGCAACCTGCATGGTAATGGTGCTACCTCCTCCGACTACCTTTCCCTCTGTCGCTATTTGAACAACGGACCTAACGAGTCCTGAAATGACGATTCCCTTGTGCTCGAAAAAACTGTCGTCCTCTGCAGCTAAAAGAGCGTCGACCAAATGTTGAGGTAGATCGTTAAACTCTACGGGAGTTCGCTTCATTTCTCCAAACTCATTAATAAGCTTTAAATCTTGAGAGACTACTTTTAGAGGTATTTGTAATCTGATGTCTTTTAATTCTTCAATCGAAGGTAACTTAGGGCTTAAATAGAGAAAAAGACAGGACGTGATTAAAAGAAAACCACCCACGCCAGTGGTAAGGAATATCAAGCAGACCCGTAAAGCTTGATTATTTTTCATATCAAAATACCCGTGTAGGATAAATAAACCATTATGAACGACCAGAATGTGAAGTGCATCCCATCAGACCATAAAAATATAGTCTATGAATATATGAATTGGCATAAATATTGGGAGATTATGTAATTGAATTTTTTAGATCACTTTATGAAAAGGCTATTTACACTTAGATTCGGGTTTAAATCCCAATCTGAAACTATTTTGGGGGATTTACCCTTGGTTGGTAACTTATTTAAAAAACAAATGCGTACTAGGGATAAACGTGAAATACTGACCTTCATAACTCCTAAAATAATCGATAATTGATGTCTGACCATATTTTTTTGATAGGACCGATGGGTGCTGGTAAGTCGACTGTAGGTAAACAGCTTGCTAGGGCACTAAGCCGACCGTTTTTTGATATAGATCACGAAATTGTAAAATCTACTGGCGCAGACATTCAATGGATTTTTGATATGGAAGGTGAAGATGGCTTTAGGCTAAGGGAGTCTAAGGCGTTGGATAATCTTATTCAATCGGAGCGCTCGGCTGTCATAGCGACAGGGGGAGGTGTTGTTTTACAATCCTCGAATCGGACGGCGATGTCTAAGGCAGGCCGAGTTATCTATCTGTGCGCTACAAAAGACCAGCTTTATGAGCGAACGAAACGTGATAAAAAACGACCGTTGTTGCAGGTAGACGACCGTAGGGCCGTTATCGACAGCTTGTTCGAGCAGAGGGATCCCCTATATCGCTCTGTGGCAGATTTTGTTTTTGCCTCTGGTAGTGTCCAGACACAGCGTGTGGTCAATGAAATTACTGACCAGTTATCTACGCTCTAATTGGTCTTGTTATATTTAATTTAAGTAAAAATCTCTAAGCATAAGCTCAGCATAGCGGTTAAACTAGCCCACTTTAACCAAGAGCTTTAACAACGATGGCCGACAGATCAAGTATAGGTGATAAGGCGTCCTCCTCAATCATTGTTGATTTAGGAGATAGAAGCTACCCAATTTATATCGGCCAAGGGCAGTTATCAATGGTAGATTTTGGTCGCTATATCAAGGGTAAAAAAGCCCTTATAGTTACTAATGAAACAATTGCTCCGATTTATTTAGATTCGGTCCTCAGCCAGATTCCAGATAAAACAATCGATGTTGTAATTCTACCTGATGGCGAACAGTTCAAAAATCTTGATACCTTAAACCTTATTTTTACTATGCTACTTGAAAAGCAACATGATCGAACAACAACATTGATTGCTCTGGGTGGTGGTGTGATTGGTGATATGACGGGGTTTGCAGCTGCGTCTTATCAGAGGGGTGTTTCTTTCGTTCAGATCCCTACGACTTTGTTGGCACAGGTTGATTCTTCTGTAGGCGGTAAAACCGGCGTAAATCATATGCTTGGGAAGAATATGCTCGGCGCCTTTCATCAGCCAAATGCAGTGGTGATTGATCTTAATACGCTGGCTTCTCTCTCCGATAGGCAGTTTTCGGCGGGCATGGCTGAAGTTATCAAGTATGGCTTGATTGCAGATTATCAGTTTCTGCAGTGGTTGGAGGCAAATGTGGAGCCATTGCTAAATCGCGATGAAGATGCGCTGACTTACGCTATTAAACAATCCTGTTCTAACAAGGCAAACATAGTCAGTGCCGATGAAACAGAGCAGGGTATTCGAGCCATTTTAAATCTGGGCCATACTTTTGGTCATGCGATTGAAACTTTTCAGCAATACAAAGGGTTGTTGCATGGTGAGGCCGTTGCTGTTGGTACTATTATGGCGGCGGAACTGTCAGTACTTACTGGTCATTTATCGTCTCTAGATGTTGATAGGATTAAAAACCTTCTCACCGCCTTTGGTTTGCCGCTGAAGCCTCCAGCGAGGATGACGCCGAACGAGTTTTTATCATTAATATACAGAGACAAAAAAGTTCTAGATGGAACCCTAAGATTGGTGCTTCTTAAGACCTTGGGTGATGCCTACGTAACGGATGGTTTCGCAATAGAGGGGCTTCAAGCTACTTTGAATAAGGCTTGTGAAGCCTAATTTTTGTAAAGTAGGTTGCTACGCATCGAAGTTTATTATACTGGAAAAACACAATATTTTAGTCTAATTGTCTGTAATGTTGAAGATAAGCAATCAAAAAGATCTAACGCTCCGTATGTTTGATTGTTCCTAGCGGCTCCGCGGTGTAAACTAGGCGGCTGCGGTAAGCAATCTAGAGCCGAGCGCCAGCGAGCCCCGCAGCAACAAAACTCTGAACAACGAATTGGTGTCTATGAACGAAGCGACTAAATTTGGTCTTTATGACAGCGCCTTTGAAAAAAGTAGCTGTGGCGTTGGTTTTCTTACTCGAAAAGACGGCAAGCAGACACACGACCTCTTAATCAAGGGGCATGAAGCGCTCTGTGCAGTTCCTCATCGTGGTGGTATGTCCGCGGAAGGTGTAGGTGATGGTGCTGGAGTATCGATTGACTTGTCTATTGAATTTTTCAATCGAGTGACCGACTCTTCGTTAAACTTCGGTGAATTTGGTGTCGGTAACTTTTTTCTACCCAATGATCCTACGCAGCATGAAAGCGCAAGAGAGCTGGTAGATGCGGCGCTGAAAGCGGAAGGAATTAAAACTCTCGTGACGCGAAATGTTGAGGTGGACTACTCAGTTCTAAACTCAGCCGCAATTAAATGCCAACTGCCAATCGCTCAATGGGTCTTTGCAGCGCCGGCAGGCGTAAGAGGTATTCAGTTAGACAAGGCTATTCACCGCGCTCTTATGGTGATTGAGGCTGAAGCCTACACTAAGATTGAGTTAGATGGATTATATCCTTTGTCGATGTCAGCTCACATGCAAGTTTTGAAAGGTCGATTGAACTCAAATGAGATAATTCCCTATTTTTTAGATCTCAATGATTTAAGCCATAGTGTACATACGCTTTATTTTCACACTCGATTCTCAACTAATACCGACCCACACCCCTCTATGGCGCAACCTTTTCGGATGATGGCTCATAATGGTGAACTCAATACGGATAAGAAAAATCGACTGTCAGAGACTGCAATTGCGCGGTCTAGAGAAAACAATATCATCAGGCCTAAAGGCCAGTCGGATAGTTGCCGCTTAGATCAGACGCTTCAATCACGTGTTATTGAGGATGAGCTGGATTTGGTAACCGCTGTTGTGTCTATGATGCCGCCAGCGTGGGAAAATGACGATACTCTTTCTTCTCCCGTGCGAGCGATGCTTGAGTACTTTTCGCTATACGAAGAAAAGAATGATGGTCCTGCCGCTTTAATCTTTGGTAATGGTTCAATCATTGGCGCACGACTTGATCGACTTGGATTGCGGCCATTGAGAAGTATCGAGACAGAGACCTATTTAGCGGTTATGTCAGAGGCTGGTCAAATTGACTTTGGTGATGAGCCAGTGCTGAGCCGTGGCCGAATTGAAGCCGGTGGTATGCTCTATTACGATCATCAGCAACAGAGATCATTTGACACTCACGAAGCCCTTGAGTTGTTGGCCAGTCAGCGCAATTACTCTGAGCTGGTTGAAAATGCGCGTATCCGAATCGAAGACTTACCAGAAGTTTCCGCAGCCGAGTACTCGCCTTCTTCAAGTTACTCTGGAGATATGCCATTAGCGGGTCGGTACGTGGCTTATTCACAGAATCAGGAATGTTTCCGTTTTATGATCGATCCTATGCTGGCGACAGGCACTGAAAAGGTGTCAGCTATGGGTTATGGCAATGCAATCAATGCGTTGTCGGACAATGAAGGTGGAGTTGCGAAATACTTCTCACAACGGTTTGCACAGGTGACGAACCCGCCACTGGACTCGATTCGTGAGGGCGAAGGAATGACGATGAGGGTTGCGTTAGGTACCAAACCTAATATTGGGGCTAAACCTGGCCGCCAGATAGTCATCCAATCTCCCATTCTTAATTATGCGCAAATTCTTCGAATTCGAGCACAAAAAGAGACGCCAATAGCGCGTTTTCCTATGCTATTTGAGCCTTTCTTTAATGACGTTGACGCGAATCAAAAATCATTAATTGGGGGTATTGATACTCTTTGTGATGAGGTAGAGTCTTTCGCTAGAGAGCAGGGCGGGATCGCTATTATCAGTGATCGCCATGTCACTCGCGCCCTCGGGTCCATTTCCATGACTTTGGCCATATCGGCGATTAATCAGCGGCTTATTGAAACTGGATTGCGTCTACGAGTGTCATTAATAGTTGAGAGTGGACAAATTTGTTCATCCCATCATGTTGCCTGTGCGCTTGGATTCGGTGCAGCCGCAGTATATCCCATGGGCGTCATGATGCGCGCCGAAGATAAGTTTTCTGATGATCCTAATGGAGCCTATCTTAAATTTTCTAAAGCTGCCGAAAAAGCGTTACTAAAAACGATGGGTAAAGTGGGGCTGTGCACTGTTGAGAGTTATTCCGGCGGAGAGTTTTTTGAGCCCAATTTTTTAAATACTAGTGACCCTGTATTTCGGCGTTATTTCCCAAATATGAAGTCACCAGTAGGAGGTGTGGGCTTTACTGAGGTTGCTCAAGCACATGCTGATTGGCATCAACGGGCCCTGAAGTGTGAAGTCGAAAGTGATATTCCAATGCTGGGTCTGTTCAAAGAGCGAGCGGAAGGTGCTGGTCATTCCTATGGTGTGGCTGCTGTGCGAGGTTTTGTCGATCTAACAGAAGAGCCCATTTCGTTTGACTATGATGATACTGCCGCTAAAGACGAATTAAGACTTTTAACTCTGAATCGGATGGAAGGTGCATTTGGCATTAGCGATGAAGGATATACCAATACCAGTTTTGATAGGCTAACGCCTAGGGCGATTAATGAATTTAAAATCACGCCAGGGTATAGAACTTTCTCTGGCGACATGACAAAAGAGCGATCTCGAAGACCAGCCGCTTTAAGGGATGTTTTGGCGTTTCCAGCTGATGTGAGTTTTCTTACTGAGCCGGATGAATTTAGACGCGAAATGATGCTATTTAACCGTGCCGGGAATAACCATTTTGTGGTTCGAGGTTTAACGTCGGAAGTGACTTCAGATGGGTCTTATGCGCTTCGGTTAACTGGCTCTTTAGCCGGTCAAAGTGGGCGATTAGTCGCACTGAGGGATTCCTTTGTAGATCGTTTTGGTGTGGATATCATGGCCTCTTCAGTCAGAGATGATGTTCTTACACTTAAAACGTCTGGTATTGCTCGAGATTATGTTAGTCGCTTGCGTGATGCCATGCCTAAAATAGATTTGGATGAGGTGCAACCCGCTAGCCAGATTACGCCTCTCTTAGCATCTGGTGCCATGAGTCACGGAGCGCTAGTGGCTACAGCTCATGAGGCTGTAGCTCATGGTACAAATATGGTTGGAGGAATGTCTAATTGCGGTGAGGGTGGGGAGCATATTTCCCGCTATGGTACGATCCGAGCATCGAGAATCAAACAATTTGCCTCCGGGCGATTCGGTGTTTGGGCTGGATATTTAGCGGACCCGATGCTCGAAGAGATTGAAATCAAAATTGGTCAAGGCGCCAAGCCCGGAGAGGGTGGCCAGTTGCCAGCACCGAAGGTAAATGTTGAGATAGCAGCAGCGCGCGGCGGAGTGCCAGGCGTTGAGCTGATTTCGCCTCCACCGCACCACGATACTTACTCGATTGAAGATTTAGCGCAGCTGATTCATGACGCCAAGGCTGCGCGAGTTCGAGTGATTGTTAAGCTGGTATCTTCAGATGGGATTGGAACCATTGCGGTTGGTGTGGCTAAAGCCGGAGCTGATGTAATCAATGTTGCTGGTAATACAGGCGGCACTGGAGCTGCCTCAGTTACGTCCTTGAAGTACACCGGCCGAGCTGCAGAGATTGGTATTGCTGAAGTTCATCAAGCACTTTGCGCTAATGGTTTAAGACAAAAAGTTGTTTTACGATGTTCCGGTGCCCATCAAACGGGTTCGGACGTAGTCAAGTCAGCGCTAATGGGTGGTGATAGTTTTGAATTTGGTACAACGGCGCTAATGATGCTGAAGTGCGTTATGGCAAAGAACTGTAATATCAAATGCCCTGCCGGTTTGACCACAAATCCTGAAGTGTTCGATGGTGATCCTAGAGCTCTCGGGCAATACCTACTTAACATCGCGCATGAGGTTAGGGAAATCCTTGCTGATCTTGGTTTGCGCTCATTGCGTGAAGCGCGAGGTCGTTGTGATTTAATTCATCTTTTAGACCACCCATCCTCTGTGGGTCAGCTAGATCTGCGAGCTATGTTAACAGTGGTAAAAGAGCATAGAGTTGATAACCCAATTTATATGGAGCGTGATTTTGCTGTTGATGATGGTTTTATTAGCCTAATTCGTGAAGCCTTAGTCGAACAGAAACACATGTCCATAGAGTTTCCGAATAGTCAGTATTTAAATAATTGTAACAAAAGCGTAGGCGGTCAGTTAGCTATTGATATTGAGCGAATGCTCAACTACGAACTCAAAGGGGTTGAGTTACCCGCAGTGCTCGAAGATAAGCGCGGTCGACGATTCTTAAGAAATGGCGCTGTCAGTATTGCGACTCATGGTTCGGCAGGGCAATCCTATGGTGCGTTCTGTAATGATGGTATGCGCCTTATACATACGGGTACCTGTAATGATGGCGTCGGTAAAACAGCCTGTGGCGGAGAGATTGTTGTTAATGCACCGGCCGGAGGTAGTGATAAGCCGGGCACGAATGTATTAATTGGAAACTTTGCTTTGTTCGGTGCTACCGGAGGACGATTATTTATTGAAGGTCAAGCAGGTGATCGCTTTGCCGTTCGAAACTCAGGCGCAACAGCGGTTGTTGAGGGTGTTGGTGATTTCTGTGCTGAGTATATGACAAACGGTGCAGTTCTCAATTTAGGTACTTTTGCCAAGGGATTCGGTAATGGAATGTCAGGTGGATTCGCCTACCAATATGACCCTTATAGAAAATTCACAGACTGTATCAGTCACGATTCAGTACTTTTGGGCTATCTAGATGATGGTGATCAGGATGCCTCTCATATCCATGCGCAAGCCATACACTCTATGCTGGACTGGCATGTTAAGGCGACGGGTTCAAAAAAGGCCTCTTGGCTTCTCCAGCACTGGGATTTGGAGCGCGCTAACTTCGCTTATATAACCCCCCGAGCTCTATTACAGTATCAGGATTATGAAGCGATTCTTGAGGCTAAACCACGCAAGGAGCTTGCTGAAGAACTGGCAACCGCGCTGGCAAGCTTTCAAGTTAACAAATTAAAAAAGGCTTGGCGTTCTGGAACGGCAGTCATAAAAGGCATCGTCCCTGATGCAGACCTTGCCGATAGCGGAGATATGTATGAGCTTTTAAATACTTATTTCGTACTTAATGCAGCTCAAAAAATAGCCTTAAAAAAGTTTCCAGCGGCTATCTCGGTAGATGAGCCTGACGTTGTTAAAGCCACTCGTAACCTTATTTTGACAGAAGATTACGCATTGATGAGTGGGTTGCTCAGACATGCGCGAGAGGCCGTTTCAGGGTATAGTGCCCCCGATTTAGCGGCTATGATTGCGGGTAAGCGTCTCACTGACTTTAAAGAGGCGTTGAGCTTACGCAACATTCTATCAATGGATAGTCCCGCTACTTATGGGTGGATACTGCACCAACAAAGAAAAAATAAGTTGGCATTAGGCCGGATTCCCAGCTTTGAAGAGCTATTTGCACACAATGCGATGAATGACATTCTGCCTAATGCTAGTTAACACTGAGACTAATCAATGAAACTTCCGTTTATACCAGAAGATGCCCCTTTCACTGGAGACCAGAAATCATGGTTGTCGGGATTCTTGGCAGGTATGCAGTCGGCAAAAGCGATAGCCGGCAGTCAAACAAGTATTGCTGGCGCACTGGCGGCGCCAGTGCTAAACATACTTTATGGAACACAAACAGGAAATGCTGAAGGGTTAGCGATGGACGCAGCAACAGTAGCTCGCGCTCAAGGATTCGATGCTGTTGTACAAGGTTTAGATGATGTCTCTATAGATGCCTTTTCTGTCATGAAGCGTGTAATCATAACCATTGCCACCTATGGCGAAGGTGAGATGCCTGACAATGCCGGACTATTTTGGGAGAGCATATATAGTACGGATATGCCTAGGTTGCCTGATCTGCAATTCGGTATTTTAGCGCTCGGCGATACTAGTTATGATGAATTTTGTCAGGCTGGAAAACTACTGGATACAAGACTCGAGCA
>Ga0206130_10006939_pt1 | contig 12728 bp, 14 predicted proteins | sample Helgoland_Spring_9_FD_148637 | JGI IMG/M metagenome (GOLD analysis project Ga0206130, IMG submission 148637) | Pelagic subsurface seawater microbial communities from Kabeltonne, Helgoland, North Sea - Helgoland_Spring_Bloom_20160512_1 | ecosystem: Environmental > Aquatic > Marine > Epipelagic ... | reverse complement strand
GTTCAAGTCCCGCCTCGAGTACAAAGCCCCGCAGTCTGCGGGGCTTTTTTTATCATTAAAACTTGTGAGAGGGCTTCCACCTCAAACTCGTATTAAAGCCCTGGTTTACACGACCGGGGTTTTTTTTGATATAAAAAGGAGTTGATGGGTGTTAAAATTTTGACGTAGTAAAATTCAGAATTATGCCTGTTGTTCTTTTTAGAAAGAATTTTTATTATCAAGACAATTAAAAAATTCTTTTTGATATTTTACATCATTAAAACAACCGCTATATTCCATTGTGGTGGTAAAGCTGCTTTTATCTTTAATACCTCGAGATGAAACACATAGATGTTTCGCGCTTATAACAACGATTATATCTTCCGTATTTAAGGTCGTTTTGAGCTCGTTTAGAATTTGAAGCGATAATCTTTCTTGAACTTGAGGTCTGTGTGCATAATAGTCTACCAGTCGATTTATTTTCGAAAGACCAATTACTTTCGCCTTTGGGATATAGGCAATATGTGCGTAACCGGTGATAGGTAAAAAGTGGTGTTCACAAGAGGAATCCAAAGAAATATTCTGTTCAATAAGCATTTTTCCATAAGCATACTTATTGTCAAAAACTGAAAGTGATGGTTTATTTCTCGGGTTGAGTCCATAAAAAAGTTCTTTCACATACATTTTGGCAACACGGTATGGTGTGCCAGATAAGCTGTCGTCAGATAAATCTAGCCCCAATTCATTCATAATTTCTTTAAAATGATACTGAATACGTTCAATTTTTTTATCATCCGATTTCTCAAAAGCGTCCTTGCGAAGAGGGGTTTCAATACTAGATGAAATATGATTATCTCCTAATTGGTCATGTTTTGATTTATTCATTTTGTGCAGCATTGGTCTTTTTGACATTGACAATATTTAAGGTTGTAAAGATGTAAAACGGCTAAGCTGATTGCCACAGCATGTGTTATGTTACTTGATAATTCAAACCAGTTAATGCGGTGATTTGCAATTACTAAGAATAAGGCACCCCATAACGACCAAAGTAAGGGCTTCATAAATGATTTTGTAGTGTTTTGCGTAGATTGATAAATTGCCCAAAATGAAATAGCTAAAAAGATATAATCTAACCAAATCCACCAAGCTGGAGCTGCGTCACAGCAAGTGGCTGTGCACGTTTGGACTATAAAAAGAAAAGGGGTAGCCACACAATGCACAACGCACAAAGTGCTTGCTAAGGCTCCTATTGTATCAGGTTTAAATATTGTATTATTCATGGCTGTTAATGCAGCTGAGTTGCAAATAAAGCAAAGCCACTTGTTATTGCAATGGAGTTGTGATAAATTTGTACCTATGGGAATAATAAGAAAAACGAAATCAGTAAAGAAAATACTTAATGAATTTCAAGTTGAATCTAAGGCATTGTCCACTCTTGACTTAATACATCGTTTTGAAGCTGAATTCAATAAAACAACAATTTATCGTGTTTTAGATAAACTCGAGGATGATGGTGTTTTGCATTCCTTTCAAGGTAAGAACGGCGTCAAGTGGTATGCCAAATGTGAGGACTGTACGGAACATAAGCATTCAGACATTCACCCACATTTTCAATGTTTATCTTGTGGTCAAACAGATTGTTTAGATTTCAGTATTCATATTCCGAAGATCCCAAATCGTGAAGTCTCATTTTCTCAATTTTTACTTCAAGGCCGATGTGAAAAGTGTTTAGTATAAGGTTAGTCTTTTTTCATAGCATCTGGGTATTGTGTAATACCTCTGGAACATTTTGCTGAATACTTTGTTCAGTATTTTTAACATTGATTATAACGGAAAGTATTTTTTTAATTATGTCTTATTTTAAGTTGATTCTTATTTCCCTAACAACCCTTTTAGGTGGTCATACATTAATGGCGCAAGCTCTATGTGAGGCGGACCATAATATTTTATTAACTGATTTTTCTTTTACACCTGACTCTTTGGTCATCCTCCCAGGAGAGACTGTAGCCTTTATTAATGTTCAGGGGACACATAGTGTAAACGGCGTGAACAGCACGGTAACAGGTCAATCGTTTAATAATCCTGTCGAATTTTCTTTTCCTGATAGTGAAGGGACGACGCAGGGCACCTGTATGGGTGTCGTAACTTTTGATGTACCAGGTACATACACCTATGACTGTGGTGTTGGATTTCATGCCGAACTTGGAATGGTAGGGAAAATCATTGTTGATGCCTTCACCATAGCAGACTTATTAGTTGAGGCTACCTATGATGAAAATGATGAATTTACAGGATACGTTCTGCCAGCATCCTTTCAATCAAGTTATTCAATGAACTCCTATCTTTCATCCTATTTTACTGGAGAATCTGGGGATTCTGTTGTAGATCTTAATGGACCTGATTCATATACCGTTTTTCTTCCAAATGATGAAGCGGTTGATGAAATTAGAGCCGAGTTTGGAGATCCAGAAGTGAGTCAGTTTGACCTACTTGGTTTTATTGACTTGCCAGCTGCTCTTCGTTATAGCGTTGTGGATGGCGTTTACATGGCTGAAGACCTACAAGACGGACAATTGTTACCTACGACATTCGGTCAAAATTTAACGGTTAGTGAGGTCAACGGAACATTCATGGTAGACGATGCGACAATCATTGCTACCAATTATACTGCTGACAATGGTGTTATACATATCATTGATAAAACATTAGCGCCATCTGGTCTTCCGGCAATGTCGGTATGGGATGTCATTGAAGACAGTGAAAACCATCAGTTTTTAGAGGATGCCATAACAGTAGCTGGATTTAAAACATTATTGCGCAAACAGAGTGAAATTGTCGGTAACAGTCAATCTCCAGCAGGCCCTTTTACGGTCTTTGCACCAACGGATGCGGCTTTTCAAGCATTTGCACAAGCCGCAGGAACCTCCACTATTGATTTACTCTATGCCTCCACTTTAAATGATATTGTTGGAAGTCATATTGTAGAAAGTAGAAACTTAATTGCTGATATTTCAAATGGCACTCAATTGCCAAATTATGCCAATGAGATTTTGCAAATGACGGTAAATTCAGAGGGCGTTTTTGTGAATGGAATAGAAATCACGGTCACGGATGTTTTAGCCTATAACGGGGTTGTTCACGTGATCGATGCTGTATTGTTTGAAGCAGCGGATATTCCTTCACCTGTTGGTACTTGTGGTACATGGACCCTAAATATGTATGATGATGATGGAGATGGATGGGATAATACAGATTTATATATTGAAGTAGATGGAGAAGTTATTTCCGTTGAAAATGGCCCTGTATCTTCAAGCGCTTCATTTGAATTTGCAGTAGACGAAGGTGATCTGGTAAACTTATACTATCTCCCAATGGGATCCGGATGGAACAGTGAATACTACAGTGTGGTTGATGGGAACAATCAGCTTATCACTGCGAGTGGTCAGCAGGAAGGTAATTCTATAGGCCTTCTGGCTTGTCCTACAACACCGACTTGCGGAACTATAGAAATAGTGATGAGCCATGAATATGGCGAAGGTTGGGGCAACAACAGGTTAGACGTATACAAAAACGATGTTTTGTACTTGCCAATCCCGTTCTACTTTGACTATCAACAGACCACGTTCATTCAAGCCGATAACGGTGATGTTTTCGACTTTGAATATATTGGAGGGCAAAGCTTTGAACCTGAATATGCTGGATATAAAATATTTGGCCCTGATGGTGTTTTGGTGATCAACCAAGATATTAATGGTCAAATTCCCGAGAGCGCAACTAATATTGAGTTTTGTGAGGACCAATCTGGTATTGGATCACTATTAGCCAGCCAAGTTACAGTCTATCCAAATCCGACCAATGGTATACTTGAAATCATTGCACCCACCACCTTTAATGGGGCTAAAATTCAATTGTTAGACATTGAGGGTAAGACCGTAGAAAGTTGGCCTAATTGGACAGGGAGTAAGCTTAACCTTGTATCATTTGATAAAGGGTTATACATCTTAGAACTCCAAAAGGAAGGCAATGTCGTTCGTAAAAGGGTTGTCCTGAATTAGGCCATCAAGATTCACTATTCCCCGTTAGAATGAGGTTATCGTAAATAGCAAACTTTACCAGAACTGCGAGCACAAAACCGCTTACAATATCTATTATGTGATGCTGATGAACTAGTACGATCGAACTACAAATTAACAGGAACCATGTAAGGAAGGTTAATTTTAAAAACACTGAACCAATTTCTGTTGAAATAACGTATGCGCTGAGTGCAGAAAAAGTAATGTGCAGAGATGGAACAAGGTTATGAGGATGATCAAGCCAATGAAGCGCATCGTACCAAAACTCATAACCTTGAATATTCTCTATTCGAGAAAAACCGAGCTCTGCAGGAAACAACAGAAAAAACACCGAAGCAATTGCGCTACTAGCGATCAAACTAATAGCAATAGCTCGAATCTTCAATGGGTTTTTGATAATTAAAAAATTCAAAAGCAGTAAAACATGAAAGGAATTATAGACATGAATCATCCATGGTACCATAGGGATGTCACGTTCAAACTCAAAGTACAATTGGTAAAAACTTGTTCGTTGCGCTGCAATTTCATTGGTTCCAAGATAAATGCCTGAGCATGTGAGCGCTGCAATCAGCCCCCATTTCACAAGGGCTTTAATCCGAGCTTGAGATATATTCTGAGTAATAGAATCTTTCATGTCTTGAACGTTGAAGGTAGAGACAAGATACTACTTCTGTATCAAATCATTTTTGTAAAACAAAAGACCCTGTTTTGAAGGGATGTTGTAATTTGGTCAAAAGTTAAGTATGATAACAATTATTTCAGGTACAAATCGCGAAAACAGTAACAGTCAAAAGGTATCAGAGTCTTGTCTGCAAATACTAAAAAAACAAGGACATACGGCCCAAATTTTTAGTCTTACTGCGTTACCAGATAATTTTTTTTCAGTAATTTATGACAAGGTGTCTCCTGGCTATCAGCATCTCATCGATGACTTTATTAAAGACGCGGATCAGCTTGTTTTTGTACTGCCAGAATATCAAGGCAGCTACCCCGGTGTTTTGAAGTCGTTTTTAGACGCAATAGACCCCAAATTATTAGCAGATAAGAAAGCTTGCTTAATAGGTGTTGCCTCAGGAAGAGCAGGAGGCATTCGGCCTTTGAGTCACTTTACAGATGTGCTCCACCATCTGAATATTGAAGTTTTTTCTAGTCAGCCCAAGCTTAGTGCTATTGATGGCCTTGTTGATGAACGATTAATCAGTGATTCAAAAACGTTAGAAAGGTTGAAAGTGCACTTTACAAAGTTTTTGAAATTTTAGTCAAATGCTGCTCTTTTCACGCTTGACATAAACCTGAACAAGATGTTATAAACAGCTAAAATACAGTATTTTATAAAATGAAAAACGAAAAAAAAACAAAAAAATAAAGCGCTTCAAAGCTTTAAACTTATACATTTACAACATATAAAATATAACAAATGAAAAAATCATATTTAGTAATTGCCGGAATCCTTGTTTTGGTTTTGGTGGTTGTTTTTAGCTATAGTGGAACCTACAATGAGGCCGTTGGTTTACAAGAGGGGACGGATGAAGCTTGGAGTAATATTCAAACAACGTATCAACGTAGAGCAGATTTAATTCCAAACTTAGTTGCGGTAACTGAAAAAGCCTCTGAAAGTGAAAAAGAAATATTTACAGAATTAACAAGGGCGCGAAGTGGATTGCCTTCAAAGGAAGAAGTTGCAGATTTAAAGACTAAAATCTCCAACGCAAAAACACCTGCGCAATTGCAGCAATTGGAATCTATTTTAAAGTCGAACGAACAGGCGGGACAGACCTTTTTAAATGTTGCGGTTGAGGCGTATCCTGAGATAAAATCTACCAAATTGTTCGAAAATCTACAATTTGAACTTTCGGGTACCGAGAATAGAATTAGCACTGCTAGGAAACGCTACAATGAAACTATAAAGTCCTACAATATATTTATTCGAGGATTTTTCACGAGTATGATTTTGAATGCTGAAGAATTTCCAAAGAAAGAAGGGTTTCAAGCCACTGTAGGTTCTGAAAAAGCTCCTGATGTCAAAAGCTTAATCGATTAACAATGTTTTCTAAGGATTTCTTTACCCCTAGTCAGCAAGAATCGATACAAGCCTCGATTGCCACCGCGGAACTGAACACATCAGGTGAAATACGTTTACACGTTGACGATAAGTGTTCAGGAGATCCTGTTGCGAAAGCGATTAAAGTATTTGAAAAGTTAAAAATGCACGAAACCGAGCTTCGAAATGGAGTCCTTATCTATGTGGCAATAAAAGATAAGAAACTTGCAATCTTAGGTGATAAAGGAATCAATGAGGCTGTTTCGGATGACTTTTGGGATGCAATCAAGAACGATTTAGTTTTTCATTTTAAGGAAGGAAAATATACTGAAGGTTTGGTGGAAGGGATTCACGCTTCTGGGGAGCAACTCAAGGCTCATTTTCCTTATCAATCGGATGACACCAATGAATTAAGTAATGACATCTCTTTTGGAGCGGATCAATCTAAATAAAATGAAAAAAGCATTTTTAATTTCAGGTCTTTTCGTTCTAACCATGATTTTTACTGGTTTTGGACAGTCCAAATTGCCTTCGGCTCCCGTTCCTTTTAAACTTTATAATAATCTTTCTAAGGAAATGCCAGATTTTCTTTCGTCTCAACAGGCCCAACAAATAGAGCAGAGACTAAGGAGTTTTGAGGATAGCACGGGAAATCAATTAGTTGTTGTTGTTACTGATGATTTACTTGGATATGAAGATTGGGAATATGCAACTGAATTAGGTCAAAAATGGGGTGTTGGTCAAGAAGACAAGGACAATGGCATTGTTTTTTTAATCAAACCTTCCGGTGGTAAGGGAGAACGTAAAACTTTTATTGCAATTGGAGAAGGGCTAGAAGGTGTAATACCCGATGCCTTAACTGGAACAATAGTTAATCATGATGTAATTCCTCGGTTTCAGGAAGGGGATTATTATAATGGTGTAAATAATGGTATCGGTGTGTTAATTGATTTAGCAAACGGAGAGTATAGTGCAGAGGCGTATGAGAAGAAAGCGAATGAAATGAGTTGGGTAGATATTTTATTACTCGTTATTTTCATCCCGATTTTCATTTTGGTATTTATTTTTGGTCGTAAAAATAACGGCGGTCGTGGTGGAAGAACTTTTTACGGAGGTGGTTTTAGCTCTGGAGGCGGAAGCAGTTTTGGAGGTGGAAGTTTCGGAGGAGGTAGCTTTGGCGGAGGAGGTGCTGGAGGAAGCTGGTAATGTCTTTATTTCAGCAATTCTAATGCTATAATCCGTTCTGTTTCTTTTTTATACATATTATAAATGCTTCCTGTGGCAGGCCCATTAAACCCTGTATGAATATGAATAATTTCCCCCTTACTATTTACGAAAAGTGTTGTTGGGAAGCTTATAATCTTATTTAGCATAGAAAAACGCTGTGAGGCTTCTTTTTTACTTGCTCTTCCTGCGAGAAAAACTTGATAGGGAAGCTTGGCTTTTTTTGAAAATATCCTTAAGTGCTTTTTCCTTTCTCTTTTTGTTTTTTGGCTTTCAAAACCGAGCGCAACAATCTGTAACCCATCGGCATTGTATTTTTCATGAAGCGTTTTAAAATAATTCGTTTCATCAAGACAGTTTGGACACCAGCTCCCCATGATTTGTATAATCGTCACAGGATGTTTGCTGAAATTAATTTTTTTTTGGCCAAAGCGAAGCGCATTATATGTGAAAACAGACAAATCATATTTGGAGTCAACAAGGTAGGTCAATGAGTCTGGATTAGAAATAGCCGCATCAGCATCTTTAATGGCCTTCCAGCTGGTTTGATAGGAGGCACCGCTGTAGAATTTCCCTAGTAGCGTATCACCAAATATTTTTGCAGTGAAGACAAAAGCATGTGCGCCATCAAAGCATGATAAATACAGCCGGTCACCAAATACATTACCATCTAGAAAGCGATAATCACCAGTTTCTGTGAGAAAAGTACCTGATAACTTGTTATTATGTTGCTCAAAACGACCTACGGCCGGCCATGAATCTTTCTGATTTCCAAAAGTCACTTCGTAAGAGGAAAAAACCTTATCATTATGTCCATTAGTTTTACCCTCAAACCTAGTTCCTTGCGATTGCGTTCCCGATAAAGGAAAACTCATTGCTTTTCTATTGTCTTTCCAGTAGCCGAGAATATTATTAGAATCTTTAAAGGCAAATTTTAAATAGCTATCCATTTCCTTAAATTGATAGATGACAGAATCTTTATCATTGGATACAGACATTGGGATTTCTTCTTTACCATTAACAATATAAATTTCTGAGTCATTAGTTTTTTTAATAAAAAAAGGGAGGTAAAGGCGATCATTTAGCGCAATTTCGAATCGCCATTGTTCGGCTTGACTTAAAGAAGTGTTTTTTAAAACGAATAATGAAAGGAGTAGAAAGATGCTTTTAATCATAGAATAAAAGTACCAACTTTTAGTTGTATTTATTCCTTTAACTTTGTTTTGGTGAACATTAAATCAATTTTCTTTTTTCTTTTTTTCTTTATCACTTCCCATAGTGTGTTTTCGCAAAAAGGACCATTAAAAGTGTTGAGCTGGAATGTTTTTTTACGTCCGGGCATTATGCGAGACGATCAAATGAAGCGTGTTGAACCAATCGGGAAGTATTTAATACAAACGGGAGCTGACGTTATAATTCTTCAAGAAGCATTTCATAAAAAGGCAAAACGCTCATTGATAAAAAAATTACAACAGCTCTACCCCTATTATACATCTCGTGGGCCCATCTCATTTTGGGGTGTATCATCAGGCGTTCTTATTTTTTCAAAGCACCCTCTTTTGGAAGAGGTTTTTATTTCCTTTAATTCTGGAACTGGTTCCGATAAACTTGCTAAGAAAGGGTTGGTACACGTAGCTTTTAATTTTCATAATAAGCGAGTAGATGTTTTTGGTACTCATCTTCAAGCAGGAGCCTCAAACAAATGCAAATCGATTCGAAAGCAGCAACTTATGGTTTTAAAAAAAGCTGTAAATTTTATAGATCCGTCAAGCGGATTGATACTCGCTGGAGATTTTAATTTTACACCTAACGGAGATTTGTTTGCTTTTTTGAAGAAAACCTTGGATATTGAAGTCTCGGTTCTAGATTCAGAAGTAAAACACAGTGCAAATTTTCCGGATCAAGATTTATTTTCTTTTCAAGGGAATCCGGTATGGATTGATTTTATACTTTTAAGACAATCACAATGGTTAGAACAAACTAGAATTTGGATTGAAGAGCCGAGAGAAAGAAAAGGTGAAATATGGACCAGGATTTCAGACCATAATCCTATAACAGCTGTATTTCAATTAACAGAATTTGAGCATTGATGCAACTTTTAGAAACAAATTGTAGTCTTAATAAAAAGAGCCATGGATGAATTATCCTTGATACAAGGTTGTATTGAAGGTAATCAAAGGGCTCAACGACAGTTATTTGATAGTTTTTCGCCAAAGTTTTTCGCTGTTTGTCTGCGTTATATGAAGAACAACGATGAAGCTGAGGATGTACTTCAAGAAGCATTGATTAAAGTTTTCTCAAAGCTTCCTGAGTATAGCAAGAAAGGTTCGTTTGAAGGTTGGATGAGGCGTATTGTTGTAAATACATGCCTAGACCAAATAAGAAAGAATCAAAAGCTTAAATTTGATGCTCCATTGGAGCAAGAAGAGTATAAGCTATCAACAAATGCGTATATATTTGAAAAACTGTCAGCAGATGAGTTGATAAAAGAGATTCAAGAAATGCCTCCAGGGTATAAAGTAGTCTTCAACATGTTTGCAATAGAAGGCTTTTCGCATCAAGAGATAGCTGAGCATTTAGGTGTAAAAGAATCTACATCAAAATCTCAATATCTAAGAGCGAGGGCATATTTAAAAGAAAGAATATTAAAAATAGATGAGCGATAAAGATCCTATAAAAGATTTGTTCAGAGACAAACTCCAATCTCATGAGGTTATGCCGAGTAAAGCGGTATGGTCGAATGTTTCGAGTTCTCTTGGACATTCTGCAGCCTCGGCTTCAGGCTTAGGCGCTTCTTCTATTTTGAAAATCGCTGCTGTTGTCGTTGGTGTTTCCACTGTTGGTGTGGTTAGCTATCTTTACATGAACAACGAAGATTCAAATTCAAAATCTAACAAAAAAATTGTTTTGCAAGATGAGGTTTTAGATGAGCCTGCATCTTCTGAAACCATAAGTGTTCCTCAAAACACTAAACCAAAAGAGCCAGTTAAAAATAGTGAAACTGAGCTTATTTTAGAAAGTGAAATTTCTGACAATGTTATTCGGGAATCTCAACCTGAATCTTTAATCACCCAAGAAAGTTTGCCTGTGTCTCCCTCCTTTGAAAACCAAGCGAATCTTGAAGTACAAGAAACATCTGACGTTGTAGAGAGTGTTCCCGAAGTTATAAGTGAATTGCCAACAACTCCAGTAGAGCAAATTACTCCATCTCCTCAAGAAAACATAGCTGAGGTTGTACAATACGCTCAAGATGAAGTTGTTTCGGTTGAAACTTTAGTCGAGGACAGCGAAATATCTAATTCGTTTGAAGAGGTAATTGTTTTGCCAAATATTTTTACTCCGAATGGGGATCGGGTTAATGATGTATTTATGATTGAAATGACCGAAAAATCAGAATTTCAAATCATCGTACTAAATGCCAAAAATCAAACGGTGTTTAAATCAAACGACGCCAATTTCGAATGGGATGGAACAATGCTTAATGGTGAACCAGCCCCAACAGGTAATTATCTTTACTATTTTTCTGCAAAAGACTTGAACGGTAAAGACGTTACTAAATCATCTATTTTGAAGATTCAGCGATAAAAGGAGCGCTATCAGTGTCAATTTTCTTTAAGCCCAAGTAAAAAAGAATAATTCCTATTGTCATTAATAGATGCGATAAATCACCTTTATCAAACCATCTAAAAAGATTGATTTTCATTAAAAAAACAATTGCACTCGGTAGCATCACAACAACCCCGAGAATCAACCATTTGAAACTTCTTTGAAATTTTAGATTCAAAGAACTGGCTAAAGAGACAGAGATAAATACACCAATAACCGTGTTAATTACTATAGGCAGAAAGCCAATCGTATGGTCATTATCAAATGCTTTTGTAGAAATTACGGTTATCACACTCAGAAAAACCCCAATCATTTTAAAAAAAGAAATTTTGCCTAGAATATTGTTTTTATTGAACCTTCTTGAGGACTTAACCATAGCTTTTTCAATAAAATAAACACTTAGAATACCTGATATCCAAGTAGGGAATTTACCCTGTGGCCCTGAATAAGAATACAATCCATGAGCTATAGACCCCATAATCGCACCAATACCAAAAGTTAAAAAGAAGTAGTACCAATACTTCAAGAATCCGTGGCTTTTTCTTCTGTTGTATAATTTAAAAACAAAATAAAAACTAACACTAGCCATAATTAAATCCGTTATGATAGCATTGGGTTCTAGAATAGTGAATCCATTGAGGTCTAAACTGATTTTAGGAAAATCTTCGCCTATTTGCATTGTGGCACGAAAGTAATTGGAATAATACAATGCACAAAACTTGTATGTCAATTTGGTAATTCCGAACCAAAGCAACTCATTAACTTTAAAATAATTAATTTCATTATATGTACAAACCCAATGCCCTCGCTAAAGGCGATCTTATATTCATAGTTTCGCCAGCAAAAAGTATAGAAGCACAACATATAAGCCATGCAAAGAAAACCATGGAGGATTGGGGTTATAAAGTTGAAATTTCAAAACATGCCTCTAATAGGCGTAATTATTTTTCAGGTTCTGATAATGAACGATTATCTGATTTGCAAAAGGCCTTAGATGATTCAAAAGTTAAAGCCATTGTTTGTGCGCGAGGAGGTTATGGTTCGGTAAGAATATTGGATGAATTAAATTGGAGTGGTTTTAAGACGCATCCTAAATGGCTTGTTGGATTTAGTGACATTACCGTTTTTCATTTGCGTTGTGCTATTCTAGGTATTATGAGTTTACATGCAACGATGCCCTTGAATTTTGCCTCTAATTCCAAGGAAGCCTTATCTACATTGGATGCGGCTTTATCTGGAAAACAATTTGAAATAAATGCGCCAAGTTCATCCTTTAATAAAGCAGGTCTAGCATCAGGAAAGCTTATTGGTGGAAATTTGAGTATAATTTTTAGTTTACTTGGGACCCAAGATCGCTTTGATTTCGAAAAAGGGATTTTGTTTTTGGAGGATTTATCTGAGCAACTTTACCATTTAGATCGTATGTTTTTTGCTTTGAAAAAAGCAGGGATTTTCAACAAAATAAATGGACTTATTATAGGAGGAATGACAGATTTAAAGGATACAACACCCTCTTTTGGAATGACATACGAAGAAATTATTCTCGAAAAAATGAAAGGGATTGCTGTTCCAATCTGTTTTAATTTCCCTTCAGGACATATTGATGATAATAGGGCTATGATTCTTGGTGCACCTGTTGAATTCAACGTGAATTCTTATGGCGCAACGCTGCGTTATGTATAATTATTCTAAATAAGAACCTTTTTTATAGAGTATTGTTGAATAGGAGTAACTTTGTAGCGATTTAAAAGTACCACGTATATGAGCAATTCTGCATTTATAAAATCGTCAATAGCCAAAAAATA
>Ga0206130_10006938_pt1 | contig 12728 bp, 13 predicted proteins | sample Helgoland_Spring_9_FD_148637 | JGI IMG/M metagenome (GOLD analysis project Ga0206130, IMG submission 148637) | Pelagic subsurface seawater microbial communities from Kabeltonne, Helgoland, North Sea - Helgoland_Spring_Bloom_20160512_1 | ecosystem: Environmental > Aquatic > Marine > Epipelagic ... | reverse complement strand
GTACCGCTACGATATTCGCTTCTGGCATTTGGGAGGGATGACCTCCGTGTCGTCCGGTACCGCTGCGATATTCGCTTCTGGCATTTGGGAGGGATGACCTCCGTGTCGTCCGGTACCGCTGCGGCATTTGCTTCTGGGCATTTGGGAGGGATGACCTCCGTGTCGTCCGGGACCGCTGGGATATTCGCTTCTTGCTCTTGGGAGGGACGACCTCCGTGTCGTCCGGTACCGCTACGGGAGTGGCTGGCATGACTAACCGCCGACAGGGAATCTTGGATTTTAATGTTATTTCTAAACTGCTGGCGGTCGACACGGAGGTCGACCCTCCCCAACAGAATCGCCGCCACATTAGGCACAGAGTGGTATTCCCTCGGTAAATGACGATGAACCTTTTTTTGTAGCGACTGGCTTCACGCCAGGATTCTCAGGGCAGTCCTGTGTGGGCGGTGGCTTTGCGGGCACTGTGATCTCGCGCAGAGGCGCTGAGGCGCTGAGTTTTTTCGGCCATGGCCTTTAGGCTCTGCGGATCTTGGGAGGGATGACCTCTGTGTCGTCCGGTACCGCTGCGGCATTTGCTTCTGGCATTTGGGCGGGACGACCTCCGTGTCGTCCGGTACCGCTACGGGAGTGGCTGGCATGACTAACCGCCGACAGGGAATCTTGGATTTTAATGTTATTTCTAAAGCACTGGCGGTCGACACGGAGGTCGACCCTCCCCCAACAGAATCGCCGCCACATTAGGCACAGAGTGGTATTCCCTCGGTAAATGACGATGAACCTGTTTTTGTAGCGACTGGCTTTACGCCAGGATTCTCAGGGCAGTCCTGTGTGGGCGGTGGCTTTGCGGGCACTGTGATCTCGCGCAGAGGCGCTGAGGCGCTGAGTTTTTTCGGCCATGGCCTTTAGGCTCTGCGGATCTTGGGAGGGATGACCTCTGTGTCGTCCGGTACCGCTGCGATATTCGCTTCTGGCTCTTGGGAGGGACGACCTCCGTGTCGTCCGGTACCGCTACGGGAGTGGCTGGCATGACTAACCGCCGACAGAGGATCTTGGATTTTTATGTTATTTCTAAAGCAGTTGCGGTCGACACGGAGGTCGACCCTCCCCAACAGAATCGGCCAACCCCAACAGATTAGCCCAACCCCGACGAATCGCGAGATCGACCCGCTCGCTACGATATTCGCGTTGCTGGCGTACATGTTGTAGCGACTGGCTGTATGCCAGGACCATATCAACTATCTTGAAAGCGGGCCTACTCTGCCCGCTGCGCTTTTTCGTCGAAGTAGATCTTTTGCAGCGCAAGGAAGTCTTCGCCACGTGATCCACTCAGAATCGTATGGTCGTAGAGTTCGTGTTGCTGCATTTCAGCGGTCGCGACTTGCATGCGCCGCTGGATCTCGTCTTCGGCGTCCGTCGCACGACCACGCAGGCGTTGCTCCAGCTCTTCCAGTGTGCGGGGCATGATAAAGACAGTGACGACGTGGCCCTTGAGCAGTGGGTCGGTCAGCGCGGTTTGGCGCATTTGCGCGGCGCCTTGCACGTCGATGTTGAGCAAGAGGTCGGTGCCGATCGCGAGTTTGTCCTGCACCTCGCTTTTGAGCGTGCCGTAAATGTTACTGTGGACGTGGGCGTGTTCGTAGAAATGCCCTTCGGCGATCTTTTGCTCGAAGGTGGCGTGGTCGAAGAAGTAGTAATCGACGTGGTCTGTTTCGCCTACGCGTGGCTGGCGGGTGGTGGAGGTCACGACCCGCCAGAGCTCGGGCACTTCAGCGAGCATACGGTCGCAGAGTGTGGTTTTGCCACTACCTGCGGGGCCAGAGACAATGATGAGGAGGCCGGTCTGGGGAATGTTGTTGTCCACGGTGTTTAGTAGGTGAATGCAACGCCGATGAGCAACAGTCCGTAGGCCGCAAATGCGCCGCCGAAGAGTTTAGGCCGGCGCTCTGATTGGTAGAGCCATTCAAAGAAGTCGCGTAGTTTATAGGGATTTGCGCCGAGGATCAGCGACACAACAATGGCGACATATACAAAAGTGACCAAAAATAGGCGTGCTTGCGGCAGCTGCATGTAAGCGGCGTCGAGTAGCACGCCGGCCGTCATGAGGATCAGCGCTGCCAAGCCGCGCACGGCGAGAAAGTCGGGCACGTAGTAGAATGAGCCAAGCGCAGTGACGAGGAAGATGATGAACAGGATGTTTTTATATTGTCCGAAATCTGCAGGGCCTAGCTGCAACACTTTGTAGAGAAACCACGCAGCCGCGGCGCCGAGCAAAATAAAGGCGGCTGCCTGCGAACGCGGAAAGGCCTGCGTGCTGTTGGCAGTTTTCATGCCGTGCCAAAAATAGTGGCCGCCGAAGACGAGAAGGAAGAGTCCTGTGTAAAGTGTGGCTTGAAAGAGTGTCATGGTCAAAGGGCGGATCACTAATATGTGATCGTTGCTAGGTAATGGGTAATGGCTGTGGCCGCGGGTTAAAGCAAAAAAACCAAGACGGGATTTGTCAGACTGCAGATCAGTGGGCAATAAAGGCGTATGGATTTAAAACTCGCAGGTTCAGTGCATTCGATCGATTTGATCGTATTTGATTGTGATGGGGTGCTGCTCGATACGGTGGCAGCAAAGATTGAGGCTTTTCGCCGTTGGGTGCCAGCTGCGCATGTGGATCTGCGTGAAGCCTTTATGGCGATTGTCATGGCCGGCTTTGGTCAAAGCCGTACTTTTCATATCGAGCGTTTTTACCGTGAGCTGCTGCATCAACAGCCAGATCAGGTATTTTTGGATGCCGAGGTCGCGCGTTTTACCGATATTTGTGAGCCCTTGTGCGCGTCTGCTAGTTGGCGCGTGGGCTCGCGGGAATTTGTGCAGGCCTGTCATACTGCTGAGATCCCGCGCTATGTGTTGTCTGGCGTGCCGCAGGCTCCTCTGGAGGAGCTGTTGGCTTCGGCGGGCGGCACGGATTTATTCGACGTGATCATTGGCTCGCCACCGGGCAAGCCCGAGAGCATGGCGCGTATTCTTGCCGAGACCGATACGCCTGCGCATCACACGCTATTTATTGGCGATGCGAATGCCGATCACGTCGCGGCGCTTCATGTGGGCGCGCATTTTGTTTATTTCCCATCGGAGGCGCAGCGGCCCGAGGCGGAAATCGTCACTGAGGTCAGTGACCTTCGGCAGCTATTGGTTGAAACGGAATGAAGCGTGTCAGCCACGAAGGTTTAATTCCATGTGCGCGGGATCTCGCAAAATGAACCATTGTCCGTTCTCTGCGGGTGACGAATTCTGAGCGCTGCTTAGTTTTACTTTCCGCCTGATGGAGTTTTTGTTTGGGGCGATTTTACAGTGATCGCAGGGGCGCCCTTTTTGTGTGCAGCTGGGCTGTTCGCATGACCGACAGTGATAGGAGTGTGGGCGACCCGCCCACGTTGAGACGCTGTTGATGCAAACGAGGGCGAGTCGTCGACAACCAGTTCTGGCTACTCATTTTACTGACTCAATCGAGTAGCCTTGCTCTTTGAGTAACTGAAGAATGCCATCTTCGCTCGCCGCATGCGCGACGCCGACCAGTACAAATTCGACCTCAGGACTCTTCAGGAAAGCTTCGATTTGTGGAATCCAGCTGCGGTTGCGGTCGGCTAGCATCGCCGCGTAGAGTTCTGGATAGTCCTGCATGTCTGAGATAAACAACGCTTCAATCTCTGCGAGATCACCCGCTCGCCATGCGCCGATGAGTTGGTCAAACAACTCCTTCATGTGCGCAAGGTCTTCGAGTCCGTAGCGCACCAGCTCGTCTTCCATACCATCGCCCATGGTAGTGATTAAGTCGATTTGAAATTCGGGCGTCTCCAGAGATTGCACCGGCTTGTTATCCTTTAATCCAAGTGTATAATAATGCATATCGACGCCTTCTTGTGAGACGCGTGCTTTGCTGAGTTCTTGCATCATGAGCATCATCATCACCATCCCAGGCTTGATATTGTCGAGCATTTCGATCGGTAAACCGCTTTTTAAGCACTGTGCTGCGAGTGCCTGATACGTCTCTGCGGAAAGCACGCTTTTCAGATTACGTCCATCGGTGTAGCTCGCTTTGGCCAAGAGTTGCTTCGCAAATGCTGGATCTTGCGCGGCAGCCGGATCGATTTCGAACACCAGTGTGTCTGAGGCGGCATAGGCTGAGTCGAACTCTTTCGGTAGTGGGTAGTCGGCGGGGCGCAAGACATGGCATGTGCCGCCGATGTAGAGGAACTGCTCGCCCTTAGAGACTTTCCAGACCGAGCTTTCGGCCAGAAGAAAACTGGGCAGCAGGGCAATCATCAGGGCAATCATCAGGTCGGTCGTTTTTAGCATAGGCCAAGTATGAATAGCTGCGCGTCAGTTTCAAGAGTTTGTGTGGCCTCCGTCGTCAGACGGGGGGCTGACAAAGTGTCTACACGTTGATTCGTCGGGGGGCTGGCTTCATGCCAAGAATTGGGTCGCTGCTAAGGGCATCATAACGGGATAAGCTCGCTTGCTACAATGGATTCTTCTCCCGTAGCGACTGGCTTTACGCCAGGAAAACGCATCCACTAGGACAAATCGCGGGATAAACCCGCTCGCTACGCTGATCGGAGTCTTCGCTCGCATCGCTTATCGCGAATTGGCGAAGCCATCTCGGCTATCGAACCACCGAGGTCGAAACCGCTACGCTGGTTTCGTTACGCATTGACTCGTCCTTTAACAACCAGTGCGCCAGCTGCGGGAAACCGTTTGGCATAGCTGGCGATGTAGGAGCACTGCGGCACCACCTGCAGCTGCTCGGCGCGCGCGCTGTCGAACGCAGCTTTCGCCAGCAGCCCTGCGATGTTTTGCCCGCGTAGTTCCACCGGCACGTAGGTGTGGTGAATCGTCATTAAGGTGCCGGATCGAGTGTATTCCAGGACCGCGGTGGCATTGCCGATGATGATTTCGAAGCGTGTATGATCGGTTGAATGCTGGACTGTGGGCATTGGTTGATAATTAGGATGAAGGTCTGCCAAGAATCTCGCAACAGTGAAGGTAAGCGCTCAAGCTCTCAAACCTCAGCTTTCAAGTCTCAGGCTTCAGGTCTCAGCTCTCCCCTCTCAAGCCTGTTCCTTGACTTGCCCAGAGGGCACCCAGTTCAGTCACCCTTCGCTTCGCTCAGGGCAAACCTTCGGTTCACCCCCGACTCATTTCATTCGCTACCCTTACGGCGGGGCTCAGAAGCATCCACGCACTGTCGTGCTTCGTCAGGTTTCAAGTCTCAAGTCTCAGCTCTCAAGTCTCAGCTCTCAGCTCTCCCCTCTCAGCTCTCACTGAACGGGCCGCTTATACCAAAAACCGCAGAGCCTGCGGGAGCGCACTGCAATTGGCACCAGCATCATGAAAAAGACCCAGCCGAGCATTTTTGGGCCGCTATACCAGTGAAATTTGCGCGCCGAGGTGCGCGCGGCGGGTTGAGTGATAATGTCAAAGCTCAAGCCATGTGCTCGGCCCCATTTGCGCAGAAGCCGTGATAGCCGCACTTCTTCGCTGGCGTAGAGTTTTTGATCAAACCCGCCGACGGCCTCAAAGGCAGCGCGTTGGCAAAACAGAAAGCTTCCCGCAGCGGTGCGGGTGAAGGTTGAAATTCGGCTCCATGCGGCGATTCCCCAGCGGCCAAGCAATCCGGCCTGCTGAGTGTTTTCAAATTCGATAATGGCGCCACCGCCGCAGCTGCCAGTTGCGAGTTGACGCAGCGCTTCGGCTAACAGTTCGGCGCAGATCCGCGTATCGGCATCGACAAAAATTAGCTGCTGCCCACGGCTGGCTTGCGCGCCAGTATTACGTGCGCGGGCGATTTGATTGATCGGTTCGAACACCACTAGGTCGGCGCCTGCCGCAGTGGCAATCGCAGCGGTGCTGTCGGTGGAGTTGTTATCGACTACGATGCACTCGCCAGTAAGTCGCTGCGCGGCCATTGCCGCACGAATCGCGGCAAGCGTCGCCGGTAATTCAGCTCCTTCATTGAAGGCGGGAATGATGATCGAGTAGTCAGGCGCGGAAGGCATGTTAGCAAGATGGGTGAAGCCTGGCGCAAATGCAACGCATCGGCAGAATTAGCGTCTCCCTGCTGCGCGAGCGGGGAGTGGCGCGGCGTTGCTCATCACGGAATTGACGATTACACTGTGTTCGGCGGCCACCGCCGCGTAGGCGGTTTGCAGTGCTGGCCAGACCGCAGTGGCTGCGCCCCAGACCACGGTCGACATCGTGCCAGTGTCGCGATCAATGCCCGTTGCGTCGAGTGCATCGAGATAGGCATGCACGGCTTCGCGAACGCATCCGTCGAGTGCATAGACGGAGACTTGAACAGAGATGAGTGGATCTGTTTTAGGCAGTGGCAGTGGAGCTGGTGTCATGCTTGCTAGCTGAAGGATTTCGTCGTGCGCTGTCACTCCTTGTTTGAGATGCAGCTGTGGAACAATTTCCGTGGAACATTGTGTTTCCCTTGTGAATCTGTGTTTTTTCGCACTCTTTAGTTATTTGGATCTCCGTGGAACATTGAGCGTGGAACATTTATTTTTTCGCATTCGTATGACGCCGACCACGCGGAGGTGGTCCCTCCCTTGGTGGAGTTGGACTAGGGAGGGACGAGTATCATGCCCTTCAGGGTGCTCCGCCTGGTCCGCGGATGGCTGAGTCGTTTCGTTCTACGTGTGGATGCGCAGGCACAAAAAAGCCCGCGATCACTCGCGGGCTTTTGTTTAAATTAGCAATTAGCAATCTGGCTGCTGTTTACTGGTCGCTGTCCGCTGAACTACACCAGCATCATTGCGGGCGTCTCAAGGATTTCCTTGAGGGCTTGCAGGTACTGTGCGCCAACCGCGCCGTCGATGGTGCGATGATCGCCGGAGAGGCCGATCTTCATCACTTGCCCGACCACGATTTCGTCGTGCTCATTCACCACGGGCTTTTTGATCGTCGCACCGATGCTCAGAATCGCCGCATTGTTCGGGTTAATGATCCCGTAGAAGTCGGAGATGCCGAACATTCCGAGATTGGTCACCGTCAAAGTGGAGCCGCTCATTTCGTTCGGAGTGAGTTTCTTGCCACGTGCCTTCTTAATCAGAACCTTCGCTTCTGCGCCGATTTCGCGCAGACCTTTGGTCTCTGCGTTACGGATCACTGGAGTGACGAGGCCGTCATCGATTGCGACGCCAAATGCGAGGTGCACGTTGGCGTGTTGCTTGATGGTGTCACCTTCCCATGAGCGATTGATCGCAGGGACGCGGCGCACCGCTTCGGCTGCTGCCTTGAGGGTGAGATCATTGACGGAGAATTTAACGCCACCCTGTTCGGGCGGCAGGTCTGCAAGCTTGCCATTGAGCTCGGCGCGGAGCTTAGCAAGTGGCGCGCCATTGACTTCGATCTGTAGGTAGAAATGTGGTGCCTGTGTCTTGGAAGCGACCAGCGCCTTGCCGATGCTTTTACGCATGTTGGAGACGGGAATCTCGAGTGCTTCAAGCGTCGCAGCAGGTGCAGCGGCTGGAGCACTGGCTGCAGGCGATGCGGCAACTGGTTTTGCGTTGAGTACGTCTTCTTTGAGGATGCGTCCGCCTGGGCCGGAGCCTTGAACGGTTGCGAGGTCGATACCTTTTTCGGCGGCGATCTTCTTTGCCAGTGGCGAGGCTTTGATGCGTGCGCCAGTGCTTGCTGCTGGAGCTGCAACCGGTGCCGGAGCTGCGGGCGCTGCAACAGGAGCTGGTGCAGCCGCGGCTGGTGCTTCAACAACTGCGACAGGCTCAGGAGCTGCAGCAGCTGGTGCCGAACTAGTGACTGCAGGTGCTTCTTCGCCAGCTTCACCGATCGCTGCGATTGGATCGCCGACGGCTATTTCGTCACCTTCGCCGCAATAGCGTTTGATCAGGATGCCTTCGTCGAAACATTCGACTTCCATGGTGGCCTTGTCGGTTTCGACTTCAGCGATCATGTCGCCGTTGGTGACTGGGTCACCTTCGTTTTTGAGCCAGCGGACCAGCGTGCCCACCGTCATGGTGTCGCTGAGTTTGGGCATATCAATTAATGTAGCCATAGTTTATAAAGTGAGAAGTGAAGTGTTAAAAGTGTGAGTGTCAGCTTACGCCATCAATTTCATTGCCATTGCAATGATGCGCTCTTCGTTTGGAATTTGCCAATCTTCGAGTGGCTTAGCGTAAATGGTCGGTGCGTCGATCGAGGAGACACGGTGAACCGGTGCATCGAGGTAGTCGAAGGCTTTGAGCTGAATCAAGTGCGAGATCTGTGCGTCCACACCGCAGTAGGGCTTGTTCTCTTCGACCAGCAGCGCGCGACCAGTCTTTTTGACGGAGTTGAGAATCGCCTCTTCGTCGAGTGGACGGATAGAGCGTAGATCCACGACTTCGACGCTGATGCCGTGCTTGGCTTCCATGGTCTTGGCAGCCTGGAGTGAGAGCATAGAGCAACGACCGTGGGAAATGATGGTCATGTCGGTGCCTTCCTTGAGGATGTTGGCCACGCCGAGTTCGACAATATACTCTTCTTCAGGGACTTCCCATTTTTCTCCGTAGAGCAGGGTATTCTCCATGACGAAGACGGGGTCATTGTCGCGGATCGCGGCTTTCATGAGTCCCTTGGCATCGTAAGCGTTGGATGGGCAGACCACCTTCAGACCTGGGTGATTGGCCACCATATATTCGATGGTATGCGAGTGTGTCGCGCCGACGTTGGTGCCGCCATTGGCAGGGCCACGGACGACGATGGGCACATTCATCAAACCGCCGGACATGTAGCGGCAGAAGGAGGCATTGTTGAAGAGTTGGTCGATCGCAACGTAGCTGAACGACATGAACATCATCTCAATGACAGGCCGGATGCCGAGCATGGATGCGCCAATCGCGAGGCCAGAGAACGCGGCTTCGGAGATCGGTGTGTCGATCACGCGCTTGTCGCCGTGCTTGGCCCAGAGACCTTCGGTGACCTTGTAGGCACCGTTGTATTCGGCGACTTCTTCGCCCATGATGCAGACGTTTTCGTCGCGTTGGAGCTCCTCGTCGAGTGCTTGCTTAATAGCTTCGCGGTAAGTGATAAGTGGCATGGTATTTAAAGGAGTTAGAAGTTAGAAGATAGAAGTCAGGAGTAGAATGAGGTGAATCAATTCGTATTCCTAATTCGTAATTCCTAATTGGTTGTCTAGTCGTTGAAGAAGTAGGTGCCCTTGAGCTTGTTGTCGGCGTCGTTGTCTACTTCCCAATATACATCGGTTTGGATTTCTTCACGTGGCGCGTAAGGGCTGTCTTCGGCGAATTTCGCTGAAGCTTCGGCTTCGTCTTTTTTCGCTTGGTCGATCTTCTTGGCCAGCGCTTCGGTTAAAGTGCCGTCGGCGAGCAACTGAGACTTGATCAGGTTAATCGGATCTTTGGTGCGCTTGTACTCCTCGATTTCTTCCTTGGTCCGGTATTTCTCGTGATTGGCGTCCGCGACGGAGTGTCCGCGATAGCGGTAGGTGCGGATTTCGAGCAGGAACGGTTTCATCTCTTCGCGGGCACGCTTCATCGCACGGTTGGCGACTTCCCGAACTTCAAAGGCGTCGTGGCCGTCGCAGACTTCCCAAGCGATGTCGAAGCCATCCGCACGGTGTGCGAGGTTTTCTCCCGCAGAGGAGCGTTTGAGGCTGGTGCCCATCGAGTAGCCGTTGTTTTCGATCACGAACACAACCGGAATATTCCAGAGCGAAACCAGGTTGAGCGTCTCCATGAAAGAACCTTGATTGACTGCGCCGTCGCCGAGGAAAGCCATCGCACAGCCCTTGAGGCCCTTATATTTGAGTGCGAACGCGAGTCCGGCACCGAGTGGTGTCTGACCAGCGACGATTCCGTGACCGCCCCAGTAGTTCTTGTCCGGGGCGAAAAAGTGCATCGAACCACCTTTGCCCTTCGAGCAGCCGGTGTATTTGCCATACATTTCAGCCATACACTCATTCATCGACATCCCGACTGCCAACGCGTGACCGTGGTCGCGGTAGGCGGTGATGATGTGGTCATTCTCCTCCATGAGGGACACGATCCCAGCGGCGACCGCTTCTTGACCAATATAGAGGTGCAGGAATCCTCCGATCTTACCTTGATTGTAGGCGCGTAGCGAGCGTTCCTCGAAGCGTCGAATCCCTACGATCATGCGGTAGAGTTCGAGCTTATCTTCTTTGGTAAGCTTCTTGTTAATCGGTGCATCCAAGAAGTTTTGAGGCTTCTTAGTCGTTGTTGCAGATTTTTTCTTGGTAGTAGCCATAATAGCGAAGCCAACGAAATTTGCATAAATCACCTCGATGACAAGTAAATTGAGGGGTTCCGACCATAGGACTGTATTATCAGGTCGATTAGTAGAATCACTGATTCCAGCTTTTCGGTTTACTTTCCGAGCAGCCGATCGCGCAGTTGCAGAGAGATCGGCCGCTCGCCGAGCCAGATTTGTAGGTAGTGTTGCGCAAATTCCTTGCCAGCTATAGTGATTAACTGTTCGCCGTTGATTGCAAAGGTGGTGCCGCTGCCAGCAATATAGGTCAGCGATGAGACGTCGCCGCGGCGAACCGATCGGTAAATCGCGTGTAGTTGCTCTGTGTCGGCCGTGATTCGCGATCGATCTTCGCTGCTGAGGTTTTTGGCGAGCATGTGATCCGCTGACTTTAGAATCGTTGCCTTGGAGATGCTGCGTAAATAGCGGAACTCGAGGCGAAATGAACAATTGCGCGTCAACACCTGCTCTGCGGTCGCGCCCGCTGCTGTGAACAGGGCGGCATCGTAGAGCTTGAAGAACATTTTGTGGGTGACGCGATGCGCTCCCATTTTTGGATAACTCACTCCTTCAATGGCTGTTGATTCGGCAAACACAGCAGCTCGCACGGAACTGACAGGCAGTAGCGCAGCGATCAACAGCATGCTAAAGCGGCACATACTTATTTATATTTTCGGTTTGGGCACAATGGTCGAGATGCCGCCATCGATCGTAAATATTTGGCCCGTTACAAAGCGGGCGTTTTCAGAGAGCAGCCACTCTGCGAGACTCGCAATGTCATCTGGCTGAGCGATGTCACCGAGTGGGTGCATTCGTTTTGATATCTCCAACATCTTTGGGTTGCTGGTCATCGGGCCCGCCAGCGGCGTGTCGGTCAGGCTGGGGGCGATCGCATTGATACGTAGACCGCGCGGTGCGTAGGTAGCTGCCGCAGAGCGCACCATGGCTTCGATGCCACCCTTTGCCGCGGCGATCGCTTCGTGGTTGGCGATCCCGACTTGCGCGGCAGCCGTACTAAAAAACAGGCAACTGCCACGGCTTTGTCGACTCATATGCTTGGTCGCGGCGCGAAGTGCGTAAAATGCGCTGCTGAGGTTGGTCAGGACGGTGTGGTGCCAATCCTCAGTCGAGGTGAGGTGTGCAGGCTTGAGGAAAATCGACCCGATCGCATGTGCATAGGCATCGATTTGGCCGTGGGTTGCGATGATCTGCTCAAAGCAGGTGCTGAGCGCTTCTGGGTCGGTTGCGTCGCAGCTGTGCGTTTCGATCTCTGGATGCCGGGCGCGTAGTGCCTCGAGTCCCTGCGCATTACGGGCAAAGCCAATGACGCGATCGCCAGTGCGGCAGAGCTGTTCAGCTAATGCGGAACCAATGCCACCACTAATGCCGCCGATGACCACAGTTTTTTGTTCGGATGTATTCATAGCTATACTATTCGTTATAAAGCTGAATACATTACTATGAATCTTTTTCTGCGACCGGAGACTGGAGATTAGAGACCGGAGACTGGAGACTGGAGATTAGAGACCGGAGACTGGAGATCAGAGTAGCGACTGGCTTTATGCCAGGAGTCGTTCGGGGGCCTTGAACGTGGTGTCTGCGCTTGCGCGGGCCAATTTGTGTGGCTTCCTTGAGTTCTGGCCGCCGCAAGCGACGACACCACTTGGTAACCTTGGTAATTGCAGCTGCTGATCAGCTTCTGTGCGTTTCTAGCTTGAAAGCCTGCAGCAGAGCCACACCTTTGGCTCCTTTCCCATTTTTCCTGTCATGTCTGAAATCGCCAAAGCTTACGAACCCAAAGAAGTCGAACAACGCTGGTATACCAACTGGCTCGAAGCGGGATGCTTTAAAGCGGTCGCTGATTCGGCGAAGGAGCCGTATGCGATCATGATTCCGCCGCCGAATGTCACTGGCATGCTGCACATGGGCCACGTGTTGGATAACACTTTGCAGGACATCTTCGTGCGCCGGGCGCGTCTCGAAGGCAAGGCAGTGCTCTGGCAACCAGGCACCGACCACGCGGGCATTGCCACTCAGACCAAGGTCGAGAAGCAGCTCCGCGAAGCCACTGGGCAAAGGAAATATGACCTTGGCCGCGAGGGCTTCCTCGAGAAAGTCTGGGACTTCCGTGAAGAGTCGGGCGGCGTCATTTTAAACCAATTGCAAAAGCTTGGCGCGTCCTGCGACTGGGATCGCACCAGTTTCACCCTCGACGAGGACTATTCGAAGGCGGTGCTCACCGCATTCGTGTCTTTCTATAAGCGTGGTTACGTCTATCGTGGCAAGCGCATGGTCAACTGGTGCCCTGCCACGCACACCGCGATTTCCGACGAAGAGGTAAACATGAAGCCGCAGAGTGGCTTTTTTTATAAAATGCGCTACCAGCTGGTGCAGCCAGACGGCGAACGCACGCATCTCGAAATTTCCACCACACGTCCCGAAACCCT
>Ga0206130_10006925_pt1 | contig 12741 bp, 8 predicted proteins | sample Helgoland_Spring_9_FD_148637 | JGI IMG/M metagenome (GOLD analysis project Ga0206130, IMG submission 148637) | Pelagic subsurface seawater microbial communities from Kabeltonne, Helgoland, North Sea - Helgoland_Spring_Bloom_20160512_1 | ecosystem: Environmental > Aquatic > Marine > Epipelagic ... | reverse complement strand
GCCTTGCGCAGTTGCAACCTCAGCAATCATTTTTACAACTTGCTGCTGATCATCTCCACTTACAGCGCGATCAACGAGTACTTTAGAAGCGCCATAGTTCCCTAAAGCTGAAAGCTCATCATTCGATAATGAGCCATTACTCAATGAAACGACATCTCCTAGTTTATTGGCATACGTTATTGCCTCCAAAGAAGCTTTAGAAATACCATTTTCAGAATTTATATATACTAAAATCATTGGCTAAAATTTTATTTAAATTACTTTGGCTTCGCTGTGTAACAATGAAACCAATTCATCCATATTCTCTGGGTCAATCATTTTGACGGCAGACTTTTCTCCCGGCATTTCATAGGAAACAAAAGAAGTTAAATCTTCAATGTCTTGGGCTGCAACCACATTTAGGGGTTTTGTTCTTGCTGCCATAATCCCTCTCATATTAGGTATTCTCTGTTCGGCCATGCCTTTTGCGCAGCTAATAACTGCAGGAGCTTCAACCTGAATTTCTTGAACCCCACCGATAATTTCTCTTTCAATCGTTAATGTATTACCCGCTACATTTAATTTCGTTGCTAAAGAGACAAATGGCATTTCTAACCCTTCAGCTAGCATACCTCCAAACTGAGATCCATTGTAATTGATTGTTTCTTTTCCTGTTAACACCAAATCATAAGCATTCTCTTTGGCGTAATTAGCAATCTGCATTGCTGCACTATATGCATCTTTTGGTTCTACATCTATTCTTACGGCATCGTCTGCGCCAATTGCAAGTGCTTTTCTAATCACAGCATCATCAGCGGCTCCTCCAACAGTAATTATCGTTACCTGTCCTCCATCGGCTTCTTTAATCTCAAGAGCTCGGACCAAAGCATACCACTCGTCATAGGGATTTACAATAAATTGCACACCATTCTCATCAAACTTCGTGTTTCCATCAGAAAACGAGATTTTAGATGTTGTATCTGGAGCCTTACTAATACAAACTAATATTTTCATCTTTTGTCATTATTTGAAGTGTTGCAAATTTACTGAATTATCTCACACAATGAAAGTCTCAAAATCAGAATTCACGTAAAAACAAGAATTATACAAAGAATAATGCAGCAGCAAAGAAAAGCGCTGAGAAAAAAGTTAAAAATGCCACTTTTTTTAACTCACTATCAAGTAACCGAGGTTCAGGTGCAGTGAATACCTTTTTCAAATGTCCCGCTATAAAAATTGAAGGAACCAAAGCTACTATTGGCCATAAACTATAGGTGATTATTACAAATATTGAAACCAAAATCAGCCAGGATATTAGTCCAAGAACGAGTAAGCTAACATGGTATAACTTCGCTTTTTCATATCCAATTTTTACAACCATAGTTCGCTTACCGGATGCTGCATCATTCTCAACATCACGCATGTTATTTAAATTTAGTACTGCAGTACTCCATGCACCAATCGTTATTGATGGCAATAATGTAAGCCACTCAAAACTCAGACCGTACAATGAAAAAACACCTATTACACTTACAAAACCAAAAAAGATAAAAACCATAATATCACCGAAACCACTATAACCATATGCTGACTTACCCATAGTATAAAATATAGCCGCTAAAACACAAAGAACAGCAAGAATCGAAAAAAAGTATAACAACTCAATTGACAAATTAGGAAGACTCAAATAAATAAGCACACCTGCTGCAATAAAAGACAAAACCACAAAAAGACCAACACCAAATTTCATTTCTGATTGAGAAATCTCCCCCGATTGAACGGCACGCTTTGGCCCAACTCTATCAGCATTGTCCGTGCCCTTCTGGCTATCCCCTAAATCATTGGCTAAATTGGATAATGTCTGAAACAAAACAGTTGTTAAAATCGCTGTAGAAAATATCTTCATGTCTCCATTTCCGAGTAAAAAAGCCAGCGCAGACCCGACAATTATTCCCGAAATAGAAAGCGGTAGTGTTCTTAATCGCATGGCTCCGATCCAGGCTCCAATCTTATTCATATTGTAAAATTACAAATAAGAACAATGCGATTTCTTATGTCACTTAAACACAATTTCATATTTTTACGCTCCAATTCGGGATGTAGCTTAGTCCGGTTAAAGTGCGCGTCTGGGGGGCGCGAGATCGGTGGTTCGAATCCACTCATCCCGACTTCTTTTAATTTGTATTGATATACAATACGAATCTTATAAAAAAATTGGTCCATTGAAGGATCAAAAATCATCATGAATAATCAAATAAAAAATCAGTCTCAAATTTTGCAAAAAATGGGAATTGAACAGTTGAACCCTATGCAAGAAGAAGCTATTGATGCCATTGGGGGGTCAAAGGAGGTCCTCATTCTTTCACCTACTGGAACGGGTAAAACCTTGGCTTTTTTGCTACCCCTAATTCAGCGATTAGATCCATTACTTTCTGTAACGCAACTCCTAATCATTGTGCCAGCAAGAGAACTTGCCATTCAAATTGAGCAAGTAATCAGAGATATGGGTACTGGTTATAAGGTCAATGCTGTCTATGGAGGAAGATCTGGATCAAAAGAAAAACTAGAGCTCACACATGCGCCTGCAATACTTATCGGAACCCCAGGGAGGATTGCAGACCATATAAGAAGAGATCGAATTACTGTGGATGGAATAAATAGCCTTGTTATTGATGAATTTGATAAATCACTTGAGATTGGTTTTGAAAAAGAAATGAAAGAAATTGTCGTCTCCCTGAATGTTTTAGATAGAAAAATTCTTACTTCTGCTACACATAAAGTGGAAGTCCCGGGATTCTTGAAATTTAGCGATCCTGTAAAACTCGATTATTTATACACGAAATCAAAAATCCTTGACTTGTCATGGGTTCATTCTGCACAAAATACACTAGATACATTATTAAATCTGTTAGAAAATCTGGGCGAAAAAAGAGGGATTATCTTTTGTAACTTTAAAGATACACTTGATGGAGTTTCGGAGTTTTTAAATGAAAACAATGCAGAACACACATGCTTTTTCGGTGGAATGGAACAAGTTGAACGTGAAAGAAGCTTAATTCAATTCAGAAACTCTAGCCAGCGAACCCTTTTAGCGACAGACCTTGCGGCCAGAGGTATAGATATACCCGGCTTAGATTACATAATTCACTATGAAATGCCTCCTAGAGAAGAAGAGTTTATACATCGTAATGGACGAACAGCAAGAATGAATAAAGGTGGATCCGCAATTTGTATAAAGGGGAAAAATGATAAAATTCCAGAATATGCGCGCGGTATAAAAACAAAAGAAATAATAGAAGGAGGTAAAATCCCTAAAAATAAATGGAACACACTTTTTGTTTCGGGTGGTAGACGTGATAAAATATCAAAAGGAGACATCGCTGGACTCTTTATTAAAAAAGGGAATCTTGACAGTAGTGAATTGGGCGTTATTGAACTAAAGACGGACTGCGCATTCGTCGCTGTTTCCAGCTCAAAGGCCATCGAGGTGTGCAATAAACTGAATAACGAGAGACTTAAAAAGAAAAAGGTAAGAATCTCTAAAATCTAAAGAAATTCAATAATATCATGAGTCTTTTCAAAAAAATAACGATCTATTTTATGAGCTCTGCATATATCTATGTAGGCATAAGACATTTCATTGACCCGGATTTCTTTTTAGCCATTATGCCTGATTATCTGCCCTTTCATAAAGAAGCTGTATATGTCAGTGGAATTTTCGAAATCCTTTTGGGAGGCATGCTACTATTTCCAAAATCAAGAAAGGTCGCAGGGTGGGGATTGATTTTTTTATTAATCGCTGTTTTCCCTGCTAATATATACCTTGCTCAAAATGAGGCGGCGCAGCAAGCCATTGATATAAGTCAGACGGCTGCAATTGTTCGATTACCCTTTCAAGCCTTGTTTATAGGTCTTGCTTTTTGGCATCAAAGAGGTTCGTAATTTCTTTAAAGTCTCGTGAATTTCATTCTACACGATATCCCATTTATTCTGGCTTGTAAAATATACACCCCATTTGAAGTAAAAGAAAGGTCAATAGCCTCTGTTTGACTTTCTATTTTTGACGCATAAATGGATTGACCTTGAAGATTCAAAATTTCAAACGCCGTTCCTTTTGCCATACCCTCTATGAAGAACATTCCTTCATTTGGGTTTGGGTAGAGTGTAATATTATAATATGCAAAATCCGAAACTGATGCACATGGCTCAACGGTTATCTCAATACTACTTTGACCTGTACATTCATTTTCATCAGTAAAGCTTCCTGTAATGACGTGAGTACCAACACCAGCAACTTGAGGATTAAATACCGTGCCATTTGCACCAGAACCTGTAAACCCAACACCTGAGGGGACAGCTGAAAGCTGCACTAGACCATCACTAATACAAACGATATTATCTGAATCATTTGTCGTTATTTCAACGACTGGCAAAGCATTCACCAATATAGTTTGGACTGCTGAATTTGAACCAAATTCATTGGAAACTGTCAGTGTAATAATATATGGTCCAGAGCCTATAAATACATGACTTGGGTTTTGAGCGGAAGAAGTTGAACCATCTCCAAAGTCCCAAGACCAATCCGTTGGTTGCTGAGACGAAAAATCATTAAAAGTAACTTCTGATCCAGAACAAAGTTCAAACGTTGATGGCGTAAATGATGCCTCTGGAGCTACACCTTGCGGTGCCTCATTATAAAAAACCTTAAAATCATCAAAATAAAAACCATCCTCTGTAACACCACCATCAGAACGAAGTCTAAATCTAAAGTTGACTACTTCACCTAAATAATCACTTAAATTAATATCCTCTAACACCCAATTAGAAACAACACCCTCATAGACTGGTCCTCCATCAGGTTGCACACTACCATTATTATCAGTACCCGGTACAGTGTATTGACCGCATTGACCAATCCAAGAGTTTCCGCCATCAATCGACACCTGAAACTGAGCATAATCATAATTTGCCTCAATATCCCATTTTGCATAAAAAGTAACCTTCGCAGAAATAGCATTCGTCAAGTCAATCTCGGGATTGTAGTAAAGGCTTTTTGTTTGGTTGTTCGCATAATTTCCATTTGGAGAATCTGTAAACGATTTATTAGGAGAAACATAGGTTGATGTAGTTGTCCCCCAATTCCCAGACCAATTATTGGTATTTGTTGCATCTTCAAGGACTTGCAGAGTAATTGCACCATAGGTTTTGGTAATTGTATCTTTTTTCACCCAAAGTCCATTATCTGTTTTAAGTATAAACTTAACCTCATCACCAAATTGAATCCCCGAGTTTAAGTCATAAGAAATTGTTCCTGATTGTTCCTCTGTAGGGTTTAAGTCATATACAATTGAGTTACCAACTGAACTGATATTTAACAGCGGTTCTATAGATACTGTGACTGGCCCTGATTCTCTACCATATCTTTTAGCTGAATGATTAAAATCACCTGAAACAGTTGCAACAACATTTGGATCCGTATCTTTTACAACAAGATAGTTTCTAGAAACATGAGCTAATACCAGATTTGAAAATACCATTTCCTGACATGTTGGGTTGATGTTATTGGTTCCTGGCCAAAATGATGTGCCTACCTCAGGAGTATGTGCGAAAACAGTATCTTTTTGTCCCACCCCGATATCTTCTTTATACATATAATCATCTGAATCCCCGGAGGCAGGATACAACCCTGAACTTTTAAAAGCTGGGTACCCATTGAATTCACACATATGATTTGTATAATCCTGAATATAATCATGGTGGTCCGCAAATTCCTCATCAGTCGTACCAATCGGAAATAAAATAGAGGGAGAATAACTGTGGGCATTAAACGCCGTTTCAAAATCATAGGTTTCTGACAACCATTTCATTGCCTGTGTTTCTGGTTCAGAAAATGGACCAGAACCACAATACACATCACTATTGGTATTAAAGCTGATACCTGTGGTTCCCCATCCGTAAGAATAATTTCTATTTAGATCAACACCAAAATTATTACTATTCGGGTGGTCTCTGCGGTTCTTTCTCCACATACCACCACCGTTCGGATCTGTCTGTTCATTATAAATGTATCCGTCAGGGTTTAAACAAGGTACGAAGAACATTCTCGTGTGATCAACCAGATAAGTCACCTCATCGTCAGTTCCATAATTTTCAAGTAAGTACCACATGAAGAATATCGTCTCCATTAAACTCATTGGCTCTCTAGCATGATGAATTGCCGAATAAAGTACGTTTGGCTCGTTTGCCTCATCCGATCCAGGATTGTCAGATAATTTCACATGATAAATGGGACGGTTGTTGTATGTTTCAAAATTCGAAATAGGGCTTTTAGCTGTTATCAAATTGGGGTATTGCGAATGCATATCATCAAGCTCTTCGAGCATCTCTTCATAGGTTAGATAGCCACCCATGGAACCAAGATTGAAATTTGAAGGAACAGCCGGTTCAAATCCACCAGAACCCCCAGAACCTCCAGAACAATCCGCATTTTTGAGAAAAGGATGCGATTCAGGCTTGCTTAAGCGATTTTTATAAAAGGCTTTAACATCATCGATTTCAATCTCATAAGTGTAACCATAATCATCTAAAATAGCGATTTCTTGTTCAGATAAATCTGTTATCAAAAAGGTGTTTTTCTTGCGAATTCCGTGGTCAACAGCAACGCCTAAATTCGAAATTTGAAGCAGCTCTTGATTGTTCGCAATCACTTTAACTCTGGAAAATTTTTGGGCTGAAATAAAGGGTGTTATGGCTAATATTAAAACAAGGGTTAAGATAGATTTCATGTAGTTTTTTTTGGTATAGTTTTGGTATAGTGAAGTACACAAAGAAACAAAAAAGCAACAAGACACACAAGTTCAGCCCATTTCAGGTTGTCTTTTAAGGCAACTTATTGACCAACAATGTGTTTATATTGTAGAAATGTTTTTTTTTCGTTGTAACTTAGACTAAATGAGACTCTTCTCCCTAATTTCTATGCTTTTTTGTGCATCATCATTTATTGCGCAAAAAGTTTGGATGACCCCAAATATGGGGCAATGGGATGACCGTATTCAATATTCTGTAGAATTAGATTTAGGGAAATTATATATTCAGAACGACGGTTTATATTTTTATCTAACGGATTTTATGGTTCACGACCATGATCATGAGGCTAAAAACGAGAGCCATAATGCGCATGTAAAGAGTATTCATTCCATTCATCAACAGTTTATAGGCCACAATAATGTTACTAGTCATACAAAATCAATTCCTTCGTTTGATTATAAAAATTATATAATTGGTTCGGATTCGTCAAAATGGAAGCATCATATCTATTCATACAACGAAGTTGAATTCACTGACTTTTATGCGGGCATAGACTTGATATATAAGGGAGATAAAGGTCAATTGAGCTATAATTTTCTTATCGAACCTGGCGCAGAGCTTTCTAACATTAAATGGACCTTTGTTGGCACGGAGGACGTGCGCATCGAAAACAATCAATTAATTGTCAAAAATCGATTTGGAGAAATAAGGCAATCTGCTCCAAAAGCTTGGGAAATAGATTCTTTAGGACGTAAGTCTTCCGTCGCTGTTTCATTTCTGCAACATGAACAAGAATTCTCATTTTATTTTCCAGAGGGATACGATGACTCAAAATCAATATATATTGATCCTAGCTTAACATTTTCAACATTTTCAGGCGCAATCTCTGACAACTGGGGTTTTACAGCAACCCCTGATATCTATGGAAACTTATTTGGCGGGGGCATTGTAATGGGATCTCAATACCCTGTGACCACAGGAGCATATGACGTCACTTATCAAGGAGGACAGGGAAATATTGCTACTGATATAGGCATTACAAAGTTTAATGCTCAAGGAACTGCATTACTCTATTCAACCTATATTGGAGGTAGCGGAAATGAAACCCCTCATAGTCTTGTTTGTGCCGATAATGGTGAATTATTCATCTATGGCGTCACGGGTTCTACTGATTTCCCTATGGCAGGTGCTTCTTTCGACAATATATTGGGAGGTGGACCTTCGGTAACAGAAAATAGTATTAGTTTCTCTGGAACAGATATTTATATCGCAAGACTCAGTCCATCCGGCGCAAATTTATTAGCCTCTACTTATCTTGGCGGTACTGATAATGATGGTTTAAATCTAGATAATTTACATATGAATTATGGAGATCAATTCCGCGGAGAAATCATGTTAGATGCCAGTAACAACGTTTATGTTGCGAGCACAACATACTCTTCTGATTTTCCATTAAACAATCCAAATCAATCAAACCTGAGTGGTATACAAGATGCTATTCTTTTTAAAATGCCACCCGGATTAAATGAACTTTCTTGGAGTACCTACTTCGGAGGTATTGGATTAGAGTCTGGTAATTCAATTCAAGTAAATGATGAACTCGGTGAGTTGTGCATAGCTGGAGGCACAAATTCAAGTAGTCTTTTTACGCAAGGAAACGACCTAACCTTTGATGGAGGAATATCAGATGGTTATATTGCTAAGTTTAATGCAAACACGGGTAGTTTGATTTCCGGAACTTACATGGGTTCTGTAGAATATGACCAAGCTTACTTTGTGCAATATGATATAGACAACAATATATACGTTTATGGTCAAACAGAATCCTCTTGGCCCATTACAAACGGATGTTTTGGTTCACCAAATTCAGGACAATTTGTAAGAAAATATGATGCCTCATTGAATAATATAGAATGGACAACGATGATTGGCGCAGGTACTGGAAATGTAGAAATTTCACCAACTGCATTTCTAGTCTCCGATTGCTATGATATATATCTTGCGGGTTGGGGAGGAAACTTAAATCAAGGCCTGCTTCCTAATTCTTCGACCAATGGATTTTTAGTTACAAATGACGCGCATCAAAGTGAAACAAATGGGAGCAACTTCTATATAGCTGTTCTTGGTCAAGATGCTGCAAATTTGAAATATGCGACGTTTATGGGAGGTATGAATAGTAGCTCCAATCATGTCGATGGTGGTACCAGCCGTTTTGATAAATCAGGACGTATCTATCATGCTGTCTGTGGGGCATGCGGGGGCAATCCAACAGGATTTACGACAACACCCGGGGCTTTTGCTGAAACCAATCAAGGATCGAACTGCAACATGGCTACATTTAAATTTGAACTCAGTACCATTGAAGCGGCAGCGGCGCAACCTGCGCCCTTAATCTGTATTCCTCAATCCGTATTTTTCCAAAATGATAGCGAAAACGGAAATGCTTATTTGTGGACTTTTGGAGATGGAGGATCCTCAACAGAAGAGGAACCGATTTACCAATATAGCGAGCCAGGAACCTATGAAGTCCAGCTTGTCGTTTCTGATACCTCGGGATGCTTTAGTTCTGATTCTGTAACTATTTTTGTTAACATTGGAGCATTCGAAGGCGGTGTTGTTGAACCACTAACACCGATTTGTCCTGGTTCTAGTTATGAACTTGAAGCCTACGGTGGGGCATTTTACGAATGGGAACCAGCAAATTTATTAGACAATCCTAATATCGCAAACCCAATTGCAACTGTGAATGAGACCACTACTTTTTCTGTTACTGTTTCAGATACTTGCGGCTCTCAAACGTTAGATGTCACCTTAGAAGTATTTAATAATACTATCGGAATATCAGAGGAAACAAGCTTATGTTTAGGAAACAGTTTAACATTAGAAGTTACTGGAGAAGGAACAGTAACATGGAGTCCTACAACTTTTTTAGACAATCCAAATTCATTTACACCAACGTGCACACCAGACTCTACAATAACATATGTAGCGACAATAACAACCTCGAATGGATGTGTGAACTATGACACGACGACCGTTGAAGTATACTTTGAACCACCCAACCCTGATATAGATGATGAAATAGGTGTCTGTTTAGGAGGGCAATCGGCAATTATCGCAAATGGAGGAGACACCTACCAATGGTTGCCTGATCCTAATCTTATTAATTCTGATGGCCCCATAGCCGTCATCGCTCCTACACAAAATCAATGGTTTTATGTTGAAATCGGCAATGCTTGTGGTATAATTTTAGATTCCATATTTGCAAATGTCATAGAAATTCAAATCCAAGCCGGTAATGATACTATAATTTGTCCAAAAGAAGAAGCTTACTTGTGGGCCGAAGGTGCAGATTTCTATCAATGGTTTCCTGAAAACACAGTGGTCAGTCAATTTGCGAATGAGGTTACCGTTATACCACTTAGCAGCACAGAATACACGGTTATAGGAATTGATGAAAACGAATGCCGAGATACCGCTTTCGTTAATGTTTCATTATTTCCTTATCCAACATTTGAAACATCGAATGACGTTTTGGCTTTTTATGGAGATCAAATTCAACTCAATGCTTTTTCTGACCAAACAGGAAGCTACATATGGACCCCTGCAGAGTTCCTAACATGCATTCATTGTCAAAACCCTATTGCGACACCAAATCAAGAAATCACCTATAAAGTAACATTTACGAATTCAGACGGATGCTCCTCCGATGAATTTATAAATATAACTTACGACGCTGTTGTATATGTTCCAAATACATTTACACCTGACAATAATGGACTCAATGAAACCTTTCAAGTTTCTGGAGGAAATCTTAAAGAAATGGAATGTCTCATCTTTAACCGTTGGGGTGAATTATTACATACAATGTCTGAACCTTACCAAACTTGGGATGGCACATATATGGGTAAGCCTTGTCAAGATGGTACCTATATTTGGAAGCTCACCTATACTGATTTCGTGGACAAACAATATCAATTGAGTGGTCACGTTAACTTGATTAGGTAACGTAAAAATTATGAGTTTAAAGGTCGTTTCATTTCAGTTTAATGGGTTTCAAGAAAATACATATATAGTTATTTCACCAACTAAAAATTGTGTCATTATTGACCCTGGTTGCTATGATTCTCATGAAGAAAATACACTTTTTGAATATATAGCATCGAATAGCCTACGCCCTTTGGCCCTGCTTAATACGCATGCACACATTGATCATATTTTGGGAAACGCTGCGGTAAAAGAAAAATTCAACATCCCACTTTACCTTCATGAAAAGGATTTAGCTACACTAAAATCTGTAAAGAACTATGCGGCCTTGTACGGATTCCAGGCTTACAAAGAATCTCCTAATCCTGATTTCTTTTTGGAAGACAAAACAGAAATTGTTTTCCAAGACATTGCCTTTAAGGTTTATTTTACGCCTGGTCATGCACCAGGGCATGTTGTTTTCTATAATGAAGCAAATTCATTTGTTATTAATGGCGATGTACTTTTTAATGGAAGCTTTGGTAGGGTAGATTTACCAGGAGGAGATATAAATACACTAAAAAATTCTATTTTTGAGGTTATGTTTACGCTCCCTGAAAATACCACTGTGTATTGTGGTCATGGACCAGAAACAACAATAGGACAGGAAAAAGAATCGAATTACATCCATCAGTTTTAGATTTGAACATAGCCATAAATTGTAGAAATCTCATAAAGGGAAAACTTGAGGGGTTTGGGAATTATTCCATTGAACTAATTAAAAGAATATGTATTAATAATCCCGAATATACTTTTCTTCTAATTTTTGATAGACCTTTCGATCCATCCTTTGTGTTCTCTGAAAATTGTAAACCTATTGTTGTCCCTCCGCCTACGCGTCATCCTTTTCTAAATATTCTATGGGCACGGTTTTCTCTCCCTAGAATACTCCTTAAGTATAAGGTAGATTTATTTTGGTCTCCTGATGGGTTATGTGCCTTAAACACTAAAACACCGCAAGTGATTACAATTCATGATATTAACTTTGAGCATAACCCCAAAGATTCCCCAAGGCTTGTCAGTTGGTATTACAGAAAGTTCTATCCATTATTTGCTAAAAGTGCACAACACATTCTAACCGTCTCAGCATATTCCAAACAAGATCTATCCAAAACATACAATATAGAAAACAATAAAATAACGGTCGTACATAATGGCGTATCAGATTTATTTCAACCAATAAGCGAAGGTAAACGCCTCGATTGTCAGGCGAAGTATACAGGTGAAAAAAAATATTTTGTTTTTGTTGGTTCCATTCATCCCCGTAAAAATGTTGAACGACTCATCTTAGCATTTGAAAAATTCTTCAATAAAAACAGTGACTTTAAATTATTAATAGTTGGAAGTAACATGTGGAGTAATAAAAAGCTAAACATACCCGCTTCAATTTATGATGAGGTTATTTTCACAGGGCATGTTGAGCTTCAAGAGCTCACCGAAATTATGGCTAGTGCTTATGCTTTTATTTATCCTCCCTATTTTGAAGGTTTTGGAATGCCACTTATTGAAGCTATGAAATCAGGAACACCTGTACTTTCGAGTAATAAAACGTGCCTTCCAGAAGTCGCTGGAGATGCTGCCTTATTTTTCGACCCTTTCAATATTGATGATCTTTTAGAGAAAATGGAAACCATAACTGGTGATGAGTCCGTGCGAAAAGGTTTAATCGAAAAAGGTTTTGAAAGATCTAAAAATTTCAGCTGGGATCAGTCTGCACTGAAGACTTGGAAGACATTAGAGAGATTTATAAAGGCTCCATAGTTCAATGGATAGAATAGAAGTTTCCTAAACTTTAGATCCAGGTTCGATTCCTGGTGGAGCCACAAAAAAACCCACTTATGGATGAGTGGGTTTTATATAAATTCAATATACTCGTTAATAAAATCTTACTTACACTCGCAAGTCTGTTCAACGCTCTGTTCCATACCT
>Ga0206130_10006922_pt1 | contig 12746 bp, 4 predicted proteins | sample Helgoland_Spring_9_FD_148637 | JGI IMG/M metagenome (GOLD analysis project Ga0206130, IMG submission 148637) | Pelagic subsurface seawater microbial communities from Kabeltonne, Helgoland, North Sea - Helgoland_Spring_Bloom_20160512_1 | ecosystem: Environmental > Aquatic > Marine > Epipelagic ... | reverse complement strand
TAAAATCTCGCTGAACAAGGTTGCTTCATCGGGAACCCTTGCTGCTTTTGTTTGTGTGGCGTGCCCAGAAGGAATTCGTCCTGTGAAGATGGAAACTCCACTTGGTCTGGTCCAAGACGCTTGAGAAATACACTTTTCGAACAAGACACCATCAGACGCCAATCCATCCAGGTTCGGGGTGTTGATGTCGACTTGATTGTATGCACCAACATAATCCGCACGCAATGTATCAATCATAAGCATCAGGACATTGGGTTTGTCTTGAAGTGTATCCGGTAGACTTTTGTTGTGCGCTTCAGCGGCTGGATTTCCACCACTCAAAGACGTTGCAGAAATGGCTCCCATGAAGATGAGCATTTCTACCCACACAAGAGCACCCTTTTTCGCTGTGAGTTCCATCCATTTACAGATCAAAAGCAACAGCCCACTTAGCAGGAAAAGACCAACTAGAATACCGAGCATGGTTGTCATTGGTACGCCTTGTTCAGCATAAACGACTTTGTTCAGTTGATATCGGAGTACGAATGCACCCATTGGGATGATTGCTGCAGCACCACCAACTCCAAAGGCAAAGCGTTCGAACTTTTGCAGAGAAGGTACAATTTTGAGCAACACAATTAACCCAATGCTGGCTCCAAAGGCGATACCACCTCCTATCAGTCCATAAAGTAATACCGAATACACCAAGGAGACCAGTTCTGGTGCCCCCGTTGTGTTCAGTAGCCAGATGGCTTCAAGGTTTCCAAATGCAGCAGCGGTACAGGCGCCACCAAACGTGGTGGTCGCAATCAAATTTAACGGTTTCATGACGCCGTAGGTATCCCGTCAAAAGGGAAAAAGCAACCTTTGGCTAAGCCTTTGAACGGATGTTGTTCTGACGAACAAAGTGTTTATAGAAATCGTTTTGTATCGACACTTTGAGTGGCTTCTGGATCATATCGATATTCTTCATCCAGTAATTCATTGATTTCATCCATTACAATATCGGTGATTTTGCGAAAGCGATTGCCAAATCGTAGTTGTGCATCATGACTGAAAGGTGTGAAGGATTCTTGAATGTGATGTGGACTCAGTTTATCGCCCATAATGGTAAGGGGTTTTCCAATTCGATATCGAATGGTTCCAGACTTTGCCCATGGGACATTGCGGTCGTAGCATCGTTCACTTCCCATACATCCAATGGGAACAATGTCTAAGTTTAGACGTTGAGTCATTTGTGCTAGGCCCGTATGTCCAGACAACAGTCTTTTGGAGCGGGTGCCTTGGGGAAAGACAAGTATGTGATGTCCCAAATCCAACGCACGTTGATTCAGTTTGACGACTTCTTCTGACAGGGTATTGAACTCTGTGTTGAGTTGTTGAAGTTGTTGTGTTGGGGTTGGCGCAAGAAATTGACGACATTCCGATGTGGCTTGAAGCATGGTTTCTTCATCAATATCCAGTCGACCATCCAATAGATTTCTAATAAATCGATACTCTTGATGCGTGGGTGAACGACCAATTTGTTCTTTGAAACGAGAACTGATCACATAGCCACGTGAAGCCAATGGAATATTACTTGTACTCAGTAAGAATTTTCGAATGAAGATGTTTTGGTAATACTTTGCTTTTACCCAAGTTACGGCAAACTCTTGTCGGGTTCGCAATAAATGCCATTGAAAAGGCCAGCAATTGTATCGATCTGTATGGTTCATTGCAAAGCAAACTGGGCGATCTGTTGGAATGTTTTCAAGCCCTTCAAATTGTACATCGACCTTGGGAGGCAGCATATAATTGAAGGTGAGAAATTTTGCCCACCATGATTGTCCCCACGGTCTTTCGTGGATTGGGCAATCTTGCAATAAAGAGGTTGTGATCATACCATTACTTATGTTGTTTGAATCAGTCGAGATAAGAACAATCGTCTATCTTTTTGAATAGATCCATCCAATCGACGAGAGGCAATCTCCATTGACACACCCATGTCTTCGAATCCCATGTCGATAAACATTTGATTTGCAAGATTTGGGGTGTCTGAGACGCGCATCAATACATGGTTGTAGGGTTGTTGGTCGACCCAGTCCAAGTATCGTTGAGTAATTTGCTTACCAAGACCTTGTTGCCTGTGTTCTGGAAGAACTCCCAGTTCAGCAAAGTAATGCGTGTATTTTGGTGGAAGAAGACCATGGATATGTCGTGATATTTCAGGGTAATTTCGAGAAGCACATCCAAGACCAAACCCAACGACTTCTTCATCCAAAAGAGCGAGCATGGTCCATCTTTGTTTGGTGTCCAAATGAAATTCCATTAAGGCCAACGCTTCAGACAGTAAAAACTGTTCTTGATATGGAGGGCTTGTGAAGACAGCCTGGAATGTTTTTGCAAAAGAGTCTGCATACGGTGCAAAATCTGTTGGATTGTTTATGGTAAGAAGCTGGAAATGTTGGTAATCAGTTCGCATGACGGTCTCGAGGGCATGTGTTTTGATAGATGTTAAGCGTGAAATACGTACTCTATTGTTGGAAATTTAGCAAATAGATCGAACCTTTGGAGTCAGGACTGTCACAAAAGATAAGATTTCAGTATCCAAATTGATCCATCGACACATTAATGACCCAACTGGATTCAAAGACATCCATTGTGTATGGGCTTCATCATGAAATTCAACTTCACATGTTTGTAACTCTCTATTTATGCTTCGTACTTCAAAACAGGTGGGGTGAATGCGAAATCCCGTTCCCAACAGTTTACTAAGGGCCTCTTTTATTGTCCAAATAATGGTGTGAAGGAGTTCGGTTTCTGACGTGTTTTCTTCACAGAGTCTACGTTCTCCCTCTGTAAACCAATCTCGAAGAAATGCTGAAGACCGTTCTATAATTTGTTCCACATCCATTCCAATGCGTCCATTGTGGTGCAATGCTGCCCATCCGATACCGTTGCTATGGCTGATGGAGATATCTGCACTGGAGTCTTGTAAGTATGGTTTTCCAGAGTTTTCTTGTAAGATGTTTGATGCAATACCCTCTTTTCGTAGAAGACGATAGGCCGCTGTTCGTCCTGCGATTCGATCCTGTTGACGCTTTAGTGATCCACGACTTTCTATAGACATTCGATCATTCGAAGGTAGGATATGTAGGTTTTCTTGACTTCTTGCAATGACGACATCGGGTTCAGGTGTCCAGAAATCTTTTTCATTGTTGGATGTTGGTGGTGCCTGAATAAATTCAAGGTTTCGCAATGTCATGACAATCGAATGGTTTTGAAATACATCCACATTGTATGTACGAGGCTTATTCAGTACTGGTTGTGCACGCATTGTCAATCCTTCCCAATCTGTTGGCAGATCGAATATCTGTAGTGATTCAATGGATTTAGGCAACACCATCTCTTGTGTTTGAGTCCAATGGTGCCATCCCGCAGCCTGAAAAGCGCTTTCGATAGCCAGTGGGGAGATGTTGTGTGATGGCAGAATACTCATGTGATCTAAGATTCCGGTTGAGATGGATTCCTTCGTGGACATTGAAGAAACCGATTCGAGAACTTGAAATGAGGGTCCGTGAAAAAACTGTCGATAGATATCTTCATTGGAGACAACACATGGCTGAAGGGGTTCTTCTGATAAAAGAGAATGTGTCGATGGGTTCTCAATTCTCATCGTTGCCGTAAAGTGCAAGGTTTTTTGTGTCCGGTTTCCAGCTAGTTTGCGAACACTGTACAGTGTGCAATCGACTTTGTTGACATGGAATTGTGTCGTGACTTCAAAATCCACACGTTGGTTTCGATGAAACTTGATCGGACGCTCAAAATTGACCCGTTCAATACTGTGGATTTGTTTTGGTTGTATGGTAGCGATGCTTTGAGCCATCAATTCCAGTCCCATGACGCCCGGAAATATTGGTGTGTCTCCAATACTATGGTCTTGAAGCCATTTGGAATCGATTGGATTGAACGTGGTGTGTCCATGGATTCCATGAGACCCAAGCGTTGCATACTGTATAAGTGGTTGAGTGCTTGGCATCGGTAAATCACCCAATGAACCAGCCACGATAACTTCGCCTAAAAATCGGTGTTCCAGCATTGCAATGCTTTGTTGTACAGCAAAGTCTACTGGTAATAAGTCGATGCCTTTTGAGGTCAACAAGTGATCCATACCACCTCTTGACGCCATTCCAACATCCGCCCAAGCGGACCAGCAAATGTGTAGTGCATTGTTTCTTTGCTGACAGACATAAGCAACGGCATCATTTGCAGCAGAATAGTCGCTTTGTCCTTGGTTACCAAATCTACCTGCAATAGACCCCATAGACAAAAAGAAGGTTGAGGATGGAATATTTTCCAATATGTTCAAGGCTCCTTGAACTTTTGGGTGATAGATCCTTCGAAATGCCGCAGTGTCTTTTTCTGCCAATGGTCTGCTCTCTTCTGTTCCTGCACCATGTACAACGGCATCAACAACGATACCTTTGGCAGAAATTATTGAGAAAGCGTCATCGACGGATTGTCGACTGGCAATGTTTGTTTGAATAAACGTGACTGTTGCTCCAAAGTCCGTCATCTCTTGAATATTTTGTCGAACCGTGTCCGCCTTTTTCAATCGTTCCAGTTCTGTTGCAATCATGACAGGAGTGACTTTCAAGCCTGTTTTTTGTAAATCACCTTTGATCCGAATCTTTTCAGCATCGAAATCCAATGGATCTGCCGTCGGTTCGGTTCTACCAAGTAAGAAGACTTCTTGGCAACCGTTTTTGATAAATCCCTTTGCAACTTCCGCAGTGATGCCTCTTCCTCCACCACTAAATACTATCGTCTTTGGTGCAGTTTTTGGAGGCTTCGGAAAACTTTCTCGCTGTAGCGTTAACGCATATCGATCGTCATGCTCGTAATACACTTCATTTACTGAATCGATACTTGAGACTTCTCTGCGGATGATGGTGGCGAGCTCTTTGGGGGTGATTTTAGAATTGACCCAAATCACTTTACTCTTGCAGGATGACCACTCTTGACCTAGGGCCTTTGCCAATCCGGATCGGCCTCCTTTTAGGGCAATGTGTGCAGAACGGTTTTGTGGTGTGGTGACTTCTAATATACAGAGCCAATGTCGTATGCTTTCTGCATTCAAGGCTCGTGCTGCTTCGAAGACCTCTTCGATATTTCGACTGCGTTCAATGATGATTTGACCATCTTTTGTAGGTCGTAAACCGGTTTGTTCCAATGCTCTTGTCAAGTGTCGATCATTGGCTGTGTTCCCAACAAATCGAAACGTGGTTGCGTTTGGCGTGTCTTCTTGGATAATCGGAGAGGGAACCCATTGTGTGCGAAATAAGTGTGGAGTGAATCCCAGATCAGTCGTTTCAAGATCCGTCGTTCTCAAAGCAGTGGGTGATGTATTGGTCTGAACGGATACACTTGTCGGCGTGGACATTTCTATAGTTTGTTCTGTAGTTTTGACGGAACTAGCACGTGTGGTGCTATTCGGATTGGATTCACCGCGATGTTCTGAGAACCAATTGATAAGAGATTGAATGGTGGGGGCTGCACTCATTTCAATTTGAATGTCGTCTGCAATGGAAAAGCCTTCTCGGAGTTCAGAGAATAACTCGGCTTGTTTTACAGTATCAATGCCCAAATCGGCTTCTAACTCGTAGTCCAATTCTAAATCCTCAATGTCGTACCCCGTTTGTTCTGAAATGGTATTCAGGACAAACGTCGCAACAGCTGGATATGTGGAACTGGTATTGCTCGGATTTGAGTTTGGGGTTTCGGTGGGTTCTTCGATGGACTCTGTAAGAGGCTCGTTTGCCGTAGAGGGTATTGTTTTCTCTGTGATTGCTGTTGATGCCTGAACAGGTTCTGTTGTTGAATCTGTTAAAGACAACTCAGATTTGAGAGAGGGCAAAGGTTCTGTTGATCCATCATTGTTTTCTTGTAGCGATTGTAGCCACCTGTTGTGCAACTCAAGATTTTGATTGTTGGATCCACGTTCCCATGCCAGTAAGACAAGTTGAGAACCAAATCCAGCGGCCAATCGAATCGCAAATTTACCCTGAAAGGTACCACCACTTGAAAAGTGTAAATCCGAAGCGGAATCGTCTGGTTGTTCTAAGTTTGGAATTGGAGGCGTCAACTGATGCTGCAATGCTTTGATGGCAACAACATCTTCAATACCGGCACCCATAGCATGCCCTGTAAAACCTTTGGTGTTTGTGATGAGGACAGAAGGGCTATCAGGCCCAAAAGCAGCCCGGATTCCTTCAATTTCTGCTTCGGCAGAACCCCCTCGTGCTGGTGTAAAGGTTTCATGACTGACAAAGACTGTTTCAGTGGAGAGTTCAGAAGGAGAGAGCCCTGTGCATTTTGAAAGTTCTGATACTAGGGAGGTCATTTCAGACGCAATGTGTGTGACATCCAGTCTGGTTCCATGAAATGCCGCATTGCTGATGCGAGAAGCTCTCAATGTGGCCAGTATTTTGGCACCTCGATTGAGTGCATCGTCCTGCTTTTCTAATAAAAGTCCCACAGCACCCATTCCCAAAATCATTCCGTTGCGTGATTTGTCAAAAGGCTTAGCGGCATTTGACAACGTTGATTCTGTGGAGGCCGCTCCAACAGCCAAGAATCCAGAACCGATCCATTCCATCATTGTGTCATTGGTTACGTCGTCTGCGCCAATAACGATTACACGACGTGCTCTTCCGCATCGAATCCAATCTTCGGCAATTGCAATGGCTTGTGTCGTAGAAGCACAGGCAGCATTTACATGTGTGTTTGGTCCTTTTGCACCAATTAATTGTGCAAATTGTGCATGTCCCATGGCCAAGACTTGGAAAAGAAAACGTCGATCAAACTGACCTGTGCCATCGTCCCCATCTCGAGCAATGTGGTTTGCAAAATTGGTGTGCCCAGCAAAAGCAGAAGCAAAGACAATACCAGTGTCTGCTTGAAGAGGTTTGGGTAAACGCCATCCCACTTTTTGTTCCAAACCACTTCGAGTGGTACGGGTTTCTTCAACAAGAGGTACGCCTGCATCTTTAAGGGCTTCCAGTCCTGCGGCAATGGCAAGTTTTGAGGTGATGTCTAGAGTTTCAGCCCATTTGCTGTCTACATTGTATGTGGAAGCAAAATCAAAGTCCTGAGCTTGTCCAGCCCACTGAATACAGTCGTCTGCAGTATTGACTTGGATAAACTCACCCTGACCAGTTTCTGGATTTTTGTGTACTCGGACGATGTCCTTCATTAAAAATAAATTCTTCATCTTTCGAGAGATGGCAGTCAATCGATTTTCCCCGTGTAAGATTCGCAGGATATTGTCCTCTGAAAAGACCTGCTCTCCACCAGGTAAGCCAAGTGAAGCACCTGTACACACAATATTGACTTTAGAGATGTCTTTTGAGGAGCTATCTACAGAAGCAGATGCACTGGATACTGTAGGGTTTTGTTGTCTTAATTGAGCTCGTAAGTCAGCAATTTCTTGTGTCAATGATCTTTCACGAGCCGATGTTGTGGGTGCTGATGCTGTACTGTTGATCAAGCCCAGACTCAACAACTGACCCAAACTATCGATAAAAGAGAGTGCCTCTCCTCGTCTAGGATGGTTTGTGTGAATCGCAATGTGTTCGAGTCCTTTCAATGTGGTGCTTGTCAATCCTGTAAGGGCTCTTTTGGGGCCACACTCCAAAAAGACTTTACATCCTTGGGCATACAATCCATTAATTTGCTTGATCCATTCAACAGGGGATGCAATTTGTTGGGAAAGAATCTCGACGATGTCTGGTACGTGGGAGGGGTACCAATCTCCAGTAACATTGGTTGAAATTGGAAGGTGTGGACTTTTCAATTCCAATGCAGAGAGAAAATTCTTCAATGGAATCCCAGCTGGAGCAACAATTTTAGAATGAAAGGCATGGGATACGGGCAATTCTTGACATCGAATCTTTTCCACTTTACATCGTGCAATCATGGCTTCTACACCACGAGAGGATCCGGCTATGACTGTTTGACTTGGGCAATTCTTATTTGCGGCGATTACGTACTCTTCAATGGTGTCAAGCAAGGGTTGTACTTTGTCCATACCTGCAGCAATACTTGCCATTTTTCCGGTGTCTTCTAATACAATGGCAGCCATTTCTCGCCCTCGAGCAGAGACGGCTTGAATGGCTTCTGCGAAAGTCATGATGCCAGCGACGACACAAGCCGCATACTCCCCCAAAGAGTGTCCTGCCACCATATCGGCTTCTACACCAAAAGAACCCATCAAACGAGCGATTGCAATATCCATGGCCAACGTAGCGGGTTGTGCAATGCGTGTATCTTTTAATTGGGCTTCTCGATCCTCAGGTGAAAGGTTTGGATCTCCTTTGATCAAAGCACGTAAGGAAACTCCGACTTCCTGTTGGAAAATGGTCTCTGCTTCATCAAAAGTTTGTTGAACAATTTCAAATCGTTCTGCCAGTTCCATTCCCATATTAAGATATTGACTGCCTTGTCCTGTAAACAAAAATGCGTGTGGAGATTTTCGAAAATCTTTCTTTCGGAAATCTGTATAAAATATTCCACGCCCACTCAACTGATCGAGATTGCGATCCTTCTCAATGCTCTCTAGCAATCGTTCACACTGTGTCGTTTGTTCAGAATCATCCGCACTAGAGAACACGACTCGAATGGGGTCCGATTGACTGAAATGTGTGTCCCCGCTGGTTAACAAAGTCTGGAGATGTTGAACCAATGTGGCCTGCGAACTTCCAGAAAGTATCGTCAACTCTTGGGGCAGTGGCAATATGCGTTCTTTGGTGTGTTTGATGATCGTTGGTTGGTGTTCTTCTAAGACAACGTGAAAATTGGTACCACCAAATCCAAAAGCGGACACTCCGACTCGTCTGATTTTATCGGACTCCCAAGATTCTGTTTGGCGTTGTATTTGTATTTTGTCCAATGGGATGTCGGTACGAGGAGAGTCAACATTCACCGTTGTGTAAAATGTTTTGTGGTAAATCGAGAGAGCACCTTTTAGCATTGCGGCAGCACCAGCAGCACTTTTGAGGTGTCCGATGTTGCTTTTGATCGAGCCCAATCTGGGTTTAGATTCTTGGAGAGCAAGTTCATTGGCCAGTACGGTGGCTTCAACTTTATCCCCAACTTGAGTGCTGGTACCATGACATTCGAAGTAGTCGACACTGTTGATATCAATATTTGAATCTTGATAGGCACGCTGAAGGGCAAGTGTTTGCCCTTTGGGATTGGGGGCTGTAATGCCTTTTCCTTTACCGTCGCTTGAAGATCCGACACTTCGAATCGTCGAATATATTCTGTCGCCATCACGCTCAGCATCAGATAGGCGCTTTAGGATCAAAATGGCAGATCCTTCCCCCATGACAAAGCCATTTGCACGTTCATCGAAAGGGGCTGATATATCGGCTGAAAGTGCTCCGATTTTTGAGAACTTCACATAGGTTGGAACACCCATCGAGCGATCAGAGCCACCGGTGACGGCCATATCAAACTCTCCATCACGCAATCCCTTTACCGCCATTTGGATTGCCGCCATTGAAGATGCACACGCTGCATCAACCGTATAATTTGGGCCATTGAAATCAAATGCATTGGCGATGCGACCTGCAATCACATTGGCCAATTCACCAGGCATGGTGTCTTCATTGATGATGGGTAAGTGGTCTTTGCTGTGTTCAAGATCTGCAAGTAAAGCCTTTTGAGTCTTTTGATCCAGTGCTGTAAAAGTTTCGCCTGTAGACAACTGATTTACAATTTCGGGTAGTCGAGTTCGTATGGTGTGATCATCGGAAGATTCACCACCCATCGAATTGCCTAAGATAACGGCAACGCGTTCTTTGTTTATAGAGGTTTGTTGAGTGAAACTGGCATCTTCAAGTGCTTCGGCCACACTCATTAAGGTAAATTGTTGTACCAAGTCAATTTGTGTGGCGACCTTCGGAGGGATTCGGAATAATTTTGGTTTAAACTCAAAGCCTTCAATGAAACCACCGATTTTACTGTAGGTTTTGTCTATGGCCTTGGGGTTTTTGTTCCAAAAAAGTTCAGGATTCCATCGTTCGTGTGGAACTTCTTTGATTGCATAGGTACCGGTTCGTAGCAATGTTTCCAATTCCAATAAAGAGTTGGCTTGTGGTAATCGGCATCCCATACCGACAATCGCAATTGGTTCTTGAGACCGTTCTGGGGGTACGATAATTGTTCGTGGAACGATGGTGTCTGCTCGAAGAGACGTATTCTGGTCAGATGTTTTGGATGCTGTGGTCTCTGATGAGAGTATGATTTCGGGCGTATTGGCAAGAGTATTTAGTGATGCAGCAGAACTAACTTGTATGGTTTGGTATGTTCGTAGAAATGACGATAAGTCAGTGTGCTGCTGTGCATAAGAGATGGCATTCAATACTGAAGTACCCCAAGGTGCCAATTTGTGTTTTGGCTGATCTTCTCTAAGCCATCCATCGGAAACTTTCCACCAGTCTAAACCACTCAATAACTTGTGCAAGCCATCACTTAGTGGGTAGGCTGCGACGGAGACAGTTTGGGTATGAATCAGGTGGCTTTGATTGAGTTGTTCTAAAAATGTCATTAAATTTGGAGGTAAACCAAATTCTGAAAAGGAGATGATTTGGGTGGAAAGTATGGTTCCAGCAAATCCCAATCCTTCAAAAGACGCCCATTGGTCTGGTGAAAGACCAGCATCCAACATAGTTGTTTTGGGATCTAATTTGTCCATGCTGTCTTGAAACTCAGTAAGTGTTTTGTCTGAGCACCACCCACCAGTTTCTTTGGTGCGTAGAATAATTCCTGCAAATCCTCTGGGAACTTTTCGAGGTTTTGTAACTTCAAGCCACGTTTCACGCCCTCGAATTGGAGAGCGATGTTGTCCACCAGCGAGTATTACAGGTCCTTTACCTGGGATATCCCTTTTACTACGCGTACGTACCCATACGCCATTTGGTACCCTAGAACGATCAGAACAGCACAAATCTACAACAGGAATGGCTTTCGAGGCGAATATGAGTGGGCACAGAGAGACTCGTTCGGCTGGAAGATAGCAAAGAATACGTGGAGACATGGTTATTTACCTATAGAAACGATAAAACAATCAAGGAATGTTTCTGCTAGTAACAAGACTGTGTAGACTTTTCTATCATTAAAACTCGAACAGTGGTCGGATTTATAGATGCAAGATGGATTTCACATTCAAGAAAAGGGTGTTTTGTGGGTTCACAAAGGAATACACATCCAACTGTCTTTGGAAGATTTATACAGGTTGAAATTAGATTTGACCTCCATAATTCCGATGGTAGAGTCTACAGTTTCTGATCGGGTTGAGAGTTGGAATAGAGCCTATGAGTTGGATCAGAGATTGAGACTAGAGTCTTGCTGGGATTGGTTGGATTCTATTGAGATGGTGGGTGGACAGTATGCACTGTTGAAGCCTAGATTCTATCAATGGACAAAATTTTGGAATTCTATTTCCAACATCGAAGATTCCATATGTCGTGAGCTCATAGAATTGGGTGCTTTTGATAAGTTGTTGTGGGCAGATCCCAGTGGTGTTCAACAAGATGATACTGGTTGGAAGACTGAGCGTTTACGTAAACTGTCTGAACCAATGGAGTGGCTTGCAGCATGCACCTTTGAAATGGGTTCAAACTCTTTGGATGCATGGGATTTTGAACGACCAGTTCATACAGTTGTGCTGAAGAAGGGGATTTGGATCGGAAGGTATCCGGTGACTCAACAATTGTATTGGTCTGTGATGCAGCGGTTGCCTTCTCTTACCAACGATGAGCGTGGGGCACTGAAACCGATTGTTCAAGTGTCATGGTGGGATGCAATTCAATTTTGCAACCGCTTGAGTATTGCAACAGGTCGCGAACCTGTATACTGTATACAGAATACTGTGTTGACTGATATTCCCACTTCGTGTACTCCTTCACAGGTTCAATGTATAAAAGATGCCAATGGGTATCGGTTATTGACCGAGGCTGAATGGGAGTGTGCTGCACGGGCTTTTCAACCGTTTGAATATGCTGGTTCGGCTGATGTAGATGACGTGGCTTGGACTGTTCAGAACAGCAACAGTAGTTTACAGGTGGTTGGTCAACTCGCTTCCAATGTGTTGGGTTTGTGTGATATGAGTGGAAATGTTTGGGAATGGGTCTGGGATGGGTATGATGCAGACTTTTATGCCACTTCCAAAATGGTCGATCCCACGGTCGATCCAACAGGTGATCCAGTATCCTTAGAACGGGTGTGTAGAGGGGGTTCCTATTTGGGTGAACATATGAATGCCAGGGTCAGTTTACGTGGGCGTACAGATCTACAGAGTCGATGGACAAATCTTGGATTTCGGATTGCGTGTTCAGAGTGATCGCAATTCCCTATCGTCCATTCTCTTGTCTGATTAAGAGTGTGATCGATATATCCTGCGACTCTATATGGGGTTACGGTTTGTGACAGTGTCAAGGAGATGGAATGTCTATAATTAAAGAGGTTGGTAAGCCCATCGTGTATTTGGTGACGCATCCTCATCCAAAGTGGTTCGAACAAGTCACCTTTTTAATTTCGGAGGGTGTTTCAATTGTTCAGATTAGAGACAAGTCGGCATCAGATGATTCGTTGTCCCAAGATGTTGAAGCCGTATTGGACTTTGTTGAAAGAGGTGGTTTTGAGTGCACAGTGTTGTTGAATGATCGGGTTGAACTGGCTCTGAAATTTAACATTGGTGTTCATTTGGGACAGTCAGACATGCT
>Ga0206130_10006917_pt1 | contig 12760 bp, 9 predicted proteins | sample Helgoland_Spring_9_FD_148637 | JGI IMG/M metagenome (GOLD analysis project Ga0206130, IMG submission 148637) | Pelagic subsurface seawater microbial communities from Kabeltonne, Helgoland, North Sea - Helgoland_Spring_Bloom_20160512_1 | ecosystem: Environmental > Aquatic > Marine > Epipelagic ... | reverse complement strand
GAGGATTGTTCCGCTGATGAGGGTGGCTTGAATATTGGCACGCTGCTTCCTGAGACGGGTGCGCTTGCGTTCTTGGGTGATCCTTTGATTCAGGCTGTTGAGATGGCGATTTGTGACATCAATGCTGCTGGTGGTGTGAATGGTCAGCTTGTGACTCGTTCTGCTGGTGATTCGGGTACTGATCCTGATATCGCAAACCAGACGGTTGACCGTTTGTTGTCGACCGAGGGTGTTGACGCCATTGTTGGTGCTGCTGCTTCTGGTATTTCTGGTGCGGTGATTGACAAGATCACTTCGGCTCCTGCGGTTCAGTGTTCACCTTCGAACACTGCTGCTGGTCTTGGTGTTGATGGCGACGACGGTTACTACTTCCGTGCGGCTCCTTCTGATGACCTTCAGGCTCCGGCTCTTGCTGACCTGATCCTGGGTGACGGTTACACCAGCGTTGCCATCGTGCCTCGTGCCGATGACTGGGGTGTTGGTATCCGCTCGTTCTTCGTTCCTGCGTTCGAAGATGGTGGCGGCGAAGTTGTCTACCAAGAGTCTTACGCTCCTGAATCAACCTCGTTTGATGATGTTGTTGCTGACGTTGTGGCTTCTGGTCCTGAAGCTGTTGTGCTTGCTTCGTTTGAAGAAGGCCTGCAGATTCTGCGCACGATGATCGAGCAGGGTGTTGGTCCTGATGTGATTCCGATCTACATCACCGACGGTATGGCTTCTGGCAACCTTGGTGAACAGGTTGTTGAAGGTACTGATCTTGATCCTGGCATTGTGCAGGGCATGCGTGGAACCCAGCCTTCGGCTGCTCCTGCATCTGGTACTGCATCGTTCCCGGACGCTTTCGCTGCGTACGCTCCTGGCGTAGACACGGTGTTCAGCTCACAGTCGTATGACTGTGCAATCGTTATTGCGCTTGCTGCTCACGCTGCAGGTTCAAACGATGCCGCTGCGATCCAGTCTGAAATGGTAAACGTCACTCGTGGCGGCGAGAAGTGCAACAGCTTCGGTGCCTGTGCTGCAATCATTGATGCTGGCGGCGACGCTGACTACGACGGTGCTTCTGGCCCGATCGACTTCCTTGATGCTGGTGAACCATCAGTTGGTTCCTACGACATCTACGAATACGACGCCGACGGCCTCCAAGTGGTCATCGAACAACTCGTCTTCGAAGCTACTGGTGGCGACGACGCACCCGAAGCAACTCCTGTTGCCTACGGCGCTGAAGAGGATTGTTCCGCTGATGAGGGTGGCTTGAATATTGGCACGCTGCTTCCTGAGACGGGTGCGCTTGCGTTCTTGGGTGATCCTTTGATTCAGGCTGTTGAGATGGCGATTTGTGACATCAATGCTGCTGGTGGTGTGAATGGTCAGCTTGTGACTCGTTCTGCTGGTGATTCGGGTACTGATCCTGATATCGCAAACCAGACGGTTGACCGTTTGTTGTCGACCGAGGGTGTTGACGCCATTGTTGGTGCTGCTGCTTCTGGTATTTCTGGTGCGGTGATTGACAAGATCACTTCGGCTCCTGCGGTTCAGTGTTCACCTTCGAACACTGCTGCTGGTCTTGGTGTTGATGGCGACGACGGTTACTACTTCCGTGCGGCTCCTTCTGATGACCTTCAGGCTCCGGCTCTTGCTGACCTGATCCTGGGTGACGGTTACACCAGCGTTGCCATCGTGCCTCGTGCCGATGACTGGGGTGTTGGTATCCGCTCGTTCTTCGTTCCTGCGTTCGAAGATGGTGGCGGCGAAGTTGTCTACCAAGAGTCTTACGCTCCTGAATCAACCTCGTTTGATGATGTTGTTGCTGACGTTGTGGCTTCTGGTCCTGAAGCTGTTGTGCTTGCTTCGTTTGAAGAAGGCCTGCAGATTCTGCGCACGATGATCGAGCAGGGTGTTGGTCCTGATGTGATTCCGATCTACATCACCGACGGTATGGCTTCTGGCAACCTTGGTGAACAGGTTGTTGAAGGTACTGATCTTGATCCTGGCATTGTGCAGGGCATGCGTGGAACCCAGCCTTCGGCTGCTCCTGCATCTGGTACTGCATCGTTCCCGGACGCTTTCGCTGCGTACGCTCCTGGCGTAGACACGGTGTTCAGCTCACAGTCGTATGACTGTGCAATCGTTATTGCGCTTGCTGCTCACGCTGCAGGTTCAAACGATGCCGCTGCGATCCAGTCTGAAATGGTAAACGTCACTCGTGGCGGCGAGAAGTGCAACAGCTTCGGTGCCTGTGCTGCAATCATTGATGCTGGCGGCGACGCTGACTACGACGGTGCTTCTGGCCCGATCGACTTCCTTGATGCTGGTGAACCATCAGTTGGTTCCTACGACATCTACGAATACGACGCCGACGGCCTCCAAGTGGTCATCGAACAACTCGTCTTCGAAGCTATTGGCTGAGATAGCCCCAACCGCTCCAAGCGGTTGAAACAGAAGTGATGAAGGGACCTGGCTTCGGCCAGGTCTCTTCTGTTTTGCCTTGGTTTGCTTGCTTCGCGGCGGCAAGTGCGTTGGAGGGTAGTCCGCCTCGCTCCGCTGCGGCTGTCCGAGCTGCACAAGTCGACGGTCCCGACAAGCTGTTGGGGCGTTTCGTTTCGCTCCCACGCGTAACGCTCGTCCCTCGCTCTGGCTTTTGAGGCCGGTGCCAGCTCGCTCGCTCCGGACGGAGGTGGGGTAGGTGTCAGCGGAGGGCTAGTTCTTGTTCGAGTTCTGGGATTCTTGCTGCGAGTGAACCGGCTCCTTGCGCCTGGCTCATCGCATTGTTGATCGTGCCGCCCTAGCTCGCTCCGATGGCCCGCTCAGCGCCCGCTCCACCAGCCCCCGATGCCGAAGAAGCCTGCGTTGCTCGATTCACGAAGCTGTCCTGCATCTGCACAAGCTGCTTCTGCCGCTCGACGAGTTCAGCACGAAGTTCTGCCGTTGTTCTGCCTTCGTCCTTGCGCTGGTGGAATTCGGCCGCTTGGGCACGGAGCCGGTCTCGTTCGGTCTCGAGCTTGAAGCGGGCTGCGAAGTCGTCGTCGTATAACGCCAGTAGTTCGTCGGTGACCTGCGAAAGCCGCCTGACAATGTCGTCGATCTCCGCCATGGAGCCAGTGGTAGCTTTCGGCCGGGAGGCGCACCGTTCGCTCCCTGCAGGATCGGTGCTTGATCAACGAGAGCCAGTGGTTTCGTTTCGTGACGGCGTCGCGGCGCTGGCGCCGGGCTAGCGTCTGTGGGTGACGAAAAGTACTCATCAGGCGATCGCCGACGAACGTAATGCCACCGTCGAGATCTACATCAACGGCGAATTCTTCCCCCGTAACGAAGCCAAGATCTCGGTGTTCGATAGCGGTTTTCTGGTCGGCGACGGCATCTGGGAAGGCATCCGGTTGCACCACGACGTCTTCGCGTTCCTCGATCGCCACCTCGACCGACTCTTCGCTGGATCTGCGGCAACCGGGATCGACATCGGCCTCGACCGGGCTGGCGTGACTGCTGCGCTCCGAGAGACAATCGACCGCAACGACATGCACGACAATGTGCACGTGCGGCTCATGGTCACACGTGGTGATAAGAAGACGCCATCACAGCACCCGTCGAACTGCATCGGTGGACCAAACATTGTGATCATCGCCGAACACAAGGCTGCAGATCCAGCGGTGCGCGACCAGGGCATCTCGCTCTTCACCGCAACGGTGCGCCGACCGCCGCCAGACACGCTTGACCAGAAGCTGAACTGTCACTCCAAGCTCCATGAAGTCATCGCACTCATCCAAGCCACGAACGCAGGTGCCGACGAGGCGCTCATGCTTGATCCCACCGGTGCGGTCGCTACGTGTAACGCCACCAACTTCTTCATCGTGAAAAAGGGCGAGATCTACACCGCCACGGGGCAATACAACTTGAATGGCATCACCAGCGCTCTGATCTACGAGGTAGCGGTCGCAGCTGGGATCCCGGCACACCGAGCGCCGTTCTCCCTTACCGATGTCTACGCCGCCGACGAAGCATTCGTGACCGGCACGTTCGGTGGTGTGACTCCGGTGCACACGATCGACGGACGCACCATCGCCGACGGCAGGCAGGGTCCCATGTCGGCTCGGCTCCGCGAGCTTTATCAAGCAGCAATGGCCACTGAGGTCGCTTCGGGCGGTTATGAAGCAACGCTGTCCTCGACCACGGCGCAGTGAATTTGGCGCCGCCGACTGACGGCGTGATCCGGGTCCAGTGTTGGTCGGGCCCGCGCAACATATCGACCGCGCTCATGTACTCGTGGCGTCAGCGCGCTGACACCACGGTGTACGACGAGCCGCTGTACGCCCACTACCTGACCAGGGACGATCGTGGTCATCCGGGAGTGCCTGAGATCCTGGCCAGTCAGCGCCATGATCCCGACGCTGTGATCAGTGATGTGATCCTCGGGCCATGTGCCACGCCCGTGCTGTACATCAAACAGATGGCGCATCATCTCAATGGTGTTGACCGCCGCCATCTCGCCCATACCGAGAACATCCTGCTGGTCCGTCACCCTCGAGACATGTTGGCGTCGTTGTCGGTGCAACTTCCTAACTGTGAGCTGAGCGATACCGGTTTGGTTGAGTCGGTAGAGCTGCTCGACGCGATCCTGGCCGAAGGCGGCTCACCGGTTGTGATCGAAACGCAGTCACTCTTGCGAGATCCCGCTGGAGTGCTCGGACAGGTTTGCGAACGGGTCGGTTTGGACTTCGACCCTGCGGTCCTGAGTTGGCCGGCTGGCCCGAAGCCCGAGGACGGTGTGTGGGCCAAACATTGGTACGACAACGTGCATGCATCGACATCGTTTGCGCCGTACGTGCCGTCGAGTCGTGACGTTCCTGAAAAGACGCTGGCCGTTCTCGACCAGGCAATGCCATTGTTCGAACGGCTCGCACAGTTCGCTATTAGCTGAACACTTCTTGCTTGTGCACAGGCGTTAGTGGTCTGACAGACTTCAACAATGACCAACGCTCCAATTCTTCCTGGCCGACTCGGTGATCCATCTATGGTGATCGGCACCGATCCCCGAGCGGACCCTCGCATGGTGGCGGCGATGGTGCCGATCGGCCTCGACGGTGCACCAGAACCGGCGCCGGTCGATATCAACTCGCCGAGTGAAGCATTGCAGGAGTATGCGATGGCTGCCGAAGAGGGGTTTGGTGCGCTCGGAGGCATCTTCGCAGCGAACGCCCCGGCTGTCACCAATGTCGAACGGCGAACCGAGGTCATTCGGGGCATCGATGGCAACGATGTGAGCCTGTACATTCACACACCCACCGATGTCGAGGGACCTTCGCCTGCCATCGTGCACATGCACGGCGGCGGCATGGTCATCATGGAAGCTTCAGGTGATGGTTATGTGCGATGGCGCGACGAGTTGGCCGCAACAGGGTTGGTCGTGATCGGTGTCGAATTCCGCAACGCTGCTGGGAAACTCGGTCCGCACCCATTCCCTGCAGGCCTCAACGATTGCTTTAGCGGCCTGAAGTGGGCCCATGACAACCGTGATGCGCTTGGGATATCCAAGATCGTGATTTCCGGCGAGTCCGGCGGCGGGAACCTGTCACTCGCCACCACGCTCAAGGCAAAGGGCGAAGGTGCGCTGGACATGGTCGATGGCGTGTATGCCCAGTGTCCATACATCTCCGGTGCCTATGCCGAAAAGGATCCCGCTCTGCCGTCATTGTGGGAGAACGATGACTACTTCTTGAACTGCTCGATGATGGGTTCGATGGTGCGCATGTACAGCCCCGACGGCGCCGACGACACGAACCCGCTCGCGTGGCCTCACCACGCGTCGGTCGAGGACCTGCAAGGTCTCCCGCCTCATTGCATCTCGGTGAACGAACTTGATCCGCTCCGCGACGAAGGTCTTGCCTACTTCCGCAAGCTGCTTGCCGCCGGTGTCTCCGCGTCGAGCCGCACGGTTAATGGCACCTGCCATGCCGGCGACTGCTTGTTCCGCGATGCAATGCCCGAGGTCTACATGGGCACAATCCGCGACATCAATAGTTTCGCCAACAGCTTGTAACTCGATGGTGTAACAACGGTCTGCAGTTCATGCAGGCCGTTTCACCGCGCCAACCCACAACTCGGTCGCGCTGGTGGCCAGCCGAAGTGTGCCTTAGGTCGACAGCGGCAACGCCTCGCGTAGCGCCCCATCGACATAACGTTTCACCGACTTCTCGAACGGGAACGAAAGGTGGCTGCCGTTGTACCAGTGGATACTTGGCTGGCCCCAGTGTTCCCACAACGTCTTGACGTTGCCGGGGCGCACCCACCGATCGAGAAGCCCGGCGTAGATATAACGCCGGTCATGAGCGACCAGGGGCTGCATAGCGAGTGGCGACACCGGGGTGAAGACCCGTTCTAGTGGGCCCCACGACAGGCCCCACTGTTCGTAGAACGGCGGAAGGAGCGGTTCGATCTGGCGGCGCATGCCCCGAACCAGGTCGCTCTCGGGGACACCGGCGATGACACAGGCGAGGTCGTCGTCGAGACAACTGACCAACGACACCATGTAACCGCCCAACGAGATGCCGCTGATTCCGATTGATTGGGCTCCCATCTCCGTCCGCAACCAGGCAAGGACCCGACGGATATCCCACGCGCCGTGAGCAATGGTGTTGATGGTGTTCATCGCACCTGCGTTCAAGACGCGAGCACCCGAGGTCTCACCAAGTGCGCGGGGGCCATGTAACGGCAACGTCACATTGGCCACATTGAGACCCAAGTCTTTATGCAGGTGTTTCACCCGAAACGACATCAGGTCGGTACCAAGGTCGCCAGTGCGATACCCGTTGATCACCAGGATCCACGGGCGATCTTCGTAGTCGCTGTGGCGCAGAATCCAGCCAGCGGCCTCGTTGGCCTTGGGGTAATTCAGCCACCGGTCACGCCCAGGTGCGGCTCGAAGTCGCTAGCAAACCGGAACCGCTCGAGTTTGAGTCCCGCGAACGGCGCCGACTTCAGCGTCATGTCAGTGGTGGCCGGCGGTTCTTGGTGGTACGAGCGAGGATCCTTGATCCAGCCTCGTTCGCCGAACAATGCACGGGCCTCGGACAGTTCTTCGCGTAAACGGCGACGAAAGGTGATGTCGGGGATCCGCATTCGGCCCTGCAGCATCTCAGCCTGCATGGACCATTCGTCGATCCACCATTTGCCGAGCGCTGCGGGTGTCGGCTTTGGCGTCGGGATGTCGTCGTCGCTGTGGCCCCGAACCCAATCGGTGGCGTGATGCATTAGGTCGATGCCAGTGGGGAGGTCGGGGAGTGTTGTAGGCACGAGGGTCCAGTTCAGCAGAGGAGGATCAGGAGGGTCAGAGCGAGATAGTGAGCAGGGAACGTCGCAGTACTTTGCCAGTGGTGGTCATCGGGAGTTCATCGAGAAAGGTGAGGTCTCGTGGTCGTTGAAAGGGGGCCAACAGGTCGTGGCACCAGTCGTTCAACTCGTCGAGATCGAGACCAGGTTCGGCCACGACGAATGCAGCGATGCGTTGTCCGAACTCATCGTCTGGTGAGCCGACAACCGCTGCCTGGCGGACAAGTGGGTGTTGCTCAAGAACCTCTTCGACCTGCGACGGGAACACGTTCTCGCCGCCGGTCACGATGAGGTCGTTCTCGCGGCCGTCGACGAAGAGCCGACCCACTACATCGAGGTAACCGAGATCACCGGTGGCCATGAAACTGCCCACGCGGGTGCGGCTTGTGCCGTCGGTGTAGCCGTCGAACTGCATGGAGTTCGACGTGAACACCCGTCCGATCGTCCCTGGTGCAACCGGGTTGTTCTGATCGTCCAAGATCACCACGGTTACACCCGCCGGTGCCGAGCCCACGGTTCCAGGGGCGTTCACCAGGTCCTGAGGTGTGGCGACGGTGGCGATAGCCGTTTCGGTTGAGCCATAGACGTTGTAGAGGTGAGGACCGAATCGTTCGATCCACCTGTTAGCCAAGGTGCCAGACAACACGTTCCCTGAACACACAACCGCACGTAGTCCTGCCACATCGAGAAGGGGATGAGCCGCGGCGAGCAGGCGACTCAGCATGACAGGGACCACGGCAACCAACGACACGTCGTTGCTGGCAATGGAGCGGAAGGTTGCACCGGGATCGAACGTGCGTTGCAAGACCAGTGTGGAGCCCGTGGCCAAGGCGATGTTGCAATGGGCGAGACCCCACGCATGGAACAACGGTGAGGCGACCAGCGTGGTGTCGTTCATCCGAATCGGCAACGCATCGAGCAGCCCGGCGTCGCCGATGGACGGCCGCTGTTCCGCCTGGCGAGCGCCTTTGGGTGGGCCAGTTGTTCCCGACGTGAGCATGACGACCCGGGAACGGCGTCGTGGCCACGCCGCCAAGGTCGCACGACTGTGTGCACCGGGGTCGTCGGCAGAAACAACCTGCACCGGAACGCCATTAAGTCGGTCGGCGAACTCGTCGTCGGCAATAACAACGGCAAGTTCTTCACGCTGAGCGATCTGCGCGAGCTGGCTAGCTGGCAGCGAAGTATTCAGCATCACCGCGTTGCGGCCTGAACGTTCGATTGCTAACTGGGCAAGTGGGAAGCCACGATGGTTGCGACACAGCAGACCAATAGCCCCGTCGGGGAGTTTGCGCAATCCAGCCGCTAGTCGGTCTGCCTGCTGATCTAACTGTCGATATGTCAGCGTTCCGTCATCGTCGATGACCGCAGGACGCGATGGCCAACGCAGTGCCGAAGCATGGACCAGTGCACTTAGTGTTGGACCCCACCGGACGAGCCCAGCAGTCCTGGCCCCAGTGAGTAGCGGGTCCCACGCTGCAAACCGGACAGACCGGGCTGCTAGCCGATGGATGTCGGAGACGACGGACATCAGGGGGCCGTCTGTGCGTCGAGGAACCCTCGATACACACCGAGGATCGCCATCTTCTGCTTATCGGTGAGCACCAGATCAGCAGCGATGGACTCTTCAACCGAAGGTACTTCGCTTGAATCTTCGTATAACCCAGCGAACTGGAGCAATGTTTCGGCTCGGACATTCAACGCCTCGGCCAAGGCCTTCAGCACCCGGACCGACGGTGCATGGAGACCACGTTCGAGCTGGCTGACGTAGGGGTCTGACAGTTTGGTGAGCTTGGCCAGCTCGCGCTGGCTTAGTTCCATCATCTTGCGCTGGGCTCGGATGAACTCGCCCATCAACGCCAAGCTGCTTGGGGCGCCAGTGTTGCTCATGCCCCTGTACTCATGCCCCTGTACTCATGCCCCTGTAGTCATGCTCGGCCACCCCACGTTATTAGCCGCTGGCGAGTCACCCACGGTCTGCAAAAGATAGTACGCACTGTGCGTAACTTCCTAAGGAAAGTTCGGTTCGAGCCGACGGTCAGATATCGGTGGCGCTAGCGCAGGCCATGTGCCTTGTTGAGCTTTTCGAACTTGCCAGGATCAAGGGACCGGCCAACAAACGCAGGGTGGTCGGCCGGATAACGGTGTGCTCGATAGATGGTGACGCTTACGTCGCCGTTGCGCCGCTTGTTCTCGAACGGATTGATCCATTCCCACACGACGTCGCCGTCGCGAGTTACTTCGAACAGCCGGCCACTGGCGCCTTCACACACCAGCACCGACCCGGACCACAGTCGTTCGGCACCCGAGATATAGCTGCTGAAGAACTGATGGACCGGTTTGCCCTTGTACGTCCAAGTGATCTCGCCGGTACTGACCTGGATCTCGATCACTCGTGAGCTCGTCTCACCGTTGTCGAAGACTTGAATGTGATCATCGTCGACCCAGGTCACATGGTGCTGGCCGTGTACATCGGTGAACTTGAGCGTGAGTTCACCCGTCTTGCCATCGATGACGCCCACCCGATTCATCTGTCGGGCGCTGAACGCGATATCGCCAGCGGGGTTGACGTCGATCGAGTTGACATGGGTCCACTCCCAGCGCCTGCGGCTGGCGTGGATGGGATCCTTCTTGGGATCGAAGAGTTTCCAGATGCTGATCCTGCGAACTTCGTTGCCTGCCGGGTCGACCTCGACGAGATCGTCACTCAACAGTTGCGGTAGTCGCTCTCGGGGCAGGCGATGCCCACCCTTCACCGCTTTGTGGAGATGGTCATCAAGCTCGACCCATTCGGGCACCATCGTGTTGCCGGTTGGCAGACGCACGAAGTCGTGGTGCTGGAAACGGTTTTCATACTCCCAGACCAGATTGCCGTCCCAGTCGACTTCTTGCAGCGTGGTCTTGTAGCCACCTAGGCGGGTGACATGTCGCTCGAGCGGAGGCGGCTTCTTGGTGGGCTCATCCTCGGGAGCGTCGGGCAAACTCGGATCCGACCCGCTCATCAACAGATTGCCGTTGTCGAGCAGCCGTCCATAACCAGGGTCAAGGTTGTCGAACGTCCACCGATGAACAACCCGGCCTTCGATATCGAGGAGGTACGCATCGCGGCCGTTGCCGGGAGTCACCAGTGTGTAGCCGAACGTCGACTCGTCCGGATCGTGATGGGTTAGACCCGTTGCTCGATTAACAGACCATCCCATGCCCGAACCCTATGCGTGTCGTGGCCGAACGGCCAGATCCTGCGCTAAATGATGGCGGATTCGATGAACGGTTCGCCGTCGACGATCCGTGCGTGCCCGAGCGAGGTGAGGTCGAGGGTGCGGTACTCGCCGTAGGTGATGAGTTCGCTGACGCCTCGACCGATGGCAGGGGACTGCTGGACTCCGTGGCCGCTGAAGCCGTTGGCCAGCACGAAGTTGGCAACGTCGCCATGGGGCCCGACGATCACATTGTGATCGAAGTCGTTGTGGGCGTAATGGCCGGCCCACTGTGTCTGAATCTTGATGCGCTCAAAGGCAGGGATGCGGTTGACGAGGGCCGGCCACACCTTGTCTTCGAAAATGTCCTGGTCTATCTCGTAGTCGTCATAGGCCACGGCTGGATCGATATCCGGCGTGCATCCAGCCATATAGGCATCGCCGTCGCTGCGGACATGGACGCCGCTTGGGTCGATGGTCAACGGCACGTCCCTACCCAAGTCTTCGGCACAGTCGAAGACGAAGGTGTACCGCTTGCGAGGTTCGATCTTCAGCTCAACACCAACCATGTCAGCGATCAGGCTGGCTCGGGGACCGGCTGCATTCACGACGGTTCCGCATGCCACGGTCTCGCCCGAGGCCAGAGTCACGCTGGTGAGCCGATCCCACTCTCGGCCGATACCAACAACCTCGTTCTTCAGGTACTCGGCACCATTCTCGCGAGCCTTCTTGCGAAACCAATCGAACATGGTGCCGCTATCGAAGTACCCCTCGTCGACCAGGTTGTGACTTCCGCAGACGATGCCGTCGACGTTGTAGAACGGGTACGCGGCCTTGATCTCTTCGGGCGACATGATCGTGGTGCCCGCCCCCAGCGATGCCTGCACTGCCTGGTTGGTGCGCAAGGTTTCGGCAAAAGCCTCGTCGCCTGCCAGGTACATGTAGCCGAAGTGGTTCACATAGATGGCCGGAACCTCAGGGTCATTGCCCATGTGGTCCTGGAAGTTGCGCACGAAATGAGCTGCGAACTGGGAGATCTGGATGTTCAGCGGGTTCGCGAACTGCTGTCGCATGCAGCTGTTGGTGTGAGCCGTCGAACATTGTGCGTACAGCGGATCCTTTTCGACGACAAGTATCGAGCCATCGAAATCTGGATTGTTCGACAGGAACCACGCCACCGAGGAGCCAATAATCGCGCCGCCAACGATGACAACGTCGTAGGAACTGCGGCGCGGTTCGCTCACGATAGGAAACCCGCTCACCCGGCCCGGTTCTCTTGTGTCAGGCTTCCGGTCATAGCACGATGTTTCACGGCGCTTTTGTCACGTATCCCTGGGCGATGTCGTTCGCTACGGCCTCGGGGTCACGGTCGGCCGGATCGCCGAATCCGCCACCGCCGGGAAGTTCCATGATGAGCCGCCGTCCCGCTGGTACGAGTTCTCTTCCCTTGGTAGGGAACGGGGTGCCGTCGTCGAGGTACACCGCACCAGGTGCGCCATCGCCGCCGCCCGCTCGACCCCGTGCCGGGTTTAGTACCCGGTCAAACATGGCCGAGAACTCGAGCTGATAACCGTCGACAGGTCCGATCTCGACCGTCTGGCCCAGACCGCCCCGGAACTTGCCGTCACCGCCGCTGTCGGGGCGTATCTCCTTGCGCCACACGACGACTGGTCCGATCTGTTCGGTGGCCTCGGCGCTCATCGTCATGACGCCTGACGGAAACGCGGTTGCGGTCAGGCCATCGAGTGTCGGTCGAGCGCCAGCGCCACCGCTGTTGAACATCAGCATTTCGATCGGCGGGCGCGGTTCTGAAGGGTCGGCGGTACGTGCACTGGCCTGGAAGTTCCACAGTGCGCCTGCACCTTCTGCAGGAATGACGCCGGACAGCACCGGTGCCAGGGCGCCCAAGCACAAGTCGGTCACGAAGTGGCCAATAACGTGGCGGACAGCCACCGGGTCAGGGTCTTGTCCGTTCAGGATTACGCCGGTAGGTGCGCTTACGGTGAACGGCAGCAACGACGCATAGTTGTTGGGTAACTCGGGAGCGAGCGCCACCAACATGCCGTAGGTGAAGTACGCCTGGGCATACACGATGGGCACATTGATGCCGAACTCAGACAGGGGAGAGGTGCCGGTGAAGTCGGCGTGCATGCCGTCGTCGGACACGGTGATCTCAACCGCAAGTGTGATGGTCTTGTTGTAACCGTCGACTTTCATCTCATTGCGGTATTTGCCCCTGGGTA
>Ga0206130_10006916_pt1 | contig 12760 bp, 13 predicted proteins | sample Helgoland_Spring_9_FD_148637 | JGI IMG/M metagenome (GOLD analysis project Ga0206130, IMG submission 148637) | Pelagic subsurface seawater microbial communities from Kabeltonne, Helgoland, North Sea - Helgoland_Spring_Bloom_20160512_1 | ecosystem: Environmental > Aquatic > Marine > Epipelagic ... | reverse complement strand
CCCGATCATCAAGCGCAAGGTTGTGCCGGATAGCATCGTATATTCAGACTGCTGGAGAGGCTACAACGTGCTGGATGTGTCGGATTTCCACCACTTCCGCATCAACCATTCTAAGCTATTTGCCGACCGCCACAACTATATCAATGGTGTTCCTAGGGCTCAATTTGGTCTATATTTAAGGAATGTAAGTGGCGCTTTAACAACAGTGACCCTTCAAGACAGTTATTACTTCTAAGGCAATGGGTTAAGAGTCACTTGAAGTAGTTATCTGGATCAGCCCCCTTTATAATTTTCCATGACAGTGTTTGAATTTTTTACCTGAGCCACAAAGACAGATTTCGTTTCTCCCTGGGTTTCCCCACGTTGTACGATCATTTTCATCAAATCCACCTGAATCTGCTGTCGTTTGAGCTTGCTGTTGCAGCGCGGCCTGCTGACGAGCCATCGCATCCATCATGGCCTTCTGGTCTTCAGCAGACCGCATCCGCACATGGCTCAGAACCTGCGTCACACGTTCGCGTAAACCGTCCAACAGGCTTTGGAAGAGTTGGAACGCTTCAGATTTATACTCATTAAGCGGATCACGTTGGGCATAGCTGCGAAAGCCCACCACTGAGCGCAAATGCTCCAAAGTCAACAGATGCTCGCGCCACTTGCCATCGATGGTTTCCAGTAAAACCTGCTTTTCAATCAACCGCATATTTTCTGGCCCGAAATCTACAGCCTTCTTCGCCATAAATTCGTCACCCAGATCTTCGAGATTTTCCCGAATTGTGTCGTCGTCAACACCTTCCTCAGCAGCCCATTTTGAAACAGGTGCGTCTAGGTCCAAATTTTCAGAAACAGCGGCCTGCAAACCTTCCATGTCCCATTGATCTGCATAGGACTTAGGCGGCATGAATTGAGTGACCAGATCGTCAATCACCTGATGGCGCATATCTTGCGTAATTTCGGCCAAATCGTCCGCCTCCATGATTTCTCGGCGTTGACCAAAAATCACTTTGCGTTGATCGTTCATCACGTCATCAAATTTCAAAAGCTGTTTGCGGATGTCAAAGTTGCGACCCTCAACTTTAGCCTGCGCTCGTTCGAGAGATTTGTTGACCCACGAGTGAACAATCGCCTCACCCTCTTTCATCCCCAAGGTATTGAGAACCTTTTCCAAACGCTCCGACCCAAAAATTCGCATCAGATCATCATCTAACGACAGGAAAAACGAGCTGCGGCCAGGATCGCCCTGCCGACCTGAACGGCCCCGCAATTGGTTATCAATGCGGCGGGATTCGTGACGCTCCGTGGCCAGAACATAAAGACCACCAGCCGCCTTAACGGCCAGCTCATTGCTCACATGCTCAGCTTCAATCCGGCTGCGAATTTCATCAGGGTTGGCATCTGGATCTGCCGCAATGGCTTCCATGATGGTAAACTCAACATTGCCACCCAATTTAATGTCTGTACCGCGACCCGCCATATTGGTGGCAATTGTTACAGCGCCAAGCTTGCCAGCATCCGCCACAACTTTTGCTTCCTGCTCGTGCTGGCGGGCGTTCAAAACATTGTGGGCGACATCAGCGGCCGTCAAAAGGCTAGATAGAAGTTCCGACTTTTCAATTGAAGTTGTGCCAACCAAAACCGGTTGATTCTCCGCATGAGACACTTTGATTGCTTCAACAACGGCATTATATTTTTCAGCAGTGGTGCGATATACTTGATCATCTTCATCAACCCGCGCGACAGGTTGGTTGGTTGGCACTTCAACAACACCCAAACCATAAATCTCAGCAAATTCGTCGGCTTCGGTCAAAGCCGTACCGGTCATGCCGCCTAGCTTATCATATAGACGGAAATAATTTTGGAATGTCACAGAAGCCAAGGTCACGTTTTCAGGTTGAATTGCGCAGCCTTCTTTAGCCTCAATCGCCTGATGCAGACCATCGGACAGGCGGCGCCCAGCCATCATCCGGCCGGTAAACTCATCGATCAGAACAACTTCATTGTCGCGCACAATATAGTCTTTATCGCGAGTGAAGAGTTTGTGTGCCCGCAGGCCCTGATTGACATGATGCACAATTGTGGTGCTTTCAGGATCATAAAGAGATTGGCCTTCAGGCAGAATTTCCTTCTCGCTCAAAATCTCCTCCAACCACTCATTACCCTCATCTGAGAACGTCACATTCTTGGTCTTTTCGTCTAAAGTGTAATGCTCTTCCAGCACTTGAGGGATCAGCAAATCGATGGTTTGATATAGCTCAGACCGATCTTGCGATGGGCCAGAAATGATCAAAGGTGTCCGCGCTTCATCGATCAAAATGGAATCGACTTCATCCACAACAGCAAAGTTGTGAGTGCGTTGATACATTTGGTTCAACTCAGATTTCATATTGTCACGCAGATAGTCAAAGCCCAACTCATTGTTGGTGGCATAGGTCACATCGCAAGCATAGGCTGCCATTTTTTCAGAGTCTGGTTGTTGTGGATAAACAACGCCAGTGGTCAGGCCCAAGGCCCCGTAAACTTTCGACATCCAATCCGCATCACGCCGGGCCAGATAATCGTTAACCGTCACAATATGCACACCCTTGCCCGTCAGAGCATTGAGATAGGCCGGGAAGGTGGCAACCAAAGTTTTGCCCTCACCAGTTTTCATTTCAGCGATATTGCCCTGATGCAGAAATATCCCGCCCATGAGCTGCACATCAAAGGCTCTCAGGCCCAACGCGCGTTTCGCTGCTTCGCGGCAATTGGCGAAGGCTTCCGGCAAAAGGCTATCAAGCGATTCTCCAGCCTTAGCGCGATCCTCAAGCTCTTTGGTTTTTGTGATGAGCTCCTCGTCGCTGAGAGATTCAAAATCCGCCTCAAGCGCATTAATTTGATCAACCACAGGGCCGGTTGCTTTGATCTTGCGATCATTTGGTGTGCCAAAAACTTTTCTGGCAATTGTTCCTAAACCCAGCATATCCACTCCGCATGGTTATTCAAATCATATGAGGGATATGCTTGCCCACTGCGCTGCCTCAGCTTATGAAAAGTGAAAGGCTTGTACAAAGGTCGGCTGGCCCCCTCAGGGCTACCCAGTCGATGTATGGGTCCAGCATTACAGTGTCAACGGCGCGGGCTAATCCGTACGCCTCAAAGGATGAAACAATGGTAAAATCACACTCAATTTTCCGCGGTATGGCGTTTGCATTGCTATTTTCCTCCCCATTGGCCGCTGAAGAAGCAAATCTAGACACTGTTGTAGCCACCGTCGGCGGCACTGAGTTGACCATTGGGCATATGCTTGACGTGAAGCGACAACTGCCAGAGCAGTACCAAACGCTTGAAAGCAGTGTGTTGTTCAACGGCATTATCGATCAATTGATCCAACAAGAGCTTTTGTCAGGGATCATAACCGATGATCCGAGCTGGCTTGGCACTGCGATGGAAAACCAACGCCGCAACATTTTGTCCTCAGTCGTGATCAACGCGCTTCGCGCTGCTGCGATAACAGAAGATGCGCTGCAGACCGCTTATGCCTCCAAGTTCCCAGAGGGATCTGGTGAGCAAGAATATAAAGCCTCTCACATTTTGGTCGAGACCGAGCAAGAAGCGCGTGACCTTTTGGTCATGCTAGATGATGGCGCGGACTTTGGCGGCTTGGCCACTGAGCACTCCACTGGCCCATCCGGCCCCCATGGTGGTGATCTGGGTTGGTTTGGCAAAGGTCAAATGGTCACCCCATTCGAAAACGCAGTTATGGGTATGGACGCCGGCACCTACACCGGTCCAGTCCAAACGCAATTCGGCTATCACCTCATTTTCTTGAACGACCGTCGTGTAACAGCGCCACCTCCCTTTGAAGATGTTCGCGGCGAGCTGGAAGTTGAGATCCAAAACGCCGCCGTAGAAGGCCATCTGCGTGGACTGATAGCCAATACGGACGTCGTAATGTCAGATGGTACAATTGATCCCTCTGTTCTTTCAACCTTAGATTTGATGGCAAATTAATGAAAATATCACCCTTGGCCCCAGCCTCATTCCCCAAATTGCACATCATCTCTGGGGTCACCTTTGCCACAGCAGCGGCCGGTATAAAATATGCCGGTCGGACCGATGTCATGCTCGCCTCTATAGCGGCAGGCTCCACGGTTGCAGGCGTCTTCACACGCTCCGCCACCAGTGCGGCCTGTGTGCTGGATTGCCAATCCAAGATGGGCGGAGATATGTCACAGGGCGCTGCAATATTGGTCAACTCAGGCAACGCCAACGCCTTCACAGGCAACGCCGGCCAAGCGTCAGTGGACCGCATTTGCGCCGCTGTGGCCATAGGCCTTGGTGTGCCAGCAAGTGCGGTTTTTACCTCTTCCACAGGGGTTATTGGCGAGGTCCTACCAGATCACAAAATCAGCAAATGTATCGATGCGCTGGCGGGTTCTTTGGGCGAGGATGCTCTTGAGAATGCCGCAAAGGCAATTATGACCACTGATACCTATGCCAAAGGTTCAACAGCTTCGGTGGAAATTAATGGAAAAACCGTAAAAATTAGCGGAATCGCTAAGGGTTCAGGCATGGTTGCCCCCGATATGGCAACGATGCTGGTCTATATTTTCACCGACGCCAAGATTGCGCAACCAGACCTACAGGCTTTGCTGGCCGATTTAACTGATAAAACCTTTAATTGCATTACCGTCGACAGCGACACCTCCACCTCAGACGCTCTGATTTGTGCGGCAACGGGGGCCTCCAGCGCCGATGTCTCCGGCAATCCAGATTTTGCCCAAGCTTTGGGCCAGGTCATGTTGGACTTGGCACATCAAGTTGTGAAGGACGGTGAGGGCGCTACGAAATTTGTGGCCGTAGAAGTTACCGGCGCGGCTTCAGATGGCGATGCACGTTTGGTTGCCATGTCGATTGCCAACTCACCCTTGGTCAAAACTGCCATTGCGGGTGAGGATCCCAATTGGGGGCGAATCGTTATGGCAGTTGGAAAATCTGGCGCCAAAGCAGACCGTGACCGGCTGTCCATCTGGTTTGGCCCACATCTTGTAGCAGAAAACGGATGGGTCGCAAAAACCCACACAGAGGACGCCAGTGCCAGCTATATGAAACAAAGCGAATTGGTAATCCGCACCGATCTTGGGATTGGTGGTGCCAAAACGACCGTTTGGACCTGCGATCTCACCCATGGCTATATTGAGATCAATGCGGATTATCGCTCATGAAAACGGTTCTCGTCTCAGCTGTTGCGCTGATTGACCGGGACGGTCGCGTGCTATTGGCGCAACGGCCAGAGGGAAAATCCATGGCCGGTTTATGGGAGTTTCCCGGCGGTAAGGTTGAGGTTGGTGAAACGCCCGAAGCCGCATTGATCCGTGAGCTTGAGGAAGAGCTGGGAATTAACACGTGGAAAAGTTGCCTTGCCCCCCTCACCTTCGCAAGTCACGCTTATGAAGATTTTCACCTCTTGATGCCATTATTTGTCTGCCGAAAATGGGAAGGCATGCCTCAACCGCGTGAAAACCAAACCTTGAAATGGGTCCGCAAACAGGAGCTAAGATCCTATGATATGCCCGCAGCAGATGTGCCACTCATCCCAATCTTATACGATTGGCTTTGATTTCTCTTCTTATTGCATTTGATATTTGCATTTCATTAATCCAGTTTTGGGTAAACTGATCCCATCAACAGAAACTGTGTGGGTCTTTAAAATGCAATTATAAAGCGTATACTGTGCCATCGCACTGAAAAAAATCGTTATTGCATCACGTATTCTGGCGCAGGAGATTTACAGTGTGTCTGACGTCAGCGCCTATGGGTCCAAGACTGTCGATATGGTGTGGCTGTGGGATGAGTACCCTGACAACGGACATTATCAAAATTAGATATTTGGCGCAGTCAAAAATGTTTTTAGCAATTCAAAGCATGGAGTGGTGCTTACAGAGACCACAGGTGATGCTGAGGGTGTGATCTGGGATCATCTTGAGTTGGGTCATTCAACTTTAGCACAAAATGCTTCATAAATAGTCGTATAGTTGGCAGCTACATCCACAGTCCACTTTATAATATTGGTGTGTTTTACGTAGTCGGGAGATGCAATCGGGTTCTGCTCACGATCCTCCCAGTTTTTGTTAGCTTCACCTAGAAGGGATACAATACCAGCATAAACACCTCTACAGTCTTCATCGGAAAATCTTTGTTCTATTGCAGTTCCCGGATTAGCTAACGTCATTAGGAACGCTAAAATGATGGTTATGTGTTTCATGCTGTAGGCCTTAACTTTTGAAGGGACGTGGGGTTGCATAGACACTAACATTCTTCGTCATCTTCGTCATCCTCATCTTCGTCATCAGTAACATCAAACCCAACATCGCCACATTTAGGACAGCCCACGGGGTGTTCTACAATGAGGCCCTCAGGTATTCCAACCATGCTGTTGAAGCTCATCAAGCCCATCCTCATTTCAGAATAGCCACACTCAGCGCACTCAGCTGTATAGGGTTCAATAACTGTCATTGATATTAAATCCTCTTGGTATCTGCTGCATGATGGCATTGATGCTATATGTTTGATCATGACCATTCACAGCTTTTAGCAATCTATGTATCTATCTATAAAGGCAAATGCCTGTAATCATAAAAACCTCATTGGGCATGTTTTGTACGAAGAAAACCCTGTTGATGATGTCAGTCGTGATTATGCGCCGTGCTTCAACTCAAGCTCGACAAAAACCATTTTGACCTTCCCATCGTTAACAACATTGTGCCGCACGCCCGCCTTACGAAAATAGCTATCACCTTGCTCTGTGCTGGCGTTCTGTGGCCCATCGTCTGTTTCAATGAGCATGGTGCAGTCAGTAATTGCCGTGACTGTGTAGTCCATGAGGTGACGGTGCCATCCCGTCTCTTGGCCGGGTTCAAACTCATATCGTGTGACAAGTTACAGACAGAACGTTCGTTAGTGCAGAACAAATGAAAGCCATTATGGAAAGCTCTAATATGAGAGAGCAACGCTGCATTTATGAAAATGATGATATTTTAGTACAGCATATGAAAGCTGATTACACTAATGGTACCAAAGATGCGACCATGCATGTGTCCTTAAAGAAAGATGGACTGCTGTGGCGAACCGAAACTGGCGTAACGTCAATTAAAACATAAGCTAAATCTTCATCTAAATCTGAATCCCAGTCCCACCCCTCTCGACCACTCTGGTCCGCTAAAGGCGCAACAGGGGCTGGGTGTGGGGTTATGTTGGCTGTGAGGTGTTGCAGAAACGCCATCGTTATTCACGCACCAATTTCAAGCTGAACCGTGCCGCTGCTCTTGCCGAGTGGCGTCAATTATTGAGCGCATAGATTTAGGCTGTGGCAGTGATCTGATGCGAGTTTTCATTATCTTTATAGCTCCTCGTGCGGTCAAGGGGCAGGCTAGATAATTTAACTGTCCAATCGATTCATTAGCGGGCGATTACAACTTCGCTGCGATTATAGCCACAGTGATGGTTTGAAAACTTAGCACCCCAAGCAGAAAGCGCCTCAATTGCATCTGGTTTTGCATTACCAAGGCAAAGCACACTGGTAATATCAACTTGCTCGAACACCTCTGTCGCAAGTGGACTTGCCATATGATTTCCTAAACGTTCCATCATTCCATCGCTGTCGACAAATAATTCTATTAAAGTCGCCTCAGTTCCGTCTTCAGACAAGTGCCATTCATAACTAATACTGTTTTGTTCCTTGAGGTCGTAAACATATTTAGCTGCGCGGTCTTTAGACCATTTTTTGAATTTGTTAGTATTTTTCACGCTGCATCCAATAATCAAAACCATTCGGTCAGACTGTGCATTTAGGTCGCTCATAATTTCTTCCTTAAGTAGATGGATCAATGCTTACCGTTTTGGCGGTAAGTAAGAAACAGACTGGGCCTTTTTAGAATAAACAACAAGCTCTTCGTCAGTCCAACATGTTAATGTCTTAATTTCGCTTACTGCCCCTCCTAAATAAGCAGAAATAACCAGAGACATATAATCTGTTTGACTTCCGCAATCAGCAATAATGCGAACTTCTTAATCTTACCCAATTAATCCGTAGTAGCCCAAAAGTTTCCCTCCGCAACTCTCTACTGCTGCCTTTGAGTTGGGTGTTCTGTCTTCTCCGTTTTTCATGATGGTCATGGTAACATCGTCTTTGTAGTTAACGTAAGTAATTCCAGTTGTCATTTTGATTTTTCCCACCTCGAGTATGAGGTGAAAATATGTGCGCTGCCGTCTATTTAGGAAGCACAAAGCCATTCCGCTAAAAATATAATGGATCAAACGTAAAATATTCTTAATGTGGCGCTTGCATCAAAGCTGGCGCGCTGCATAATACATTCAACAAAATTGGCCAAAAGCTATCTTAGTTTAAGCCTACTTTGGTGCCAAAAAATCTGACAACGGACATAAAAGAGATATATCGATATGCAACGAAAATTTACTACAATTCTTGCTCTGGATGTTGTGGGCTTTAGTAAATTAATGTCTATTGACGAAGACAGTACTTTAATGAATTTGCAGGCAAGACGTAAATTCATTGATCCAGCTATTGAACAAAGAGGTGGGCGGATTTTCAACACGGCTGGAGACAGTGTTCTTGCGGAGTTTTCAAGTCCAATCGACGCAGTCGAGTGTGGTGTCCAAATCCAAAATAAGTCTGTTTCTCTAAACAGCCAAGCAAATGAATCTGACAAAATGAGTTACAGAATAGGTCTAAACATGGGGCAAGTCTTGGTGTCTGATGATGAAGATTTGTTTGGGGATGCCGTTAACATAGCAGCGCGGTTGGAAGCAGAAGCGATTACTGATGGACTTTGTATTTCAGAAAATATTTTTGAACAGGTCAACATGAAGGTTAAAGTGTCTTACGAAGACGCGGGAGAGCTTCATTTAAAGAATATTGGAAGACCAATAAGAGCTTACAATGTTCTTAAATGTAAGGGCGCATCTCGTGGTATCATAAGTGCCGACGCAGAACCAAAAGTTGTTTCTCCAAAGGCTGAAGCAGGTTCAGTAGCCGTTATGTTATTTAAAAATTTAAGCAATGATGAAGAGCAAGGCTATTTTTGCGAAGGTTTCAGTGAAGATATTATTTCAGCATTATCACGTCATAACAGTCTGCTGGTAATTGCAAGTAACGCAAGTTTTTCATACTCGATTAAAGAAAAGTCTGTGACCCAAATAGGCACTGAGCTGGGCGTCCGTTATTTGGTTGAGGGTAAGGTGCGAAAAATGGGAAGTAAAATGCGGATAACTGTATCTTTGTTATCGGTAGTAGATGAAAAAATTATTTGGAATGAGAATTATGACACAAGCCTTGATCAGATTTTTGACGTGCAAGATGAAATAGTTGCATCTACCGTTGCAAAACTAGTTGGCAAAGTTGAAAGCGACCAAGTAGTAAAGCTTTCAAATAAAAAGCCGGAAGTAATGGAGGCTTACGATCTTGTACTTCAAGGATTAGAATACCATCGAAAAAGCTCTGTATCAGCAGAGAACAATAAGAAGGCGTTGACACTCTTTACCAAAGCAACAGAATTGGACCCAAATTATGCGAGAGCATTTGCGTGGAAAACCTGTTCGCTTGCCAATAATTCGGAGTGGTTTCCGGACGAAATGCCATCTAATTGGATGGAGGATGCATTCGCTTCCGTTAACCGAGCTATGGAAATAGATCCCGACGATCCAGAAGCACACAGGATTTTAGGTGCTATAAAACTTATGTTCGAGGGGGATATGGATAAAGCTATCTTCCATCACAAAAAAGCTATAGAAATTTGTCCAAGTGATACGTTTCACCTAGCTAGATATTCTGTGCTTTTATCCTATTTGGGTGAACCTGAAAATGCGATGAAGCAGATTGATATGGCACTTAGAATTAATCCTTTTGGGTCAGACCTGATATTTGAAACACAGGGAGTTTGTAGCTATTTACTCGGAAACTACACAGACGCATTGAACTCCTACAAAAACATGCAAATTGAAACAAGAACTAGTCTCTTTTACGCAGCTGCGTGTTGCAATATATTAGGTAATTCTGATCTTGCTACAGAAAAACTGGAGCTGGCAAAAGCGGAGAGCGGTATGGATATAGATAAATTTATTGCAACACAGTTGTATCAGAATGGAGTGGTTTCTGCTGAGCTTGCAAAAAATCTTTTAACCATATGAGTTTTTGAATTGGCACTGTTGCTGTTTGCTGCCAAATATCTACTACCTGAAGCTTTTTTTGAAAGGGGACGCTGGCCGGAAAAGCAAACTTTAAACCCTGCAAAAAAATTATTTCAAAATTGGCAAGCCTTTATTATTGTAACGAAAAATTAAACCAATCAATTTTTCAGAAAATTGATCCAAAAAACTTATATTTTATAAAACTTCAACGTCTTTTTTGTAAGTCACGTTCTCAACATTACGAAGAGGAAGTGGAAAACGAACATACAGCATGACTGCAAGTCGGATGACTTCAGGGCTGGTTTTGAAGTAGCGGAATGGGTAACGCTTTGTCATTCGGCATGGTTACAAATTAGCACTGCCCGCTTCAAGCAAGTTAAATCTGACAAAGCACATTTGGCCTGAACTTATACATTTGTCTAAGTGTATCTTTATTTTTATAAGAAAGAAATTTATAGTATGAGCGAACATAATTTTTAATGCTGATCTAGGGTTATTAAATGAAGCTAAATGTGCATGGTTGTAGAGGATCGGTTCCAGTGCAATCCAGGAGCCAAATAAAGTATGGCGGCAATACATCTTGCTTCCAAGTTACTTTTGGTAAGTTTCAACTTTTTTTTGATACTGGTACAGGCTTCAGGACCGCCCAATTTGGTGGGCCTGAATTAATTAAAATAATACTTTACAGTCACTGGCACCACGATCACATTCAAGGCCTAGCATTTAATACGAATATCTTTGTTCCAGATCATAAAATTTTAGTTGCAAGCGGTCTATCGTCTGCTGACGTTAGTCGTCAGATGCTACAACAATATTTCTCAGGGAGCTATTTTCCAATTGACGTTATTGGGTCTTTAGAGAACATAATTTTTCATGAGTTTGAGTATATTAAAGAAAACTTTATTAATGATTTTAAGCTAAATAATATATCTCTCAATCATCCTGGAGGAGCATCAGGCTATAGATTAGAGCATAATAAAAAGATAATTTGTTACCTGTCCGATAATGAATACCACGGGACACAATTTGCAGAATTGAAAGATTTTGTTGAGGGTGCACATATCGTAATTTGGGATGGAATGTTTACTGATAAAGAGCTACTAACAAAGAAGGGTTGGGGGCATTCTTCCATAGATGAAGGTATTAATTTTTTCGAAAAATGTGACGTAAAAAGACTATTGATTACGCACCATGCTCCTGAGCGAAGCGATGATCAGCTAGATGAAATAAGTGCCCAACTACCAGATCATGTTGAACTGGCGTTTGATGGAATGTCCTATAAATTTTAAGGTTTGAAATGAAAAAAATATCTTTTAGACGTGGGCAAACAGTATTTAATAAAGGTGATGGAGCTAATGAGCTATTTATAATTTCTTCAGGCAATATTGGCATCTATTTTCCATCTAATGCGGCAATGGAAAAGCCAGATATTGTGTTAAGTAGCCCTGATTTATTTGGAGAGATGGCGGTAATCGATGACACTATGCGAATGGCTACTGCCAGAGCAGATACTGATTGTGTTCTTATTTCAGTAACGAGAGCTGAATTTGAAGATAAGCTAGCGAAAACAGATGTTGTTATAAGAGGTGTGGTTGCTATTTTGTCGGAACGCTTGCGTGACTTACAAAAAAGACGCTAAAATTATTTAAAATGTAGGGCTGAGCCAGATAACTAGTTTAAATACACTTTAACCCATTGTCTTAGCTTTGATAACTGGCTCGACGGGTCACTGTTGTTAAAACGCCATTCGCATTCGTTCAAATATAGCCCAAATTGCGCCTTGGGAACACCATTGAATTTGCTGATTAGGTTCAGGTCTTTTGAGACTCAAGCGGCTTCGGCCTGAGTGATTTGAGGGTACTCCATCAGTGTCTTGCCTTTCTAGGCGTGATGTGGCCTGAATGAACTCTATTTATCGACAGCTTTTCGAAGTTCAAACCGCATGGCCCCTAGGCTGTCAGCAATAAGATCACGATACGCATAGAATTCTTCGCGGAAGGTGCGGTTCCAACGTTTTACACCACCGTTGTATTTTGGCCTTGCTGGGGCAGTACAATAAGCGGGATGCTCATCTGCTCACACACCGTCTCAAAATCAGCCATAAACTCAGACCCGCCATCCACTTGAATTGAGAGTATCTTATAGAAGGCTATTTTAACGAGCTCTTGCAAAAATCGTTTCGCAGAGCGTGCAGTGGCATTCGAATAAACCTGCGCATGGATATGCTTGCTACACCTCTCCCAGACTTGAAAGTGTTTGCTCGTGACGCCGTTTTTCGTGGCAGTCATATGATCGATCTGCACACGCTCTCCAACCTCTATATCGCTGTAAACTTTATATTTCCATCCTTTGGCATGTCCCTTAGAAAAATTACGCTTGCGCTTTTGGGGTACAGACCTTGGACCTGTCGCGTTTTAGTTCCGCCCCACGTGCTTGTTTAAGCCACCTTTCGTTCGAAAGCGACAGGGCTTTTCCAGCCCAATGTTGAGTGCCGCCTTCGCGGATTGTAGAACCCATTGATGTATTCAAAGATTGCCATCTCAGCCTGTCGCCGCGTTTCCCATGAATGCCGCCAGAT
>Ga0206130_10006914_pt1 | contig 12761 bp, 12 predicted proteins | sample Helgoland_Spring_9_FD_148637 | JGI IMG/M metagenome (GOLD analysis project Ga0206130, IMG submission 148637) | Pelagic subsurface seawater microbial communities from Kabeltonne, Helgoland, North Sea - Helgoland_Spring_Bloom_20160512_1 | ecosystem: Environmental > Aquatic > Marine > Epipelagic ... | reverse complement strand
AGAACCTTTGGTTTCTGCCCATGTGATTTTACAGCGTCGGTTGGGAGCCAAGAATTCCATTGTTCCTTGAATACGGTTGTCATTTTCATCAATGCTAAATTCGCCTACAAGATCAGAACCATCTAATATCCTGTCATTGCGCCAATCTCCAGTATCCCACATTCCGGTATCCCACATCCCTGAGTCCCATTCTTGTGCAATCTCAAGTGGATAGATTAAAATATCAGATGCACCCTTGTCATCGACAGCTAAGATTTGAAGGGTGGGATAATTGTCAACAATGTCATCGGGGATATTCCAGTAGCCTTGTTTGGTTTCTTGATTGAAATTGATTTGTCCAGGTGCTTCGGGGAATAAAATTTCTACATCGTCACCATTTGCATCAGACACTTCTAGTGAGATGTTCCATTGACTATTTGGTTGTACAACCAACGGGGAAAAGATCGTACTTGGTACATAAGCAAAGCCAAATAGATATTTGACCTCCTCACCATTTATGGTTTGAAACTTGGGTGGGGTATTTCCACCAAGATTGCAACCCGTCAACAATGCAATCGCGATCCACAGATGTTTCATGGTGTCACCTCTATTTCACCTTGTGCCCAGGTCATATCAAAGTCGTGATACCAAGGTTCGTGCACGACCACCCAAATACGCAATGTACCTTCATACTCTTCTGGGATAACCAATCGGTTGTTGGATGTGGTCAGAGGATGGGGGAAGGATTCTGTTGCTTCTTGAAACTGATGTGCTTTGGTAATTCCAGTATCTAAGAGTACACCGGCATCGATGTACCATTGAAAGCTGGCATAGGTCGCATTGGTTGCGATGCTAAGTGCGAGACTCACTTCTGTTCCTGCCTTAGCCTGTGATGGAATGTTGAGTTCAATACCTGCATCACTGTAGGTGGTATCTCGACGCAAATGGTACGGCAGGTTTGGGTACCAGTTCGTAAAGCCTGCTGCGAAGACTGGTTCTCCATCTACAATGGCTTTTACCATGATGGGCAATTGGTGCGCACACTCACTTTCGTAGTAGCCTTCTTCTATCCATCCGGTATCTGATATCGCAAGTCCAGTATCCATGTTGTCATTCCACTGATTGCAAGAGTCAATCTCTGGAAATGTAGGAACAGCAAATTGGTAAGGGAGACTTGGGGTGGAGAATAACGGTGTAATGGCATCATCTTTCTCAAAACACAAGAGGTCCCAAATCCAGGTTCTGGTTGTGGAACTGAGATCCAGTCCACACGCTGAAACCTGCCAGCCTTCTATTGTGGCATCTTTAGGGGCAATCAACAATGCATCGAGTGTACTTGGCGTTCCGCTGACCATTTCTACAGGGGATGAACGCAAGGCAACAATGCGTGGCTTGTTGACCACATATTCAGTCGCCAGATACTTTGGTCTGTCAGAAAATATGCCACGAAAACAACCGGTTAAGAAAATGATTCCAATCAGGCAATGTTTTATTCCTATGTTCATTAGTACGTAACCTCTAATCCGATAGTTGGAATAATGGGTAGAGAAGCAATCTCTATCAACTCACTGTAGTCATAATTGTAGGTTGCAATAAATGGGTTTGATCGAGCAGTTGCGTTGTAGATATCCATATACAACATCCAATCCACCCATTTGCGAGACCAGACCTTTTGGGCTCGCAGATCCAATCGTAAAAATGCAGGGTATCGTTCTGAATTTAGGTCGCCTCGAGTAGCGGTAAAGTATTGGTCTCTCGGGACATAGACTCCATAAAAAGGAGTATACGGCTGACCGCTGGTTGTTTGAAGTCGAGCTGAGAGTTCCCAACTTTTTCCAAGATCGTATGCCCCGACAGCCGTTAACGATATGGGCATATCATAGTCACTTGGAAACAAACGACCTGCGTCATCTAAGCGCAAAGATTTTGATAGAGTGACCGATATCCAACCCCACCAAGGTGTATCCGATGGACGTACGCGAAACAGTCCCTCCCATCCAAAAGCCAGACCTTGTACTCCCAAATAGTACGGTTGTAATTCTGTCGTGACGGTGTCGTCATTGTTGTACGTGTCCACTTCCAAATCTCGAACCACTAAATCTTGCATCCATCCACCAAAAATAGAAGAATCGATGTGTAAACCACCCGTCAGATTTGTTTCGGCACCCACAGAGCCTTGCCAAGCCTTCATAATGTCTAAGGATGGATTTCCAATTCCTTGAGCATATCGTTCGAGTGGTGGCAACTGAGTGTATCGACCAATTGCGCCCTTGAGGAGCACATCTGATGGCAATTGTCTTCGAACAGATAGTCTTGGTTCAGGTTCAAAAGTGCTTTGGTCATCCCAACTGTATACAGCACCTCGAATCCCCAATCCGACATACCAGTCTTCCGTTTGCCATTGTGGCTCAAGCCAAACAGAACCCACGAGTTGCTGGTCTTCAGTTGTGATTTCTACAATGTCATCATAATCTTCGACATTAAAGGTTTCTTGAAAATCTTCGGCCACAAACCATCTAGAGGTAAACTGACCACCGGCAACCAATGCTGACCCAGCGCCCCATTGTGGCATGGTCCAACGATCGGCTCTTCGTACGACGACACTTGGTCCACCAACTCGGCCACGATAGGGCCCTTGACGGGATAACCACCATGCTCCCAAAAGATTTTGTTGATGTTCCACACCTCCGGCAATCCAAGTTTGATGGGAGTGTCGACCATCGTTGTGGCTCCATAAAAGTCTGGTCCTCCAAAACTGGTTGTCAATCCAATGTTCTGGATTGTACGAGAGGTCTGCATCTTCCCAAGCAAGTGGATCGGGTTCTCCATCTCCATCAGAGTCATATCTTCCTTCTGAAAAGTAAAGAGTGTCCCGAGAGGCCAAATACAGTACACTGATTTCATCAGTGCTTGAGACTTTGTACCGTAGGTCTGCAAACTGGTCCCAGTATTGAGGCGCCAAGTAGGCGGCTTCGTAGCCTTCTCCACCAGCCCTTCGAGTCGCTATGGTACTGGCGGTTGAAATCAGCCCACCAACCCATGAATAGCGTCCAGCCATTCGCAATGTCCATTCATCGTTGATTTTTTGTTCTAAGGCCAAACCACCATCCAAAAAATCGAGTCGCAACTGTGCTTTGGTACCTTCTGTGGGTTGCGTGTTGGTTCGTACATTCACTACTGCTTGCGTGACTTCACCATAATTAGATGGCATACCACCAGGAAAGAACTCTATGTCATCAATAAACGATGGAATGATGATAGACCGACCAACCAGTGTATGAAACATATAGGGAACGGGCATTCCATCAACATAAAAGCCTGTGTTGATACCTTCTGCTCCACGGACGACAATTGCACCTTCTGCAATATTTGGTCTTGCAACACCAGGAAGGCTTTGCAATGCGCGTACTGGATCTCCAAACGTTCCTGGAACACGCTTTAGTTCTTCACTGCTGACAACATGTCGTGTAATGGCACCGGTTTGTTGTTCATCTTCCACAATCATAAAAGAGGGCGATTCTAGTCGGATCCGCATCGAGAGACCTGTAGAATTTTCAATTGTTACAGGGACTTGTTTCTTTCCATACTCGTCATGAAAAACAGTGACTTGATTGCTTCCTGTTTGACAATCAATAGTGGCTTTTCCTTCTTCGGTCGTTGTGACAGGGGACGTTGAATTTTTTGAACTTTTTGTACAGTCAATGATTGCATTCGATAGTTTTTTCCCGGTTGTGGAGTCAACGACTGTTACCGTGACGGGAGCAGCTAGAAGTGTCTGTGTTAAGAGGAGAATAAGCATTGACTAATTTAACATGCTTTTCTCAGATCTCTTAAGGATGACAGAGAGGTTTTTCTAAGATGTGTCCATACACAAGTTTGGCAGTCAATAGTTGTTTGGCTTTCTTTTGATGTTGTGACGGTTGATATTTCAGATGTAGAAGTTGCTAAACTGTTTAACGTTTCGCTACAGTCAATGATTGCATTTAATGGTTTTTCCGGTTGTAGAGTCAACGCCTGTTGCCGTGAAGGGAGTCGCGAAGACCTGTGTTAAGAGTAAAACAAATATTGTCTAAATTTAACAGGCTTTTCCCAGAGCCCTTGAAGAGGACACAATGTCTTTAATGGAATGTCTACAAACACATACATGATGATAAGAATCGATGGTCACTGAGAATCCAAAAGGGACAACATGGCGTATCTGGTCATGATAGACATAGTATCCATGAACTTTGATCATTCTAGAATGTACTTGATGTAGTACCATATGAGATTCAACATCTACAAATGTACGAATAATATCAGCTGATATTAAAAAAGCAGTAAGGGTTTTAAGCGGGATTGATGTATTTATGGACCCCAATACTTTTATACGATTGTACGGTAAGTCTTCTACAAAAGCACATTCGTACGGACTGAACATATTTCTATTCAAAAAGACACCATTGTCATCAAAATACAACAGATGTTCTTGACCGATTTTGTACATGGATGTGATTTGTACAACCCTAGCGTTGGAAGTGGGTGAGCCACTTGGAATGTGTGTTGGAAATGACCATGAGTGTATACCATGTCTTTTTAATTCGGCTGTGAGTGAGTAATTCTGATGTCGTTTGAGTTTCATGGTTTCTCCAGGGCCTACTCTTTTTATCGACACCCACTGGCAATCCTGTATTGAGTTGAACAAATTGAAAATTATTTTAGTATTGGTGCAGTTTGAGATACATTGAAACAAAGGCCTTTTATTTGGTGTTGTTAAGGAGTAAGTATGTTGTTTATACTGACGTGGGCATGTTCACCCATCAATCCCTCTGAGTATGGGAATGGAAAATACGATACGGCTTCGGAACCATCTGATGAAGCAGTGGATACAGCTTCGGACACTGATACAAATGGTGATGATACGAATGATACAGATGGTGTTGATGACACCAATGACTCTGCTGATACAGCAGAGACGGACACTCCTGTAGATCCAAATGCGATTGAAATTTTTGGATTGTATTTTCATCAAGGCAACGAACATTACTTTGGTGACTCAGTGTATTCTGTAGACTATGGTGGTGGAGAAATGTATTCTTACGCCTATGTTCAATTTAGCAACCCTCAGCGGTGGTTGGTTGCACAAAATGGTTCGGAAAACTTTGACGAAGCAGGTTTGTTCAGTCGCTTTGATTGGAATATTGATTCTTCTGGTACGGTATGGATCTGTCAATCTACTGCCTATGCAGCATCTGCATCTGAGGCCCAAAACTTACCCGCGTCCAACGCTTTCAATACAACCTCAGGGTGTGCTGGCGGTCCGTGGATTCAATTTGGAAACTAAGCAATGAGTTTGGAATTTGATTTTCCCGTATTCTTGAGTCCGGAAGAGTTGGATGAACTCTTGGCCAAAGGCTGGTTCCGCATGCGAGAGAATGTGTTCACCACGCATTATTACATTCGAGATGCCTCATTGCTGTCTACGGTATGGTTGCGTTCTCCTTTGGAAAATTATCGATTCAGTAAGTCACAGCGTAAACATCTACGACATTTAAATGCACGGTATGATATTCGTTTTATGCCGCTGTCAATTACTCAAGAACACGAAGATCTATACCAACGATATTTAACAGTGGCACAGGGTGAGCGTTCTGAAAGTTTGGAAGGTGTTCTGGGAGATATTGACTGCGTGGTGTTTCAATCGAAAATGCTTGAGGTTCGAGACCCGGAAGCGGACAATGCTTTGATTGCGATGAGTGTATATGATGTTGGTTCCACATCTGTACAGTCTGTCATTGGTATTTATGCTCCGGATTACAGTCATGAATCGTTGGGAGTCTATACGATGCTGTTGGAAGTAGAGCATGCAATCATAGAAGGATACCAGTGGTATTACATCGGTTATTTTACACCAGGATTTTCGACGTTTGATTACAAGTTGCGTTTAAAAGACTTGGAATTTTTCAATCCCGATATGCGGCAATGGTTTTCCATTGAGCAGTTTGAGCAGTCTTTGCTGTGGTCCAGTCAACACATTCAGCGGCTTGAGGCCCTTCGCAAATACCTTGAAACACATCATATGGTGCCTGAGATTCGTCTAAATGTCTTTTATGACACCATTATTTTACACGACTTGATTGAAACCTATTTGGATGAACCCATATTTTTGGATATGCGAATGCAAAAAAATATGCGTATGGGGCATCTATGTTACTTTTCCATTTCTCGACAGGTGTATTGTTTGTATTTGGTGGATTATGAAGCCCGCCAAGGGAACTCAAGACATCACAATATTGAAGGTCGTTGGCCCATTCACAATTCATTGATTCGAAAGACGCATTTTGTTGCAGAGGCAACAACTCCCGAAGCGCTCATGAGAGAAGTATGGGGGACTTGAAATTTTACGCTTTGCTGGATAAATAGCCTCCATTAGTAGAGGTGATATTGAAACCAAATGAGTTTGTAACACTGACAGGTGCCAAAGGTGTAGATAGATTGTTCCGAGATGACGGTGCAGGGGTTAACTGGCTTGACTTCGCCTTTGATGAACAAGTTGTACATGTTTTTCCAAATATGATTTCGCGTTCTGTTCCTGGATACTGGGAAGTGAACCAAAAGACTGCCGTATGGGCAAGGATGTACCACCAATCCAACACCCTGATTTATGATTTGGGTGCATCGTTGGGAGCTGCATCTTGGGGGATAGCACAACTTTGTACAGAACGACCAAGAATTGTAGCGATTGAACAATCCAGTGCAATGGTTGAACAGTTGCGGCAAAATCTTCTTGCAAGTCGAGAGATGATAGATCACAATATTGAAGTTTTAGAATCAGATGTGTGTGAAGTGGATCTAGAACCTGCATCTGTTGTGGTCTGTAACTATTGTATTCAATTTATCTGTCCCTCAAAACGCCAGGAACTCATTCAAAAGATTTTTGATGCTCTGGTTCCTGGTGGGGTTCTTTTATTGGCTGAAAAGATTTCGATGCCAGATTCTGAAAGTGATGCGAAAGTACGAGAGTTACATCATCAATGGAAGTTGGAGCAAGGGTATACTCTATCGGAAGTAGAACGAAAAAGCCGTTCCATTGCCAATGTAATGCCTGTCGACACGGTATCGACTCATCGAGAAAGGTTGAAGACCGTTGGCTTTTCAACAGTGGTGCAGTGGACCCAAAGTTTCAATTTTGTCGGTCTGTTGGCAATGAAGGAAGTTTCGAATGTCAGATGAATTGGTATTGGAGATTCATCGCAATCTATTTTTAATGGCCGAGCAACATGGGTGGACAAAATGGATGAGCAAACTCCTGGAGCCCCTAACGGCAATAGAAGGTTCTCGTCGGAATGCTGATCGAGATGTTTGGGAAACGTCTCTTCAAGTTACAAAGTCGTTGACTCCTAGTGTTGTCGATATTCAACAATCACGAATTCAAATTGGAACTGCAGAAGATTTATTGAAAGCAGGATTCGATCTCGATTTATTTGTGGAACACCTCAAGGTATTGCATCCATGGAGAAAAGGGCCTTTTTTTATATTTGGTGTACAGTTGGATACCGAGTGGCGTTCAGATTGGAAGTGGGAGCGTATCGTTCCACATCTAGCATCATTGGAAGGACGCACCGTTCTAGATGTTGGGTGTGGTTCGGGTTATCATGCCTGGAGAATGTGGGGTGCGGGTGCCAAGGCCGTCGTGGCAATCGATCCATCCCAACTTTTTTGGATGCAGTTCCAATTGATGCAACAGTGGGTGGCCAATTGGTTGGGGCCTCAGCCTGAATATGCTCCCAATACTCCGGTCCAGTATATACCGCTTCCCTTAGAAAACTTGCCAAAGCATACTCAGGCTTTTGATACTATTTTCTCGATGGGTGTTTTGTACCACAGAAAATCTCCTTTTGAACATTTGGATCATGTGCGTTCACTTTTACGTAAAGGTGGTGAGGTGGTGTTGGAAACATTGGTTGTTGATGGTGATGAACAAACTGTATTTGTTCCTCCAGGTCGATATGCCGTGATGAACAATGTTTGGTACTTACCTTCGGTAAAAGCGTTGATGCTTTGGATGGAGAGAGTTGGATTTGTGAATGTTCGTTGTGTTGATATTACGCAAACTACAATTGAAGAACAGCGACCTACAGCATGGATGACTTGGCAATCTCTACCAGATTTTTTAGACCCATTGAATCCAAATCGAACGGTGGAAGGGCATCCTGCTCCAAAGAGAGCAACCATCATTGCGAATAGACCATGATGGTGCAATAATGTCTGATAGAAACTTTGACGACTTGACCGCTAGATTTGCAAAGAAGATCTATGGTGGTAGTAAGGGCGCTGTTCGGATGGCAGTGATTGAACGAGACTTAGAAACTCTTGGTTTGTATGAAAATCCTCCACCTAGAATCTTAGAAGCAGGAGGTGGATTTGGTTTGATGGCACAACAGTTTGCTTTGTTGGGAAGTCAGGCTGACGTTGTGGACATATCTTCGAACATGTTGGAACATGGTCAAGCCCTCTGGAAGGAGAAACAGTTGAATGATATTCAGCATGATGTTGGTGAAGTACATTGGCATCACCAATCCATACAAGAAACAACTGGACGCTATCCCTTGGTGTGTTGCCATGCTGTGTTGGAGTGGGTGGCAGATCCGGAAAGTGTCTTGGACGATATTTGCAATCGCGTCGAGAAAGAAGGGGTCTTGTCGCTGATGGTATTCAATGAGGTTGCACTTGTTTGGAAGAATGTCTTGTATGGTCGCGTGCAAAAGGTTTTGGAAGATCGACTCTATGGTTTTGGTCAGTCATTGACCCCAAAGCATGCCTTTACAACAACACAGATTGAACATTGGTTGGATCAACGGGGCTTTGAGCTTTTAACCCTATCAGGCGTTCGCATATTTCATGATTTTTTAACGCCTCCAATAAAAGACAAATTATGGTCTGATCCAACTTCATATTTGGAACTGGAATTGAAGTATTCGTTGAATCCAATGTATGTGCAGATGGGACGGTATCTTCATTTTGTGTGCCTAAAAAAATAACCGTTTGAAGAAATTATCGTCTGAATACAGTGTAGTGTCCTTTGTGCACCGTGTACATATGTTGTCCGTACAACTGAACACCTGAGATAGAACGGTTACAGTTGCCATAGTATGGTGTCGTTGGTTTGTGTTAATTAACGTCTTCAGGTTCAGAAGCCTTATCCGTCTCATCCACTTCATCTTCATCATCTTCATCATCTTCATCATCTTCATCATCTTCATCATCTTCATCACTGTTTTCATCCAGTGACTTGGTACTGAAAATATAGGCGACGCCGATACTGACTGCATATAGAAAGATGAGTGGTACCGCCATTAGCATTTGAGATAGCGGATCTGGAGGTGTCAACAATGCTGACAAAATCAAAATGATGACCACAGCATATCGAAAAAACCGCATCATATCTCGATGGTGTATTAAGCCTAGTTTGGCGAGCATAAATACAATGACAGGCAGCTGAAAAGAAATCCCAAAAGCAAGCAACAATTTCGTCGATGTTCCCAAATAGGAATTGATCGAGAGTACAGCCTCTACGTTTTCAGCCGTGACTTCGAGTGCAAAAGGGAACAAATACTGAAAGATGATGGAGTATCCAAATGTGACGCCACCAGCAAACAATAGGGTAGAAGCAAAGGAGACAGGCAAAACCAAGGAGGCCTCTTTTTCTGTCAATGCTGGAAAGATGAAGGTCCACATTTGATAAAATATAACCGGAGATGCAGCAAGGACACCGGCTAGCATAGACACCTTTAACTGGGTAATAATACCTTCAAATATATCGTGTGTAGCTAGAGAACCTTTGCCTGTTGCTTCAAGCGCTTCATTCAGAGGTGCCACCAAAAAGTCCCAGATTGGCCCAACGTAGGTAAAACAAATGGCCACCGCTATCAGGGTTGCAAGTGCTGCCCAGACGACTCGATTTCGAAGTTCCACCAAGTGTTCTATGATCGGTAAATCTCTATCGTGTGGTGTGTTCGGTGCTGTCATGATGAGGGTGATGTTGAGGAAGGTGACGATGAAGGTCCTTCAGTCGATGCGGTGTCATCTTCTGTTGGTGTCTGTTCTACTTGTTGAGGCGTCATTCCAAAGGGAACATGTTCTGGTTCTGGTTCGAACGGTTCATCGTTAATGTCAGCCTGTTTTTTTCGTTCTTCTTCCAGTCTTCGACGCATTTCTGCTCGTCGTTCTTGCATGACACGTGTGCGCTCTTCAGCGACTGAACGATCTACTTCAATGGTGAACTCTCTACGTATATCATAGGTCATCGCCCGTAATTTACCGTAGGTTCTACCCATAAAGCGCAACATTTCTGGAAGACGCTCCGGTCCAACAAAGACGAGTGCGACTCCAGCAACCATTAACATTTCCCATAAACCAAGATTTAACATACCCTGCTTGTATCCTATTTGAGCATCTTGAGGCAATAGAAACTCCCTTCGTAATTGGATGTGCGGTGAATTGCTATAGACATACAAATTCAGACTCATTATAGTGATCACCAAGAGGTATAATCATTATGTGTCGATTGTTTGGGTTTCGTTCGAGCGTAGAAAGTAGAGCGCATCGTTCACTCATTGCTGCGGAAAATGCCATGGCCAGTCAGGCTTCCTACCACTCTGACGGCTGGGGGATTGGCTACTTTATTGACAAAGATCCGTATTTGTTTCGTACTTCGAAGGGAGCGGCCCAAGACGATTCTTTTAGGAGATTCAGTGAAGGGCTTCGTTCCAACACGTTACTCGTTCATATACGTAAGGCAACAGTTGGCTCGATTGATCCGATTAATTCACACCCTTTTCGATATGGGTCTTGGTTGTTTGCACACAACGGTACTATTTTTGGTTTTGAGAAAATAAAAGACAAGATTTACAACGCAATTTTACCTGTTTATCAACGCGTGTTGTTTGGAAATACAGATTCAGAGGCGATTTTTTATTATTTGTTGTCCGAGATGGTTCGTCGTGGTTGTTCTACAGATGGAACGTGTGCCATTTCAATGGCAGATATGGTTGCAGGGCAGCAAAAAGCAATTGATCAGATTTTTCAATGGGTCAAGGACGCAGGAGAACCCGATGCACCAAAAATCAATTACATTTTGACCAATGGTAAAAGATTGTTTGCACGACGAGCAGGGTTAGAGTTGTTCGTTGCAACTCAAAAGAAACAATGTCCAGACGTTGATACCTGTGTAGAGCCAAATAAGATTTGTTTAATGGGTGTGTTGCCCCAGTTTAAAGAAGGGCGCAATCGAAAGTGCAATCACCTATTGGTTTCAAGTGAGCCCATTGGTGGAGATGATATTTGGGAAGAGGTGCCAGAGGGTGCCTTGATTACACTTGATGAAGGGTTTGTGTGTTCATTGTATGGGCCACCGAGTCCATTTTGGATTACTTGGCCAGAATGTGTCACGGTTCCAACGCCTAGACAGAATGTTGTTCCGGCTTTGACAAAATGGCGAGTGTAGGAACACTCTGCACAACCCTTCTGGTTCAAGATGGGCATCCATTGTTGTTGTCGTTGCATATATGTCGATTGCAGTATTTTGGGCGAATCATTGGAAGCGAGTTGGACGTAGAATGGTTGAAAAACTCTTTGAATTCTTTTCTAAAGGTTCTGCAAAATGGAGTCTTGAGAATCGAGATGTCCGAACTTGGAAAGGTCTCTTTTTCGACTCGAATGGTTCCATCCCAAGGTGTACTCACATGGAAGTATTATCTGGAAGAGGGTAGTGAACTGTCAAATCTTAAACGAGTCGAAAGAGTAGGTTGGAACCGTGACAAGAATCAACATCAAGTTGATGTGTTGGTCTTACATACGAAAGAGAACTTGTATTTAGAGTGTTGTATTGGTAATTTATTCATTTACAAAAACGCAACCCGTCAATGGTATACCCCACCACTTTCCAAACCGATATTACCTGGAATAATGAGAAGTGTTTTGTTGTCGCATGCACCTCAGTATGGGGTTTTGATACACGAGCGCGCTGTGTCTGTTCAGGAATCGGATTCTTTGTATCTAACCAATGCTGTACGGGGAACCGTTTCCCTTTCCAATGATGGTCCACAAGCCCAAATACTGCAACAGATATTGTCTGATGTGGATGAGTCTTTGGCATTAGAGCACTTTGCTTGGTGTTTGAATCAATTGAATCGATGATATCTGAATCTTTCAACAAGACTAATTTGGTGCTTGCCTCTTGTTTAAGTTGATTTTGCGCTTACAGTAAAACGTTCACATACTTCTTGTTGAAAACGCATCTGAGGATAATTATGGCTGATATTAGAACTGTACCCATGGTGCCATTAAAGAAAACAGTCATCTTTCCCATTTTGGCTTATCCGGTCAGTGTGGTCAAAGACTCTACCGTTAAAGCGATTGATGCAGCACTTTCTGATGAAGGTATGCTGGTTGTGTTTGCACTAAAAGATACAGAAGTGGAATCTCCAGTGATGGAAGAACTTTTTGATGTTGGTTCGATGGTTCGAATTGTAAAAAATGTTCGAATGCCAGAAGGGAAACGGTCTGTGATTTTGGAAGGAGAGCAAAGAGTACAGTTGCTCGAAGTCTTCACAGAAGACGATGTGTTGTATGCAAAAGTCGAGGTGCTGCATCCTACAGATCAAGAAGATGTGTTGGTTGAAAAACGGGATGAACTACGTAGGATGGCAGAAGATGTGTTTGAAGAGTCTCCACGCGTTTCGACAGAGGCTGGTTTTTTGTTGCGACAAGCCGCAGGAGACTCCAATCGGCTGACTGATATC
>Ga0206130_10006913_pt1 | contig 12763 bp, 15 predicted proteins | sample Helgoland_Spring_9_FD_148637 | JGI IMG/M metagenome (GOLD analysis project Ga0206130, IMG submission 148637) | Pelagic subsurface seawater microbial communities from Kabeltonne, Helgoland, North Sea - Helgoland_Spring_Bloom_20160512_1 | ecosystem: Environmental > Aquatic > Marine > Epipelagic ... | reverse complement strand
ACCAGACGCCCTCATGTGATTTGAAATATTCGATAACGCGCCGCAGTGCTGCGGCGCGGCCGGGCCTGCCAATCAGGCGGCAATGCAGACCGATGTTCAGCATCTTGGGCGCACCAGCCACGCCTTCTTCGTAGAGAACGTCGAAACTGTCTTTCAGATACGTCTCAAACTGATCGCCATTGGTGAAACCTGCCTGAATGGCGAACCGCATATCGTTGCAATCCATCGTATAAGGCGTGATCAGCTGATCTTTCCCGTCAAACTCCATCCAGTACGGCAGATCATCCGCGTAGCTGTCAGCGACATAGGCAAACTGTCCGGTTTCCGCCGCCAGACGAACTGTGTTGTTTGAGCACCTGCCTGTGTACCAGCCTCGCGGGGCTTCGCCGACGACTTCGGTGTGCAGACGGATCGCTTCTGCGATCTGCGCACGTTCTTCGTCCTCGGGCATGTCCTTGTGTTCGATCCACTTCAGCCCGTGGCTGGCGATCTCCCACCCCGACCGTTTCATCGCTGCGACTTGCTCTGGCGCGCGTGCCAGCGCGGTTGCAACGCCATAGACTGTTATTGGCAAATCCCCCAGCAGCCGATGAACACGCCAGAATCCAGCGCGTGCGCCGTATTCGTAGATCGATTCCATGTTCCAGTGACGCTGATCGGGCCAAGGCTGGGCGCCTGTAATTTCTGAAAGAAACGCTTCAGACGCAGGGTCGCCATGAAGGATGTTGTTCTCGCCACCCTCTTCATAATTAAGAACAATCTGCACAGCGATCTTGGCGTTGCCGGGCCAGTTCGCTGCGGGCGGCGTTTCGCCATAACCCGTCATGTCGCGTGGGTATCGGTTCAAAGTCATCCCTCCTGATCAACGCCCTTGTATTTCAAAACAATCGATTTGTTTTTCAAAAAATTCACGAAGGAGCCTTTGGGCGCAAAGGGTTTGTGAAAACCCGCTGCTAAGGACAGAATAATTAAAATCTAGGGGAGCATGACATGTCCGGCTATCTGACGACACACGTTCTTGACACTGGCCGTGGGCGCCCAGCGGAGGGGATGAAAATCGACCTGCACCGAATTTCCGGCGACAAACGCACGTTGCTGAAATCGGTCGTCACCAATGACGATGGTCGCACCAACGCCCAGATACTGCCAGCTGATGAATTCGAAATCGGCGTCTATGAATTGACGTTCCACGCTGGCGAATATCTCGACCGCACCGGTACGCCACCAGAAACGCCCCGTTTTCTTGACGTCATTCCGCTGCGGTTCGGCATGTCGGAAGCACAGCACTATCACGTGCCGCTGCTTCTTTCCCCGTTCGGCTATTCGACCTATCGCGGCAGCTGATCAGGAAAACCGCTGGATTTAATCTCATCCGTAATGCGGTCAGAGACGAAATCCATGAACAGGCGGGCCTTGGGATCCTGAAGCCGCCTGTGAGCAAAAAGGCATGCCATCTGGATTGGTTCTGGCGGTGTATCTTCGGCCACCATGACCAAGGCGCCTGATTTCAGATGGTGAGCGACCTCAAAGACGGGCTTAAGCGCAATTCCGTGCCCGCCAAGCGCCCAGTCGACCAGAATGTCCCCGTCATCACACTCATATCGCCCTGCGGCCCGGAACCGTTTGACGCCAGACTTTGTCATTAGGGGCCACTGGAATTCTGTTGCGCCGGGAAAGCGAAGGTTCAGGCATTCATGCCCGTCCCTGACGATCTCTTCCCCGGATCGGGGGTGGCCGCGTGATTTGATGTAGTCTGGTGCCGCGCAGATCACACGCTGCACATCTGCTATCTTCTTGATCCGCAGGTTGCTGTCTTCGGGCTGGCCCAGAAAATAGGCCAGATCCAATCCTTCCGTCGTCAGGTCAACTTTTCGATCAGTCAGCCTCAGCCTGACGCTGACATCCGGGTACTCAGCAAGAAAAGCAGGCACCTGAGGCGCAATCAGCCGCCGGCCGACCCCGAGAGGCGCGGCGACATAAAGCGATCCGCGCGGGCTGTCGGTGATTTCAGTGACCTGTGCTTCGGCGGATTCCACTGACTCCAGCACTTCGCAGGCGCCGCGATAGAATGCTTTGCCCTGCTCTGTCGCGCTAAGGCTGCGGGTGGTTCGCTGAAACAGGCGAACGCCAAGATGATCTTCAAGCTGGGAAATTCGCGACGATGTCACGGCGGGGGAAATACGAAGATCACGGCCCGCTGCAGACATGCTTCCCAGTTCGTAGACGCGGACGAAGGTGCGAATGTTCTCAAAATACGACATTGTTCGGCTTTTTTTGATACAGCTTGGCAATTCCCAGAGATACCAGAACAATTACCCCTCGCCTAGTATAGGCGCACGTTCGAATTGAGAGAGGCCCCGTATGTACGACTTGGCAATTGCATGGGACTGGATCGCCTTTTCGGTCCGATGGCTGCACGTCATCACCGCAATGGCGTGGATCGGTGCGTCCTTCTACTTCATCGCGCTCGATCTTATGCTGAAACCCGGCGATCACCTTCCAGAAGGAACATCCGGCGAAGAGTGGGAAGTCCATGGAGGCGGGTTTTATCACACCACCAAATACCTCGTAGCGCCTGCGCGGATGCCGGAACATCTGACCTGGCACAAATGGCAGAGCTATTCGACATGGCTTTCCGGCGCGGCGCTTTTGATGATCGTCTACTGGGTCAGCGGTGAATTGTATCTTCTGGACCCCGGCAGGGCTGATCTTTCGCTGTGGCAGGGCATTCTGATTTCAGCCGGATCACTGACCATCGGCTGGATCGCCTATGACTTCATGTGCAAATCCCGGCTGAGCGATCAACCAACAATTCTGATGCTTCTGTTGTTCGTAATCCTTGTGGCGATGTCATGGGGTTATAATCAGATTTTCACAGGCCGCGCCGCCCTGCTGCACCTTGGCGCCTTCACAGCTACGATCATGACAGCGAACGTGTTCTTCCAGATCATGCCCAATCAACGGATTGTCGTCGAAGACCTGAAAGCGGGCCGCACCCCAGACGCCAAATACGGCAAAATCGCCAAGGTGCGATCGACGCACAACAACTACCTGACGCTGCCCGTCGTGTTCCTGATGCTGTCCAATCATTATCCACTATCGTTTGCGACGGAGTATGCCTGGATCATCGCCAGTCTGATCTTCCTGACTGGCGTCACCATCCGGCACTATTTCAACACCCTCCACAAAACCGGCAAAGGCCCCCACTGGACCTGGGCTGTTACGGTCCTGTTGATGGTTGTTATCGCCTGGCTATCCTCAGTCAAGCCAACGGACACGCTTGAAGAAGCTGAAGCGCGCGCTCTTACGGCCCATGAGCAGAAAATCGCTTCGGCCGAAGGATTTGACGAGGCTTTCGATGTCGTTCTTGGTAACTGCTCGATGTGCCACGCGCGAGAGCCGTTCTGGGATGGTATCCGCTGGGCGCCCAAAGGCGTACTGCTAGAGACCCGGGGCGATGTCGCGCGAAATGTAGACCAAATCTATCTGCACGCCGGGATCAGCAATGCCATGCCGCCACCGAATGCGATCACGACGATGACAGCTGAGAACCGGAATACGATCATCGCCTGGGTTAGGAATGTCAGGGCTGATTAGGCTTTCCACCGACTTACAGTGATCGAAGTGCTAAGGCCGTGTATCCCGAACGCCCAACCCCATACGCATCGCGGTCTGGCGAACGGGCCGCGCCCGCGCGATCAGACCCAGTCCAGCACGTCTGAGATCGCGGATCGGTTGGGCACCCGCCATCGCCGCCCGATTTAGCGTATCAATACCAGCGACACGCGCCGCCAGTTCGGGCCAGCGACGCTGATAAGCCGCCAGACTGTCCGCGGCCCCGGGGTCATCGCCAATACCGTCGCGTAGCGCGGCGATGTCGGCCAACGACATGTTCAAACCCTGCGCCCCGATCGGCGGCACAACATGCGCAGCTTCTGCGACCAACGCGATGCGCGGCGCGGTCAGCCGGTGCGCGATCAACGAAATGATCGGCCATGCCGCCCTTGGACTGATCGCGCGCAGCGGGCCGAGGACATCAAGACTGCGTTCATTCAGCGCCTGCTCAAATTCTGCATCCGACAGCGCTGCAAGACGCATCGCTTCACCCGCAGTTTCCATCCAAACGATGGATGAACGCGGCCCATCCGCGTCTGGTAACGGAACCAGTGTGAAAGGCCCGCCTGTGCGGTGGATTTCAGTTGAAACGCCTTGATGGGGTTCGTCATGCGCAACGGTAAAGACCAGCGCCTTCTGGCCATAGCTCGTGCGTTTGGCGCCAATCCCGGCGATATCGCGTACGGCGCTGTTCCGGCCATCAGCGCCGACAATCAGGCGCGCGCGAATGGTCCGCCCATCCGACAGACGCGCAATCTGGCAAGCGCGACGCGGTGTGAGGCTTTCAAGTGAAACGCCAAAAGCAAGCGTCGCTGCTGGCAACGCCTCGCACTGCGCAATCAGGGCCTGTCGCATGTCGCGGTTGGCGACGTTCCAGCCAAAGGGCGGCTCGGAAATCTCAGCGGCGTGGAAGTCAGCGATTTCACGCGCCTCATTCATTTCGCCGCCCGCATCGATCAGGCGCATGGTGTCGAGGGGGGCTGTCGCACCGCTTAGCCGGTCCCACACGCCTGCTTCGGTCAGTAACTCAACTGCGGGCCGCAGGAACGCCGTTGTCCGGCTGTCGCGAGCGCCCGCCTCAGCCGGGGCCGCGTCGATACAAAGGGTCTGATGACCTGCCGAAGCCAGAACTGCGGCGGCCGTCAGGCCGGCGACACCGCCGCCAACGACAAGAATATCAACTTCATCCATAAGTCAGATTTAGGCCCCGACATGCGCACAGTCCATGCGGTGCGGCGACCTATAGCAGTGCGGCCTGCACATCTTTGGTCCAGCCGACATGTACGGCGCCGTTATCGACGATCACTGGCCGCTTCATCAGCGTTGGATGCTGGACCATCAGGGCGACCGCACCATCGCCTTCCGCGCCTGCCTTTTCAGCCTCGCCAAGCCCCCGCCAGGTGGTGGAGCGACGGTTAACCAACGCATCCGCACCCAGCGCGCTTACCCAATCGGCCAACAGATCGGACGGCACGCCATCTGCGCGCACATCAGTGACGGCAAAGTCCTTACCCGCTTCAGTCAGCGCCTTGATCGCTTTCTTGCACGTGTCACAATTCTTCAACGCATAAACCTGCATCACATCTTCACCATTCTTAGGAATTCCGTCAGATCGTCGGTTGTTGCATCTGCAGCTGGGTCATGCGCTGCCTCAGTCACCCACAACGTCCGCATTCCCATCGCCCGTGGCGCTGCAAGGTTGCGCAGATCATCCTCAACCATCGCAGCCCCGGCCGCAGTCAGGCCGTCTTGTGCAAAAATTGCTTCAAACGCCGCCTGATTGGGTTTGGGCTGATAATGCGCATCCTCAATCCCGTAGCGCGCGTCAAACACATCAGTCAGACCACGCGCCGCCATCACATTATCAGCATGGCCGCGCGATCCGTTTGTGTAGACAATCTTGCGCCCCGGCAGGGCCGTGATCGCATCGGCCAGATCATGTGCAACGGCCAATCCGCTAAGATCAATGTCATGCACAACGTCGAGATACGGCGCAGGATCAATGTTATGCACCTGCATCAACCCATTCAGCGTCGTGCCATAGTCCCGCCAGTACTGCGATCTCAGGGTATCGGCTTCATCCTGCCCGACACCCAGCTCAGACATCACATAAGACGTCATCTTCACCTCTATCTGATCGAAAAGGCGGGCAGCGGCGGGATAGAGCGTATTGTCCAGATCAAACACCCATGTATGGACGTTGCGGAATTGGTCATGGGGCATGGCGAAGCGAGGCTATTCCTGTAATGGTTACCCAATTAAATCATGGGAGACGGGCAATGGCGAGCATGAATGACTGGAAAGGCGATCTGGGCCGCACCTGGGGCGACTATACAGAGATCATGGACCGGATGCTGAGCCCGTTTGGCGACGCAGCACAGGAACAACTGGGCGACCTTTGCGGCAAAGGGGTTTTGGACCTTGGCTGCGGCGGCGGTGAGAGCACGGTGAAACTGGCCAAGGCCGTTGGCGACAATGGCGTTGCGATTGGCGTCGATGTCTCAGCCGATCTTATTTTCCTCGCCAACCAGCAACGTAAGGAGGCAGGTGCGGCCAACATGGCGCTGATGTGCACAGATGCGTCTGAGCTAGCCTTGGGAGAACCCGTCGACGCCCTTTATTCCCGATTCGGCGCGATGTTCTTTGATAAGCCCATCGACGCATTCGCCCGCATCCGCAGCCAGATGAAACCCGGTGGGAAAGCTTCAATCATCTGCTGGCGTGGTTTCAAGGAAAATCCGTGGGCGTTCGCACCATTCATCGCCGCCGCGAAGTTTTTGCCGGAGGTCGCGCCATCGCAGCCCGGCGCGCCCGGCCCGTTCGCTTGGGCCAAACCCGACGAATCTGCCATTCCCTATCTTACGAAATCAGGTTGGAAGAATATCCGTACCCGCCCGATTGATCATGAGATTGTCATGGGCGCCGGCATTGAAGGCGACCCATTGGAAGCAGCGCTACACTTCGCGATGAAGATTGGCCCGCTTTCATCGCGGATGGAAAAACTGCCCGCCGCACAGAAGACGAAAATTCACGACGCTGTTCGTCTCGCCCTGAAAGAGCACCTGAGCGCAGGCGCCGTTCGGGTGAACGGCGCCTGTTGGCTGATTACAGCGACGGCTTAGCGTAGCTGCGCCTCAGCTTTCCTCTTCAAACGTCATCGCAACGCCATTCATGCAATAGCGTAGGCCGGTGGGCGCTGGCCCATCGGGAAATACGTGACCCAGATGCGCGTCGCATGTTGAACACAACACCTCTGTCCGGCGCATGAAAAAGCTGCGATCGTCTTTTTCTGTCACCGCATCGCCATCGAGAGGCGCATAAAAACTGGGCCAGCCCGTGCCGCTTTCGAACTTGGTTTCGGCATCGAAAAGCCCGGCGCCGCAGCAGACACAATGAAACCTGCCCGGCGCTTTGGGGAAATTGTCATGGCTATGGGCGCGTTCCGTGCCGTGTTTCCGCGCGACTTTATAGGCAAGATCGCTTAGTTGCGCCCGCCATTCCGCATCAGTTTTTACAACTTTCGCCATTTTACCCGCCACCTTTCTTTTTTGTTTCGCAGACGCGTCACTTTTCTATCTCATTCTCGTATATATATGGAGCCGAGCTAAGGTTAAGAAAAGAGATCGCGATGCCTCAATTCGCAAGAGGACGTTACCGCGCCCGGTTGGCGACAACCGACGACGATGTCAAAGCAGCGCAAAGTCTGCGGTTTGAGGCGTTTATCGCCCATCGTGACGCCACGATCAGTGGCCCGCGCGCTGAAGGCCTGGACGCCGATCACCTTGATCCGACCTGTGATCATTTGCTTGTTGAGGAACGCTGGACTGGCCGTTTGGTGTGCTGTTTTCGCATGATGCCACTGAATACCGGGGCAGAAATCGACCGATGCTATTCAGCTCAGTTTTATGACCTTGATCCCCTTCGCGCCTTTACCGGCCCGATGGTTGAGATGGGGCGATTTTGCATCCATCCCGATATCAAAGACCCCGATATCCTGCGCGTCGCCTGGGGGGCGATGACGAAGTATGTGGATGATCATAAAGTTGAGATGCTTTTTGGTTGCTCAAGCTTCGAAGGGACCGAGGCAGACAGCTATATGGACGCTTTTGCTTTGCTGAAGGCCCGCCATATCGCACCAAAACGCTGGCTGCCGCGCGTTAAGGCGCCAAAAGTGTTTCCCTACGCCAAACGTCTGACAATCAAGCGCCCCAATATGAAAAACGCGCTGAGCCGGATGCCGCCGCTTTTGCGCACCTATCTGTCCATGGGCGGTTGGGTCAGTGATCACGCCGTCGTCGACCCCGAAATGAACACACTACATGTCTTTACGGGTGTTGAGATCAGCAGTGTGCCCAAAGCACGGGCCCGTCTGTTGCGGGCGATATAACGGCGGTCTTTTCTATTGGTTGAGCCCAGAGGGTTTTCCGGCTGGCCAAAGCGTGATGGTCGCTGTTCAACCGATGAAGTGCGAAACGCATAGACTAACAGTTTCTAAATTTACTTAAATATCAGCGCGTTACTCATGGTTTCACACTAATCTGACCGGCAGGTTCAGCGGGCCGCGAAAGCCAAAGCCGCTCCACACCACATCTTCAGCGCTCGCCAGCTCCATCTTTGGAAAGCGGTCGAACAGCATCGGAAGCATGATATGGGCGACGGCGCGCCGGGCGACATGTGTGCCCTGACAAAAGTGCGGACCATTGCCGAACGCCTGATGCGGGGCGGGGTCGCGGTAGACATTGAACCCTTCGCCGTCGCCGTAAATCTCTTCATCCCGGCAAGCTGAGGCCTGAATGGTCATCACCGTGTCGCCCTTGGGGATTTCACAGCCGCGCAACTCGGTATCTTCCATCACCAGACGGCTTGAAACCTGAATGGGCGCGACCCAGCGGATGCCTTCTTCGAACGCCTTCACCCAGTCATCATTCCGGCGAACCTCAGCCAGCTGATCAGGGTTGGTCAGCAGTCCGTAGAGGATGGTGCAAAGCGCGTCCCGCGGCTCATTAATTCCGCCGCCAATGGCAATCTTGATGTTGGAATACATCTGGCTGACCGCGATGGGTTTCACAGCGTTCAGCATCACCGAGAAGGCGCTATCATTCGGATCAGCAAGATGGCGGGCGTGGAGCGAGGCGAACAACGCATCCATCTCATCATTCGCCTGATCAGATTTGGCGAACGGTTCGTCCAGCCAGCCAAAATTCCCCGCTCCGTCTATCAGGGTTTGCGACCAGCGGATCATTTCCTCGTCGCTCGCTTCGTCGATACCCAGCAACAGCGCAAGGCCCCGCGCGGCGTAGGGCGCAGCCAGAAGGGGGAAGAGATCGACAACCTCGCCCTTGGGCAGGCGGGCGACATATTCCTCTGCGATTTTCTGATAGGCTGGAAGCCACGTCTGCTGGATCACTTTGGGCGAGAATGTCGGCGCCATCGCCATCCGCTCAGCCTGGTGCGCCTCGCCGTCTTTACGCATCAGCGTGTGCGCCCGAAAGGCCCGCTTCATCGGCGTGTTCGGATCATCCGACGAAAAGATCGTCGGCGTGTCCTTCACGTATTTTGTATCCGCCGCTTTGGTCAGCAGCGTACGCCCCAGCGCCTTAACGCGCAGCACGGGCGTTTCCGCCCGCATCTGTTTGTACAAAGGGTAAGGATCGCTGGTCAGCGCCTGAATGGTGATCGCGTCATCAATCGGCGCCAGTCCCATGTCAGCCTAACCGGTCCTGAATGAACTTCAGCGCAAGGCCCAAGCCATCCGGCGCTATGCCATGGCCGACGCCCTCGCTGATATGCCAAAGGACTGGCACATCCGCCTTCTCCAACGCTTCACGCGCCTCGTGGATGCTGGCGACCGGCACCATCGGGTCCTGATCGCCATGGACCAGCAGCACCGGTGTTTTGCAGGTCATCGGCGCGTCGCTTTCGATCAGGCGGCCAGAGAAACCAACCAGCCCGGCAAAGGCTTCATCCCGCCGCATCGTCACATCCAGCGACATCATCGTGCCCTGAGAGAAGCCGATGATGACGGTGCGGTCAGGGGTCATCCCCTCTTCCGCCATCGCTTCGTCCAGATAGGCGTGAAGGGTTTTCTTGGCCCGCTCTGCGCCCTCAGCCATTTCCTGCTCTGATGAACCATCCAGCCAGGAAATCGGGAACCACTGATAGCCCGCAGGGTTCGTCGTGCAGCGCTCAGGCGCATTGGGCGAACGGAAAGCCGTATTCGGCAAGTGCTGCGCAAGCGCCTGCGCGATTCCAAAGAGATCGTTGCCGTCAGCGCCATAGCCGTGCAGCAGGATGACCAAACTGTTCTTCGTACCGCTTTCCGCGTCCGCGCGCGGACCTTCCAAAATGCTCATGTAACGCCCTCTCTGCCTTTGACGACACGGTAGTAGGCGAAGAGTATGCGCGCCGCAACGCCCCGCCACGGGGACCATTGTTGCGACAGTTCGGCAAGGGCCGGGATCGTTGGACGCTCCTCCATCCCGTACAGCGCCCGCGCCGCTTCGCGTAGCGCCAGATCGCCAGGGGCAAAGACATCCGCTTTGCCGACGGCGAACATCAGATAGATCTCGGCCGTCCAGCGTCCGATGCCCTTGATCTCAACAAGTTGCGCTATGCTGTCTTCAGCCGGCGCAGCCCGAAACGCTTCATAATCCAGTCCTGCCTCTGCAATCGCCCTAGCGTACTTCACCTTGGGGCGGGACAGACCGACGGCGCGCAGCGCGTCATCATCGGCTTCAAGCACATTAGCCTCAATGTGAAACCCAGCTTCCTCCACCCGTTTCCAGATGCCGGCGGCAGCAGCGACTGACACTTGCTGGCCAACAATGGCCTGAAGCAGGGCGACAAATCCGTCCATCCGGCGACGCAGCGGCGCTTCGCCAATCGCCTCTAACGCCAGCGCCATCTCAGGGTGGTTCGCCGCAAGCCAAATCTCGCCTTCAGCTACGTCCTCACGGGTTTCAATAATTCGCTCCATGGGCGGAGAAGACGGTGAAGCGCCCGGTGGGTCAAGCAGATAGTCTGCTTGCCCTCGCCCAGATGGTGAGTGACAGTCACTGCGACCCAGATCAGACAGGAATGACAGGCTGAACGTCATGCAGATCGAAACAGAGTTCTTTCCCGGCGCGATTGGCGCCATCGCAATGTTCCATGGCGAGTATTACGCTGAACACTGGAATTTTAGCACCACTTTTGAGGCAAAGGTTGCGTTGGGCTTGGCATCCTTCGCGCTGCGGAAATCGGACCAAGATCTCGTCTTGCTAGCGGTAGACGAAGAAGGCCTCGCGGCCTCGCTAACCCTGGATCTTGGCGATACTGAATCGGGCGATCGCGGCGCGCATCTGCGCTGGTTCTTCGCCGAAGACCGCTGCGGGGGAACAGGGCTGGGGCGACAACTAATGTCTCAGGCGATGGATCATGCCGACCAACATTCTGGCGGCAAAGCATGGCTTACGACGTTTGCTGGCCTGAAGCCTGCGCGCGCGCTTTATGATGCGTATGGATTTGCCCTGGCCGAGGAATTTGACGGTGCAACGTGGGGCATTGGCGTTCAAGGTCAGGAATTTCGGCGCACGGCGGCGCAAGCCTGATTAACATGCATAGAGAACGCTTCGCCCCCTCGCCCACAGGCCGCCTGCATCTGGGTCATGCCTATTCGGCGCTGACGGTCTGGGACGCAGCCCAAGCGGCAGGGAGACAGTTCCTTCTCCGCATCGAAGATATCGATGCATCGCGCGCGAGGCCCGAATTCGAAGCTGCGATCTACGACGATCTCCGTTGGCTTGGCCTTTCATGGCCGGAGCCTGTTTTGCGTCAGTCCGACAATCTTGCAGCCTATGCCACTGCGCTCGATCGGCTGACGACAGGGGGCCTGACCTATCCCTGCACCTGTACGCGACGCGACATTCTAAGCGCGATGGATGACCCGCAAGAAGGTGGACCAGACGGTCCGATCTATCCCGGAACATGCCGCGCTGGCGCTGATCCTGACAAACCGCAAGCAATCCGTTTGAAGATGGCGGAAGCCATCGCAATGGCGGGCAGATTATCCTTTGCTGAGATTGGCTACGGGCCGGATGGGGAAACTGGACAAATCCCAGTCGATCCTGACTGGCTGATCCAAAACGCAGGCGACATCGTTTTGGCGCGAAAAGACGCGCCAACCAGCTATCACCTCTCGGTCGTGGTTGATGATGCAGCGCAGGGAATCACACATGTGACACGCGGCGAGGACCTGTTTTCAGCGACCCCGGTTCATCGACTTTTACAAACCTTGCTAGGCCTACCTGCGCCGATCTACCGCCATCATGGTTTGATCCGGGATGAGGCCGGAAGACGGCTGGCAAAGCGCGCCGATGACAAGGCGATTTCCGTTTTCAGAGACGACGGTGCAACGCCAGATGATATCCGCTTGATGGTGGGATTGCAGGCGCGTTAATTGTTATGCAAATCTGAAATTCGCCGGGCTTCGCAACGCTTCAGATGCCTTCATCAATCACTTCACCATCCCGGACGACCGTATAAAAACAGCTCCGCGCGCCCGTGTGACAGGCTGGTCCGATTTGTTCGACCTGCATCAGAATGCAGTCCTGATCGCAGTCATATCGAAACTCTTTCAGCGACTGGCGGTGCCCCGAAGTTTCACCCTTTTTCCAGAACTGCTGGCGTGACCGTGACCAGTACGTCACCCATCCACTGGACAAGGTTTCAGCAACCGCTTCAGCGTTCATCCACGCCATCATCAGCACTTCGCCGGTCTCGGCGCATTGGGCGATAGCTGGGATCAGACCCATATCGTCGTAATTCAGGGTCTTGGGGTCGAAAACGGCCATGTGAAGACGCTCCTGTCGCGGCGCCCTTCCCTATCGAAGGTCACGACGCTAATTAGAGGGGAAGGAGACGCCATGCCAGCCGATACTGATCTGATACAGCTATATTCCAAGCGCATTCTCGCGTTGGCCGCGGACATTCCGTTGACCAAGCCGCTTGAGGCCTGCGCCGGATCGGCAAAGCGTCGCTCCCCTTTATGCGGATCGACCGTGACGGCATGCGTAGACATGCAAGACGGAAAGATCTCGCAATTTTCTCAGGATGTTAAGGCTTGCGCTCTTGGGCAGGCATCTGCTTCGGTTCTCGGCGGCGCAGTTGT
>Ga0206130_10006901_pt1 | contig 12780 bp, 12 predicted proteins | sample Helgoland_Spring_9_FD_148637 | JGI IMG/M metagenome (GOLD analysis project Ga0206130, IMG submission 148637) | Pelagic subsurface seawater microbial communities from Kabeltonne, Helgoland, North Sea - Helgoland_Spring_Bloom_20160512_1 | ecosystem: Environmental > Aquatic > Marine > Epipelagic ... | reverse complement strand
TAAAACATTCAGAGTTGTTAAGAACTAATAACAATTAATATTCAAATTAAAGGGAGGCCTAAGGTCTCCCTTTTTTTATTTTAATACTTTCGTTTATGTTTAAATTACCTGACGTCCCTCAAAGTATATTTTCCAAAATGTCATTCTTATCGACTGAAAATAATGCCATTAATTTATCTCAAGGTTTTCCTGACTTCGATGTAGACGAAAACCTCGTTGAGATTATAAAAGCTACCTCCTCAAAGAAGGTACATCAATACTGCCCTATGAGTGGATTGCCAGAATTACTAAAAGAAACAGCAAGGCTTGTTGAAAATGCCTATGAAAGAAAGCTCAATCCAGTTAATGAAATTCTTATAACTGCAGGTGCGACCCAAGGCATCTTTACAACAATACAAGCTTTAGTGGCCGCAGGAGATGAGGTGCTCATTCTCGACCCAAGTTACGACTGCTATTGCATGCCAATAACATTATCACAAGGAATTCCTATTCGTATTCCTTTGAATCATGAATTCCTTCCAGACTGGGAACTGATTTCTCAATCAATTACCAACAAGACCAAACTAATTATAACGAATAATCCTCACAATCCATCCGGTCGAATTTGGACAAAAGATGATATGGAAGAATTGGCTAAAATTCTAAAACGTTGTCCGCGGCTATATCATTTATCTGATGAAGTATATGAGCACATTACTTTTGAAAAAGCACACCTATCAGCCAACCTATTTGAAGCACTCCATGAAAAGACGGTCGTAGTTTCTTCTTTTGGGAAAAGCTTTCACATTACCGGGTGGAAAGTGGGTTACGTTGTTGCCCCTGAAATTCTAATGAACGAAATTAAAAAAGTTCATCAATATCTAGTGTTTACGGTCAACAGTGTTAGTCAACACGCTCTAGCAGCGTATTTAAAAAATGAAAACGTTAAAGAACTCGGTTCTTTTTATCAAAAAAAAAGAGACTTATTTCGGGATGGTTTGACAAAAAGTCATTTTGAATTACTGCCATGTGAGGGTACGTATTTCCAGCTTGCCTCATTCAAAAAGATCTCAAAACTTAACGATGTTGATTTCTGTAAAGAGCTTGTTACCAAACACAAGATAGCAGCGATTCCTGTTTCTGTATTTAGCGCTCACGAAGACAAAAATCAAGTGGTTCGGTTTTGTTTTGCCAAAGAAGATCAGACCCTCATTAACGCGACAAAAGTATTATGCAAGATCTAAAGGTAGCACTGTTACAATTCAATCAAATCTGGGAGAATAAGGAGGCGAATTACGATGAAATAAAATCATTATTATCTCAAGAAAAGGACTTCAACCTCCTATTATTACCTGAAATGTTTCATACTGGTTTCACAATGAACCACGAATACCTGGCCGAAGAAATGGAACAATCTGAAGGGATTAATTTTCTCAAAGCGCTTAGCGCTCAATATCAAACTGCTATTTATACAACACTGATTATTAAAAGCAATCATAAAGTATACAATCGTGGTGTTCTTATTCAAGAACAGAAAGTTGATCTTTATGATAAGAGAAAATGCTTTGGTCTCAGCGGGGAAACTGAATTTTATACCTCAGGTACAAAAGAAATGATTGTTACACTTTTAGGATGGCGACTCAACCTTCAAATCTGCTATGATTTAAGATTTCCTGAAGTAATTCGTAATAAACTCAGTAAAGATGGATCCCCCTTGTACGACGTAATATTGTATGTCGCGAATTGGCCACAAAAAAGAATTAATCACTGGATAAAACTACTTCAAGCCAGAGCTATTGAAAATCAATGTTATGTCGTTGCTTGTAATAGGATAGGAACTGATGGTAACGGCCTAGAATATAATGGGAAAAGTCTTATTATTGATCCCAATGGTGAAATAATAGGCCATGAAAGTAGTGATGGGGTTGGTGAATTGGTACGTGCATCGCTCTCCCATAAAAATATGGAAGTCTTAAGAAAAAAACTTCCGTTTCTGCAAGACCGATAAATTTCTTTAGAGTTTCGTATATTTAAGCGTCTTAAAATATATACATGAAAAAATTACTACTAACGACTTGCCTTATTATTGGAGCAAGTGCTTCTTGGGCACAAAAAGCACCAAGAATTATTTTAGCAGACGAAATGTCTAGCGTTGAAAAACCCTCAGAAATTATGCCCTCGTTAAAAGATGAAGGCATCACTATTTGGTCTGATGACTTCTCAGACGAATCTACTTGGATCATTGATAATAGTGGACAACAAGGTCTTGAGTTCGGCTGGAATATTAATGCAGTATCTGATGGTTGGTATGCAACAAATGGAATTAGCTCAACTTCAGGTGGGAATTACGCAGAATTAGTAAACGGAGATCCTTTTGAAGGAACCCAAGCACTTGACGTAGTATATACCTTAACTACAGCGAACCCCATTGATGTTATTTCTCTTGCAGGAACGAACCAAGTTACCTTAGAGTTTGAGCAATTCGGAGCAAGATTTAATGACCTTCAGCAAATACTATATAGCACAGATGGCATAACATTTAATCCTATTGGTGATAACCTGGACCAACCAGTTTTGTCGGCATCAGGAGGTGCTGCCTATGACAATCCTGATGTTAAACAAATTAACTTAGGAACGGTTTTATCAGCGACAAATGACCCAATTTGGTTACAATTCAGCTGGACTACCAATTACCCGGGCTCTGCAGAAAACCCTAACGTTTGGGTTACTTATGGCTGGTATATTGATGATGTACGAATCGTTACGAACCCTGGAAATGACCTTCAGGTTACGGACACCTATTGGGGTTCAGCGGGGCTGAACTACTTTCAAATTCCGATTACTCAAGTAGCTCCAATTGACTTTGAAGCGGCCCTATTTAATGGAGGAAATAATATCCAAACGAATGTCACTTTAAATGCAGACATCAATGCCGGTTCATTTACTGGTATAAGCGATGCTGTTTCCATAGACCCTTTAGGTTATGATACTATAGCTTTAAATACACAGTTTACACCTGATGCATTGGGAGACTATACAATTGTACAGACGATTAGTGCTGATTCGTCAGATGATGTTCCTACGAATAATGAAATTTCCAATATCAGCTTCGAAGTTGGGGATTATATTTACGCAAGAGATAACAATGCCGTAGGTGGAAGTACATCTAATGGTGACGACGGATTCGAATCTGGTAATCTATTTGACATATGGGCTGATCAAACTGTAAAAGCTATAGACATCAGAATCCCCGGTGGAAATAATGGTGCCCAACTGGGTGTTGAATTTTATGTCAAATTATATTCTTTAGATTCAGAAGGAGAATTTATTTATGAAAATGAGTCTGACCCGCTTATCTTAACACAACAAATGCAGAACACAAGTCTAACAGTTCCATTGTTAAGCCCTGTTGATTTGTATGCGAATACAACTTACCTCGCTGTCGTTGGCTCCTATGAAACTGGGTTTAGAGTATCTACAGCAGGTGACTCTGATCCTCAAACATCTTTTTTTCAAGACTTGGCAGATGGAACTTGGTACTATCAGACAGGCACCCCTTTCGTTAGGTTGAACTTTGATCCAACCATTGGCATCGAAGAGAATAGCGTTTCATTCCAAGTTGGAAATGTTTTTCCAAATCCTGCAAATGAGTATGCAAACCTCAGAGTTGTTATGAATAATGCGCAAAAAATAAATGTCGAGATTTCCGATCTTTCTGGAAGAATTATTTCCTCTGAAAAACTCGATTTAAATCAAGGTGAAAATATTGTGCCTTTAAATGCAGAAAGTCTAAAATGCGGTGTTTATAATATTACTATAGGTAGTAATACTAATGCTGTTAATAGAAAATTGACGATTAAATAATCGTTTTATTCTCAAATTATAAAGCCGGCAAATGCCGGCTTTTTTTATGATGGAATTTGAAATAGGATATTGGGGGTTATTTATTACCAGCTTTTTAGCGGCAACATTTATACCCATAACATCAGAGGTTTTTTTAATCAGTATGCTCGTTATGGGTTATCATCCGGTTAGTTGTTTGTGTTTTGCAACAATTGGCAATTCATTAGGTGGCTGGTTCAACTACCTTTTAGGACAAATAGGAAATCCCAAATGGTTAAAAAAAATTCGAGTATCCACAGATCAAATTGAACGTTGGCAGACAATGGTGAATAAATACGGACATTGGCTTGGTGTTTTAAGCTGGCTTCCTTTTATAGGGGATATTATGGCTGTAGCACTAGGCTTTTTTAGAGTGGCATGGCTTCCAAGCTTCTTTTTTATTTTCTTGGGTAAATTCTTAAGATACCTTTTAATTGTGGGTTTATTCTATATTGAATGGCTGTAAAAGCAACAATTTTCAATATTTATCGTACTATAACATAGGTAATTCATCCTTCCAATTTTTGAATTTTATTTATGGAAAGAATATTTAGATTCATAACCAACTTAGTTGATAGCTTTCGTTTAAACAACGAGAAAGAAGATTTTTCGATTATTTCAGAAAATATAGATAGCGGCGTAGTTTTCAAAGGAACCAATCTTTGGATTCTGGTCTTTGCTATATTCATTTGTTCTCTGGGGTTAAATGTAAATTCGACTGCAGTCGTCATCGGTGCCATGCTTGTCTCTCCATTAATGGGGCCAATAATTGGACTGGGTTTTGGCCTCGCAACATCTGACATATCTTTACTCAAAAAAGCACTTTATAATTATCTTTTTGCAGGGGTTGTTGCGATTCTTGCCTCTACACTTTACTTCGCGCTTACTCCCATGCACGTAGCGCAGACAGAAATGTTATCAAGAATTTCCCCCAACATTTATGATGTTTTCATTGCATTTTTCGGAGGGCTTGCAGGGATTGTAGCTATAGCTAGTAAAATGAAAGGAAATGTTATTCCCGGTGTCGCTATTGCAACAGCTCTTATGCCTCCGCTATGTACGGCAGGTTACGGATTAGCTACGCTTCAATGGAGCTTCTTTTTCGGGGCTTTTTATTTGTTCTTTATCAATACTGTTTTCATTTCCTTAGCGACGCTACTTACATCAAGGATTTTAAAGTTTCCACAGAAAAGCCTTCTTGACGAAAAGGTATCAAAAAGAACCAATCGTATTATATGGACGATTACAATAATAACAATTGTTCCAAGTATATATTTTGGATACACGATGGTACAACAAGACCGATATGTTCAAAAGGCGACGCGTTTTGTTAAAAGTGATCTCGCTATTCATCCCACCAAAAACAGCTATTTATTAGATCACGAAATCAATGCTTCAGAAGAGATAATCAAACTTATTTACGGTGGTGCAAATATTTCGAAAGAAGAAATAAAAAATCTAGAGAAAAAGCTCCCTATTTTCGAGCTAGAGAAAACAGAACTAGATATTCAAATAGGTTTTGGAAATAAAGAGGAAGAAGAAATAAATCCACTTGCCGCTGAGCTTCTATCGAAAGAAAGACAAATCGAAATGATCCAGAGTCAGCTTGATGCAAAAACAGAACGTTTAGATAGCATAGAAGAAATTGAGGTCCTTAGTCAAAAAATATTTAAAGAGCTCGCAGCTCAATATCCTACGGTCACTTCCCTTTCATTACAACCGAGTACAGAGTATACCGACTCCTCTAATCGCATTGTTTGGTTGGTTAATATCAAATTAGATAGTGCAATTCGAAAAGAAGATAAGATAAGGATCAAAGCTTGGCTAAAAGAACGTGTTCAAAATAAAATTCTTTATATCCAATATCGTGTCAAAATCAAACCTCCGATAGATAGAATCATGAATCTATTCAATCAATAATACGATTTAAAGGGGTCTCTTTTTTCTATAAGATCTTGTATACTTAATTTAACGGGTATGTCGGGTGATACTTCAAATCCCTTAGCACCTTTGAAGGTGTTTAATTTCAATGTTGAAATAGAAATGGGTAGTCCTGAATTCGTTAAAATAACTTGTCCTGGGTTTCCATGTGTTCCATCCATAGACCCAAAACATGGCGTGCCAATAATTTCACCCCTGTCATGAGTTTTAAACCATGAGGCCATCAGCACTGATGCAGACATAGACAAACCATTTGTCAAAAGCTTACAGTTGCCTCGGAATGTTCTTGCCTTTCTATTCGTTAGTCTTTTCTCGTAAAGAATTGATTCAATTGTTCCCATTTCACTTTTATAAAAATCATACTCCTTGCTAATCATTCCCTTTGGATATACGCGCTGTGCCTTTTTCTCAAAATCGACTTTTTCTAATCGAGATAAAGTTTCAAAACGGTCAAGGGTACTTCGCTTATACAAATAATTCAGATCAAAAGTCGCACCATTAGTATTGATATAGCTTAGTACGTGCTCAAGTAACAAAACATACCCTCCTCGATTACCACGAATATCTATTGTTAGATTATTTATATTAAACTTTTCTACTTTTTTAAAAAAAGAGTCAATCCCTCGCATGTAACGCCGCTCCCTTTTTGCATCGAAGGACTTGAGTCCTATGTAAGCTGAGCTATCTTTAAATTCAAACTCGAGATTTCTTTTTTCATACCACTTGTTGTTTTTATTCAAGTATCGACATGACCGCATAGAGGCTAAAGGTTTTTGAATGGTATCTCCTTTTAAGGAAATATACGTCATCAGGACTGGATCCTCCGGCGATTTGTTGCAGACGTTAAAGACCAATCCCATCATGATAGAGACAAGCTCATTTCTTGCAGAAATTTCGGAACCTTCAGATGGAGCGTAATGCTGGGTGATCATGTATAAATCATACATAGAATAGTTATTAACATTTAAAACCTCTACTCCTAAGGGTATTCTGTCTTTAAAAATTTTGGATAAATAAAACTTATCGTCAATTCTAGTTAAGTAAAATGGGGCAAAAGGTCTTTTCTTTGAAAGTAGTAACAGTAAATCACGAGGGTTCAATGCCGTATGAGAATCTTCTAGCGTATTTAATAAAACACTCAATATACGTGAGAATTCCAATAAGCTCAATGGTAATTGAACGGCCTCTGTTGCCGCGTTAAAGGCAAGATTGAAGTTTCCTTCAGTGCATCTATCGAAGGGGTCGGGATGTACTTTTTGAATGGATGTTTTGAGTAACGCTAAATCTGATAACATTTCTTCTGAAGTAAGCTCTCTGCTCAAAGAGTTTCCTATTTGATCCTTTTTATAATTTGAACCGTTTTCTTGGGCGATAAACAGCCTTGTTAAAGAGAAAACAAATAAAAACAATAAATTGTATTTCAAAATAATAATTGCTAGACGATGGCTAAATATTCCTCTAAATTAAAAACAAAAAAAGTTATAAATATGTTATTTTTACAATCGACTGTTAATCATGATAAAAGCTTCCTTTTATTTTAAAATCAAATCACCTCAATGACTACTTTTCTTATCTCAGGTGGACGAGGATTAATTGGAAAATCATTATCCAAAATGCTCAAAATACAAGGTCATAAAGTTTATAAATTAACAAGACGACCAAAACGAAAAGGTCACATCTATTGGGATCCGGAAAAGCAAAGTATCGAGGGAAAGCATCTCCATAAAATTGATGTAATTATTAATTTAGCTGGAGCGAATATTGGCGAAAAAAAGTGGAGTGACAAACGTAAAGTGGAACTTATTAATTCGCGCGTTAACTCAATACATTTTCTCAAAAAATGTGCTGTAAATATGCCGAAATTAAAATACTTTATTAGTGCCTCTGGTATTAACTGCTATGGTTATAACAGCCCTCAAGAAATGACAGAGAAAGACGGTTTTGGTGATGACTTTCTATCAAATTTAGTTAAAGAATGGGAGACCGCGAGTCATGGTTTTAAAGACATTTGCCCTGTAGGTATTCTGAGAATTGCCATGGTTGTGGATAAAAGAGGTGGGGCATTAGATAAAATAATGAAAACCATTAAATTTGGTCTTGGCTCCCCATTAGGTGATGGCCAGCAATACGTCCCTTGGGTTCATATAAAAGACCTATGCCGTATGTTTGTTCACTGTATAGAACATAAAAAAGAAGGTGTCTTTAATGCGGCTAATGGGTATTTATCCAACAAGCAATTCATGAAAACGATTTCAAAGAAAATGAAAAAACCATTTTTCCTCCCTGCAGTTCCAAGACCAATTTTATCCTTGGTTTTAGGCGAAATGTCGACAATGCTAACAGAAAGCTTAAAGGTTTCAAACGATAAAATCAAAAAAACTGGTTTTACATTCACCCATGAAGATTTTGACGCTGCAATGGCGGAAGTTGTAAAAAAAGACCTCTAAAAGTCATCAACTTAAATTTGTAGATAAATACAATAACTTTTCTTGTTATTATTCTCCATTAAAAGTTATCTTCAAATAAAAGAAATTGAATGGCTAAAAAGCAAAAAATCTTCGTCCTTGATACCTCTGTGCTATTACATGACCACCAAGCAATAACGACTTTTGAGGATAACAACGTAGCAATCCCTATTACCGTATTGGAGGAATTAGATAAATTCAAAGTTGGTAATGATACAAAAAACTTCTGTGCTCGTGAAGTCATTCGCTTTATTGATAGATTGTCAGGCAGTGGAGGACTTCAAGACTGGATCACTTTAGGAAAAGGCAAAGGTAACTTCCGAGTCATCATGGAACAAAAACCTAAGAAATTAGATGCTGAAAATATTTATGCAGAAGGAAAAAATGACCATAAAATAATAAATGCTGCTCTTTTTCTTAAAGAAAGTGAGCCAAAAAAATCAATAACTCTTGTAACTAAAGACATCAATCTTCGAATTAAGGCAAAGGCACTTGGGGTTATAGCTGAAGATTATGAAACGGGGAAGGTTACCATTAAAAGTGAGGAGAAATCTAATACTATAGAAGGGGTTGACTCGGAGAAAATAAGGGAGATTTTCACAAAAGGACGCATAGATGAAAACGGAATACTTGGAGCTAATAAACTTACAAATGGGTATTATATTTTAAAAAACGGCAAATCATCATCACTCGCTTTTTTCAATCACGCGGTAGATCAAATAGAGCGTATTGAAAAAGAATTTGTTTATGGTATTAAGCCTAAAAATGCAGAACAAGCATTTGCACTGCACGCATTAATGAATCAAAATATAAAACTCGTCGCTATTCAAGGTGTGGCGGGGACAGGAAAGACTTTACTTGCACTCGCCTCTGCTTTAGAGCAAGCCAAGCAGTACAATCAAATTATTTTAGCACGCCCTATTGTTCCTTTATCCAACAAAGAAATAGGATTCCTCCCAGGAGATGCTAGTGATAAAATAGGTCCTTACATGGAACCTCTTTTTGATAACCTGAAGTTTATCAAATCACAATTCGGACAAAATGAAAAAAAGCATAAGGCAATTTTAGAAATGCAAGAGTCTGGAAAAATATTGATAACCCCTTTAGCCTTTATCAGAGGTAGAAGTCTTTCTAATATAATGTTCATTATTGACGAAGCACAAAACCTCACACCACATGAAGTAAAAACCATCATTACGCGAGCAGGAGAAAACACTAAAATTGTATTTACAGGAGATGTGCATCAAATTGACACGCCTTATCTGGATGAAAATAGTAACGGGCTGGCTTATCTTATTGATCGATTGACAGGTCAGAAGTTATTTTCAAATGTCAAACTTGAAAAAGGTGAACGTTCAGACTTGGCAAATATGGCCAATGACCTTCTTTAAATAGTTATTGTACCCGAACCAGTTCACCAAAATAAAGATGTTTACCTGATGTTGTTTTCATATGAAGGCTTTTTACACTATAGTTTCTATTATGAAAATATATAGACATCAACTCATTCAGTGTTTCATGATCAACTGATGGAGAATAGGTGTTTAATATCAAAAATCCATCCTTATCTAAAATAGCGGAGGTTGCAGCAAGGAGTTCGTCAATTTTATCTTCTAATTTCCACTTCTCACCTTTAGCACCGAGTCCCCAGGCAGGAGGGTCCATTTGAATTGCTTTATACGTATTCCCTCTTTTTTGTTCCCTAATCACAAATTTCAACGCATCCTCATGAACCCAACGCACATTCATAATGCGACTTTTCTCCATGTTCTGTTTTGCCCACGATATTATGGGTTTAACCGAGTCTAAATGGTAAGTATCAGAACCCAAATGCCTCGCAACGCAAGAGGAAGCACCAGTATAGGCAAAAAGATTTAAAAATTTCTCGTCACTTGAAAGATGGTCTTCGATAAACTCCCAATTGGTCTTTTGTTCAGGAAATAACCCTAGATGCTTATTATTTGTTAGTTCCAGCTTAAATGTGAGTCTTTTATATTTCACATCCCATGTTGTTGGGCTATCTTTTTTAAGTGGTTTCCAAACTCCTTTATTTGCTTTTTTTTCTATGAATTCCCAATGTGCCATTTTTTTCCATTGGTCAAAAGGAATACCACTATGAAAATAAGCCTGCATTTCAGGACGTATTGTTATTATTTCGCCCCAGCGCTCAAGTTTTTTACCGCCTCCAGCGTCTATGAGCTCGTAATCATCCCATGGTTCCGTAAAATGTTTAGTTGCTGACATATAACTAACGCATCTTTGGCGTCTTCTTTCTTCCTCCCATCATTTGAGCCATACGCATTTGATTCTTAGAAGGTGCCATTTGAAGCTGCTGTTGCATTGTCTTTATCTGGTCTTTCATCATTCCTGATTTGTCCAGTTTTTTAGCCTCTGACAGTAAAGACATTGCTTCTTTTCTTCTACCAGACTGTGCACACACTCCTGCAAGATGCATCCTAGCCATTGCGTTATCTTCAGGCGTCCTTAATCCTAAGGCTAGCGCCTTTCTTAATTTTTGTTCACTCTGCGCAGGTCCTAGATTTTGGGCCCCCATAATCGCCTGCAGAAAAATCACATATGCATGTTGCTTTCTAGGTAAAAACTGAGGGTTTTTAATTCGATTAATATACATATATGCCTTGTCCGTATTTCCAACACGCATTTGATTGAGTGCTAAAATCATGGTCGGGTTTCGGAAAAAAGAAAGTATTATTAATGCCGTTATTAATAACATTGAAATTCCCCAACCCCAAGAACCAGAGTAAAACAAGTAGGTATTAAAACCGATGGCGCCTAGCGCAATGAAAATTCGTAAAATAAATCCTATCATATTTCTTTAGTTGTTGCAATACATTTTAATTCAATAGCTATCGGGGTAGGTAATGAGTTGATTTCTACTGTAGTTCTACAAGGTAAATTGTCCTTAAAGTACTCAGCGTATATCTTATTGTATACCTGAAAATCCCTCTTCATATTGACTAAAAAAACGGTCACGTCTATTAGTTGGTCCCAATTTGACCCTGACTCTTCGAGTATGATTTTCACATTATCAAAAACACTTCTACACTGTGCTTCAAAGTCAAATTCCAAAAAATTACCATTATGGTCAAGTTTTAAACCTGGTACCTTTGAGTCAGTGGTATCTGAACCCGCTACCCTCGGTCCAACTCCTGATAAAAATAATAAGTTCCCTACCTTTCTTGCATGCGGATAAAGCCCAACGGGTTTTGGTGCTTTATCAGTTGAGATACGTTTCGCCATAGACTACTTCTTTAAGTATTGCAAATATAAGCACATTATAAAAAGGTTATTATCCTTAACTTTGAAAAAATGAACCCTTTGATAAAAAATACGCTAAGTATCGTAATTCCGACCTTCAACGAAGAGGGAAATATTGAAATTTTATATTCAAAGCTAATAGAAACGCTCACGCCGCTCGAACTAGATGAGTTTGAATTTATTTTTGTTGATGACGGAAGTCAAGACCGATCGTTGGAGATTGTCAAAAAGCTAGCAATAGACGATCCTCGGGTTAAATACATTTCATTCTCACGAAATTTCGGACATCAACCCGCATTAAAGGCTGGTCTTGATCATGCTCAGTTTGCAGGAGTTGTCTCTTTAGATGCAGACCTGCAACACCCCGTAGAGTTGATCCCTGAAATGATTGAAAAATGGAAAAATGGAGCTGAAGTGGTTTACACAAAGCGAAAAGATGTTTCTCTTCCTTGGTTTAAAAGAACAACTTCTAAGCTGTTTTATCGCATAATAAATACCTTGAGTCAAATAAAACTTGAAGACGGTGTAGCTGATTTTAGACTATTGGACCAAAAAGTAATTCATGCCTTGCGGGCTTATAAAGAATCTAATCTTTTTATTCGAGGTCTTATACCTGCACTTGGCTTCAGACAAGAGTCGATTGATTACACGCCACATAAAAGATTTGCAGGCGAAACCAAATATTCCTTTTCAAAAATGCTTCGATTTGCTTTGACTGGACTTACATCCCTTAGTGCAAAACCACTTTATTTCTCCATATATTTTGGTGTTTTCTTTGCAATGCTCGCCTTTATTTATGGATTATATGCTATCTATGTTTTTGCTTTTGGTCATGAAACCATTCCTGGCTGGACCTCTATTATTGCAAGTATCTTGTTAATCGGTGGGATACAACTTATTATGATTGGTATTATTGGAATATATTTGGGTAAAGTGTTCGCCCAAAGTAAAGGCAGGCCGAATTATATTATAGCAGAGAAAAAAACAAACAATGATTAAAAACCTAATCATAAAACACAAATGGTTAATCATCGTATTGGTCTGCTTTGGTGCTATATTTGCCTCAATTAGCTTCGTTAATCATTACAACTTCAGAACCTACGGCTGGGACTTAGGGATTAATCAAAATGCAATTTTTGATTACGCCCATTTTCGATGGAACAATTGTATGATTATGCAACCTTCCTTCGATAATGTTTTAGCAGATCACTTTTCTATTTATCCAATTTTAATA
>Ga0206130_10006899_pt1 | contig 12782 bp, 7 predicted proteins | sample Helgoland_Spring_9_FD_148637 | JGI IMG/M metagenome (GOLD analysis project Ga0206130, IMG submission 148637) | Pelagic subsurface seawater microbial communities from Kabeltonne, Helgoland, North Sea - Helgoland_Spring_Bloom_20160512_1 | ecosystem: Environmental > Aquatic > Marine > Epipelagic ... | reverse complement strand
CGATTGTGTCATCGGGACAAGCCGTAAAACTGAATGGCCTGAAAACCTAGCTGACATTGGGCTTAATAGGTTGCCACTGGATGTCTGCGAGGACACCTCAGTTGCGGCTTTGGGTGACTGGTGTGACACGCATAATTTTATCCCCGATGTTTTAATTTTAAACGCCGGCTATGGTTTTTCTGGTCCTATCGAAGAGACAACCATTGAGCAGGCGAAAGCGCAGTTTGACACTAATTTTTTTGGTGTGCACCGAGTGGTACGTCAATTTTTACTTAAAATGCGCGCTCGAAAATCCGGTCGTATTATTATTAGCTCTATTGGTGGCTTTATTTCTGTCCCATTTCAGGCGTTTTATTGTGCCTCTAAGTTTGCCGTGGAAAGCTATGGCGAGGCTCTGCGACGAGAGCTGATGGTGTTTGGAATAAACGTTAGCATGGTTCAGCCCGACGATTACAAGACTAATTTTGGGCAAGCCAATGAAGCCAACCCAATACAAGCAAACAGCCCCTATGAGCCGCAATCATCACGGGCAATCGGGATTATGAGAAAGAGTGAAGATAGCGGTAGTGACCCTAAAGATATTGCAAGACTAGTGGGTCGGATTGCCGATACAAACGCTCCTCGCCTGCGCTACGTATCGGGTTCTCTTATTGAGCGTATTATTGTCCATGCCAATAATTTATTACCCAATAAAGTCATAGAGCACTTGGTGATGGCGGCTTACAAAGTCCCTAGAAAATAAGACCCTAGACGGCAACGCTGACTAATTTCCCACCGTATCGCCAACGACCGCCGTTTTTGGCGACGTTAATGCCCAGCATCCTCTCAAATCAGCGACTTACTCAGCGTTTGTAAAGGAATACGAGGCGCGGGTAAGCCTCTGAATCGGGGTTTTTCATCGCGCAACGAAAAACCAATTAATGCAGAAGTGATTAATCATTGGCCACGGACTCAGTTGCCGACCTCCTTCTTCAGATACGCGCTCACCGCTTCCGTTGGGAAGGAGCCAAAGTGGCCGGGGTGCCATTGTTCAATTCCACCCAGTTCAAGTATCTCTCCTATCCTCCGCCGATTTTCCTCTAGGTCGCACATGAATAAATGTGTCGTTGGAGTCTCGTTGGCGACTATCCCGCCCCGAATCAAATCTCCTACAAAGGCATGTTGGCCGATCAGGATCACCAGCGACCCTGGCGTGTGTCCTGAGTGTGGAAGGATGCTCCCAGACATACCCAGTTCTGCAAGATCGATGACACCCGCATCCTTTGCGATTGTGCGATCAAGTTTAAAAACGGGATAGCGCGAACCTTCCAGTGTCATGCGCACGAAGTGTGCGGTTATCGACGTTGGACAAAGGTCGACATCGCCTCCTGCGTCGATCATCTTCTGATCAGCAGCACCACCGATTATTTGAATGCCGTGACGCTGCTGAAAATATGCCGCGGTCCCAGCGTGATCGATGTGGCCGTGTGTAAGAATTGCGTAATCTATGGTACCCGGATCGATTCCCGCTTCACGCATCAGTGCTTCATAGCGGTCTTCGTCGCCTGGATTGCCGGCGTCGATCATCAGGCGTCGATCATTTTCTTCAACGACGAAGACGTTCGCTGCGGCGACGTCGAGTCTAATGATCCGCCGGGTATCTGAATCCTCGATGATCGAAACTCGGTCACCAGAGCAGCCTGTCGCTACACTGCCTAGTATCGCGATGATACCTGCTACCTGCAAAAAGTGCTTATTCATTCATCCTTTTCCTTCTCAGAGCTCGTGGGCTATTGCTTGGCAGATTCAACAGACTAGCCCGGTTGGGCCGAATTTTTCCGCCAGCGTCGGTAGCGTCTAGTGAGTTGATTGGTTTTTATTTGATCCGACAGGAGCGAGAAAAAAGGACTTATGTTGGTTTTAGGCGCCTTGCCCCGAGCCAGTCTGTTTAACTGCGCTTTGGTGACCGCCATAACAGCTAGCGCGGCAAAGGTCTTGTTCTTCCAATTCACGGTGGGTAAGTTCACTTCCAGCTCGGTGGTTTGCCACTGTTTCGGTAAATCGGGCTGGAATGCCATAGCTTGAGCTATTCCGAGCATTTCAACACCAATATCTGCGCTATCTTTCTCCAATGCCTCCAGCGCTACGGCACGGCGCAGAATCCCGCCTGTTACCATAATAGGCATTTTTGCAACCTGAGCTATCTCTCGTGCAAAATCTACAAAGTACGCTTCTCTTCTTAACGTCCTCTCGGTTTTTTCTCCCTCTTTCTCTGTAACCTTGCCTTGCATGGCGGGACTCTCATAACTGCCGCCGGACAGCTCTACTAAATCGACACCCAGCTCATTGAGTCTTTGAACAACAGCTATAGCATCGTCCAGGTCAAATCCGCCTTTTTGAAAATCTGCCGAATTCAATTTAACCGAGATGCAAAAGTCTGAGCTTACCGATTGGCGAACTTGCTTTACGATCTCGACTAAGACACGAGACCGATTGTTAATATCCCCGCCCCATTGGTCGGATCTTAAATTGGTCAGTGGCGACAAAAATTGACTGATTAGGTAGCCATGGGCCGCATGGATTTGAACACCCGTAAAGCCTGCGGCTTCCGCTTGTTTACTCGTGGCAACAAAGCGTTGGATGAGAGTTTCTATTTCTTGCTCTGTCATTCCTCGGGGCTGAGCGAACATATTCGAGAAGCTGCCCATATCCAGTGCTTTGTTTGAAGGCGAAAGCGCAGTCTCGCCCATGGCCGCGTAGACTTGACGCCCGGGATGATTTATCTGCATCCAGATGTGTCCGTCTTCAGGTTTGCCGACTTTTGCCCACTGTTTAAAGGATGCGAGGTTGGTGTCTTGCTGCAAAACAACACCGCCAGGGCCTGTCATAGCATCAGGGGCTACCATCACATTCCCAGTGAGTACCAAGCCAACGCCACCTTCGGCCCAGCTTTGGTACAACCTATACAGGCGCTTCCCCGGTATTTGACCTTCATCGCTCAGATTTTCTTCCATAGCTGCCTTGCACAGGCGGTTAGCAATGACTCTTCCATTGGGCAACGTGAGCGGTTCAAACAGTGCTGATGTTGATGTGTTCATTGAGATTCTCTGTGATTAAATACGGTGGGACGAATAGTGGCGACTGTTTGCGACACTTTCTATTGCCAACTGGGCAATGCTTATTGTTCTTTTACTGCGTTTAGCAATGCTTTTGCCGCTAGCTTGCCTAACTCGTTGGCGGCGAGTGGACTTGCGCCTGTAATCAGCTTTCTGTCCTGGCAGGTGGTGTTGTCTGCTTTAGTATTGACGATATTGACATCCAAGCTAGCCAATTTCTCGCTCAGTTCCCATGGTACTTGTCCCGGCAGATAGCCAATTTTTGGTGTCATCTTATCAACAGAGTGAGGGAACACCGCCATATTATATCCCGAGTAGAGAAAGTTTTGATTATCCAGCGTAGTTGCTAACAATGCGGCGGGACCGTGGCAAAGGGTGATGGTAAATAATGCGTTTTCATGGGCCCAATTCAGAACTTTTTGAACATTTTTATCCTCTGGAATCCCGAGCATCGCGCCATGACCCCCGGGTACAAATACCGCCGCATAGGATTCTGAGACTGACAATGCTTTATCCGCAAAGGTCTGCAGGCTGGTTGGCCGTTCAAAGCGCGATTTGTGGGTGTTATAAAGTGATTTAACATGTTCATCTTGGTCTGGAAACGCCCACATTTCGAAGACTGCCGGCTTGCCCGTCGGAGTGGCGATGTCAAAGTCAAAACCAGCATTGTGAAGATGTAACATTGGCAGTAAGGTCTCGACGGGGTGGTTTCCTGTCGAAAACAACGTGCCGTTTTTCATTGTCATGTTCTTTTGTTCCGTGCAAATCACCAAAACCTTTGATTTTTTTCCTTGATATTTTGGGTATGAAATTTCTTCAAAATCGGTTTTCTTAACCGTCGCCAATTTTAAAGCAAGTTTAGAGGGTGAGTAAGAGCCGTCAGGCTCTACATTTGGCGCAATTCCCAACAATCTTTTTAGCATGATTATGTTCTCTAAATGAGCCCAGTGTGAACGAGTTCTTGTGAGTTTACTGGAAAAAATCAATGGTACGCATTGACATCAAACTTGATTAGTCGTTAAACGGTCACTATATTGTTTCGAATATAGAACCAATAGGAAAAAAATGAAGTCAAAAGGGCAAGATATGCAAGGGTTAGTTCTTTTTTCTCACATCAATAGATTGGGGAGCCTCTCCGCTGCAGCGCAATTGCTAGGTATCAGTCGATCCTCTGTGAGCAAGCAACTGGCGGCATTGGAAAGGGAAATCGGTTCAAGATTATTCAATAGGACTACCCGTAAAATCGTCCTTACGGAAGTGGGTCGGCGGGTTCTACAAGAGGCGCACAAAGTAGAGTTAGCGCTCCAAACCGTTAACCATATTAGTGAGGATTTTCAGTCAGTAATAGCGGGTGACTTAAATGTTACTTGTGCCAGTGCCCAAGGACGTATGCACCTTGTGCCACTAATTACCAAGTTTCTTGCGCGTTACCCTGAAATCAACGTGAATTTGCAGTTGGAAGATCGAGTCGTCGATATGATTGCAGAGAACCTAGATATTTCCATTCGCATCGGTTACTTGCCAGATTCCACATTGATCGCTCGCAAACTCGGTGATTTATCAGGTGTCCTTTGCGCCAGTCCAGAGTATTTGAGCAATGCCCCCCCGCTGCAAACCCCTGCGGATTTATTGCACCACCGTTGTTTGTTTTACCGAAATGCAAAGCTGGGCATGAATTCATGGTCATTTATCAGTGATGAAGGCGAAGAGAGTGTTACGGTTTCGGGTCCATTATCCATCAACGATCCGGGCGCGCTGATATCGGCAGCGCTGGCACATGCCGGTGTTTTACTCATAGACAAAGGCTTATTGGGCGACACCATGCAAGATGGACGTTTAATACCTGTTTTGACCAGCTACCAATCCATTGGTACTTTACCCATGTATATCGTGTACCCTGAAAGAGAATTTATCCCCGCAAAAACGCGCGCCTTAGTTGATTTTCTTTTGGAAGAAATGCCTGCTGCCGTTCAGGGTCAGTAGGGATGCGCAATTCGCGGCACCGTACCTTAGAGTCGATTGAATCAAAGTGGTAGAGGGTTTAATTTCAGGCAGCCACCAAGCCGAACAGGCCGGCTTTGAAACTGCGGCAATAGCCGTGATAGCCCGGGTTGTTAGCGGGTCATTCTTTTTGGCGGCTATGTCTAGCTATCAGTGTTGCGTCTCGTCCTGTAATAAAAATTTGAGGGGCGATATTTACTGGGTGCAGCAGATCAGCTTAAATGGAGATTGGAGCCAGCGTCGCCACGGAGTGTCTACAATTTTTAGGGTCGCACTTTTATGACTATTTTCGCCGGTATCTTTGGCCGTGACAGAGCCAGAACAAGCGTCACTTGCTCTTTTTTATGCGAGTCTCGGTCCCTACCAAATTAAGCAAAAGCTGGGTGTTTGGGAGGATGCTAAGAGAGGCAACCGCGAGGTTCTGTATAAGTTCCCTATAAACTGTACTACCCGGTCGACCGCAACGATAAAACGACAATAGTGATAGGGTCTCATGGTCTTGGTGGCTAAAGGCTATGATTTTCAGTTTAAACCTAAGTTTTAAAGAGCGAAATGGAAATGATAAAAGCACACCGTAGAACGATGCTTAAGTGGCTGGCAGCATTGACGCCGTTGTCATTGATGCCAAGAGCCCTCGCTGCTAGTACTGATGATATTAAGCATATTTTACCCACCGTGACTGATACTGTTTTTTCCATCTCTGTCTCTGTGGAAAAACCTAGGCTTCAACTGCAGCTGTTGATTGATGGCAAAGCTGTAAAAGGTCAACAAAAGGACAGTAGGGGCAGATTCTGGTCTTTTTTTGCCGATGATCTAAAACCCGATAACACCTATGAATTGCAATTATCCGATGAGGCCGGTGACCTTGGTCAGTCTTGGCCTCTGAAAACGTTCCCAGATCGCAATTCTGACCCGAAAAGTTTCAAACTCATGGCTTTTACCTGTGCCGGTGGGGGAGACGGGTTTGGTATTCCGTCACTGCAGTTTTTTAAACCGCATGCATTTCGTCAAAGGCTGTTCGAAGCTGGTTTAGCTAAAAATCCAGATGCGGTTATTGCTATTGGCGACCATATATACTGGGACTTAGGTGGCAAAGAGCAGCCCTCCGTACTGAAACGCGCGAAATGGTTGAAGTACCTAACGCGCTGGAAAAACTACGGCAGTTTTAACAGAGATGAGCCGGTTCTTGGTACCAACAATGAGGATGTGTTGGTTCGCATTGGTGATGAGCAAATTTCAAATTTATACGGCACCCGTTTTAAGTCGACGCCTGTCTACTTTGTCTCGGATGATCACGACTACTTCGAGAACGACGATGCGACACCAGACATTGTGACTTTTCCTCCCGATAATTTCAGTCGCGAGGCCCATCAAGTTGTCGCCGACTTATACTACCCCCCGCTACCCGGTGCGCCTGTCCCTGCGTGGAATAGAGCTTTTGGTACGCTGACTTATGGGCGTCTCTTCGAGGCTTCAATTTTTGACTGTGCAGGTTATTTAACCGTGGGAGATGATGCAAGGTTGATTCCTAATGTGGCTGAGGAATGGTTGATTCATCGCTTGAAACAATCGCCTGCAAAACATTACGCTATGGTACCCAGTCATCCCTTTGGCTGGACTGCCGGAAAATGGCGGGAGTGGTACCCGGATGTAGTCGCTCCGGAAGGATTTACCGGGGTGGTACTTAATGAACTTTTTGCTGAATCTCCCGGCAAAATGACCACCAAGGCACAAAAATATTTTTGGCAAAAAGGGTGGTGGAATCAGCACCAGAGATTACTCGATGCTTTAGTGGAACATCGCCAAGGGTCACGAATGATCTTCTCAGGTGATATTCACGCGCAGGGGGTCGTAAGCATCAGAGAAAGTGGAAAATTGATCTTGGAGGAGCCCGTTAAGTCATTTCTAGTGGGCCCAGTCAGTTCATCTGATGCAACGTGGCCATCAGCTGCACGAGGCTGTGCAGCTGCAGAGCCTGAATGGTTAAAGACGGATGAATTGATCAATACCCGCGAAGTGAATGGATTTACCATTTTCGAATTTGAAGAATCGTTTGCCAGAGCACAGCTGTTTGATTGTGGCGGTTATGATCGTAGTAAAGACGAGGATGGTCGTGTTCAAAGAGAGGTTGTTGTTGAAATTTAGACCCTGTTTTTGTATGGGGTAGCAAAAATTTATTTAGGCTAAGGTCCGACAGACGGCAGGGCGTTGCTGGAAGAAGCACTGCCGTGGAAAAACCGATGGGCGTCCCATTCCCTCAGGTACATATAGCCGACGTTTAGATTGTTTCACGCAGATTAAATCCTGCATCGGCTTTGATTTGAATAGCCCAGCTTAATTGCACGGGTTATAGCCGAATCGGGTAGTGGCCAGATATAGGAATGGCGTTGACTATAACTGGGGATATTCTGTTCAACTTGTATTGTTCATCACCCCTCGGTTAGTTAATATCTCTCGCGTAACATTTCACCGCCGCCGGAACGTGCTAGTTACAAGGCATTATCTGAGGGTGGAATTATTTTGATAGACTTTTCAAGACAGATAAAATCTGGCCCTTATATCTAGCAATAGAAGACTATTACGTGGCAAATTGCTAGAGTGTCGCCGGGCAGGGACCGTGAGTGGATAAGTCACAAAATTTTATGAGCTGGCGTCCATAAACTGTGTAGTTCGGGGTGAAAAATAGTCCAACATGTTCATTGAGACAATTGGACATACAACAAATGACGAGGATAACCATGGAATACGAATTAAAAGACAGCATCGCACTAATATCCATTGACGATGGTAAAGCCAACGCAGTAAACCATGGGTTTATCGACAGCCTCAGTGAACTATTGGACCGTGCGGAAAGCGAAGCTAGTGCGGTTATTTTGCAGGGCAGAGAGGGTATGTTTTCTGCGGGTTTTGACTTGAAGGAGTTAGCCAAAGGCAAAGATGAAGCGGCGGCGCTGGTCAGCAGGGGCATGGCGCTTATTACGCGACTGTATGCTTTACCACTTCCTCTTATTTCCGTGTGTGCGGGGCACGCATTTGGAATGGGTGCGTTCATATTACTGGTGTCCGACAATCGTTTAGGCAGTGACGGTGACTATAAAGTCAACTTGCCTGAAACGGCTATTGGCATGTCCTTTAACCCCGTGTTGATGTCTTTGATCAAGAGCCATGTTACCTCGAGTTATCAAACGGTAGCAGCGGTTCAGTCCCGAAAATTCAATCCTATGGAAGCGGTTACAGCGGGTTTTCTTGACCAAGTGCTGGATGCAGATAAGTTGTTAGTCGAGGCATTAAGTTTAGCCAAAGAATTAAGTAGCTTACCGGTGGCCCAATATGGAGCCAACAAGCAGTTTTTACGTGCAGCACCATTGAAAATTATGCGTGAATCATTGAGCTGAGCGTGATGGTATTGTAACGGCGCGCGAAGCTCAGGCATTGACATAGTTTGCCCTTAGTTGCGCCCAAACAAATGGTAAGACACACCGGTGTCTGGGGCAAACAGAGCTGGTATCGCCTGTTCGATCCAGCAATGGTATGGGCACTGCTTCAAGAGTGCACGTGAGCGCTATAGCTGGGCACCGTAGACCGTTTGGTAACAGTGGTAATAACGATGATTGAATGTAGTGCTACAGATGTATATTCTGTCTTCGCCCGTTATCATCGTGCTGGTAAAATAGATATAATTCGGCGCCGGCCACAGGCTGGCCATTGAACATGTCATGCCAATCTATTCCGTTAGATTGCTCTGACAGATTGTCCTGATTCTTTAAAATTGGTTCACCATATTATGACAGATATTTCTCCCCCTCCCTTTCGTTCTGCTAAACGGTGGGGGCTGCTCTTCCTCGCGTGCCTCGTACTAATAGCATGTCTTGCCGGTCTGAAATACCAACAGATTCAAAAGGCTATCGCTTTCGCTGAGTCTTTTCCTGAGCGTTCAGCGGCCGTTACGGCCGTCACGGCTGAGACCAGCAGCTGGCCCCAGATTTACCGTACCATTGGAGAGGTCCGTGCGACACGTTATGTGGCATTGAGAAACGAAGTTGAAGGTCGTATTACGGCCATTGGTTTTGTCGGCGGCAGTAGAGTCAATGCTGGCCAAACGCTGCTCATTCTTGATAGTCGTGAGGAAAACGCGCAGCTCGATGCCACGAGGGCACAGTTAAAGCTTGCTGACCTGCGGCTGCAGCGTATTAGCGAACTACGGGGCGGAAAAATGGTGAGTCCAGAAGAATATGACAGTGCTGTTGCAGAGCAGGCTGTTCTTCAAGCCACTCGTGCCGCTCTGCTTGCTCGCATCGACAAGAAAAAATTGGAGGCGCCATTTGCCGCAACCACTAACCTGCACACCCTTGAGGCTGGTCAATATCTAGCGGCTAACACATTGATTACTGGTCTAACCGGTAACGGATCTCGTTTATGGCTGGACTTCGACCTACCGCAAGATAGAGCAGATATTGGCATAGGTACATTGGTTACCGTCTCTGGCACAGGTGTTAAAAACAGTCTTACCGCGGAGATTATTTCTGCCGAACCGGCGATTAATACCCGTTCGAGGACGCGAGGGTATCGGGCTGTGTTAGATAATACGGAGGGGAGTCTGTCTCCCGGAGCCGTGGTCGATGTCGCCGTACAAATTGGTGTTATTAACGATGTATTTCGCCTACCAGCGACGTCGGTGCGACGAAGTAGTTTTGGCGCCTTTGTTTATTTGTTAGAAGCTACTGAGAGGGATGGTGAAGCGGCAGCGCCCTATCGAGCGGTAAGACAGCAGGTGGATGTTGTCCGTGCCGAGGGTGAGCATGTGATCATCACTCAGGGCCTAGAGGAGGGTGATCTCATTGCTGCGCTGGGCGCATTTAAACTTCAACAGGGTCTACTGGTGCATGTTGTTGAGCGTACAACAGCAGCCGCAGCAAAAGCGGCAGAAGCCCTATGAGTAGACAGAACGGAAAGCCCAACTTCTTTGATATCTTTGTCGAGCGCCCAGCGATTCCGGTGGTTATCTCTCTGGCGTTAATTCTTCTCGGTCTGCGAGCTGCCGTTGAAATGCCAGTGCTAGAGTTTCCTGAGATTGAAAGCTCTTCATTAGTAATCACTACACCTTATGTGGGAGCGTCGGCTGACACAGTTAAAGGTTTTGTCACCGAACCGATCGAACGAGCTGCAGCGACAGTGCCCGGCGTTGACTACATTGACTCAACAACAACCGCTGGCGTTAGCACGGTTACTGCCTGGCTAAACCTTAATGAGCCAAGTAACTTGGCGCTGGCTGAACTCAATACGCGTCTCGGACAAATTCGCTTTGAATTACCTGCTGGCGCTGAAGACCCAATCATCACGGTCAATCGTGCTGATGCCGTCAATGCCATTTTTTACCTCGATGTGGTGATGGAAGGACGGTCACGTTCAGAGACAGCAGACTACATGATCCGCAACGTAGTCCCCATCTTGTCATCAATACCCGATGTTCAACGCGTGCGGATTGCCGGTGGACGCGATCCAGCAATGCGCATCTGGTTAGATCCCTCGCGGCTAAACTATTTAGGCGTCAGCGCGGAGCAAATCCGTCTAGCGTTGATGGCAAACAATGTCATCGCGCCCATTGGCAGAATTGAAAACCAGCAGCAGCGAATTGATCTACAGACCAGCGCGACGCTCAAAACCCAAGAAGACTTTGAGCAGTTAGTGATTGTTAATATTGATGGTGCGATTGTAAGGCTCGGTGAAGTTGCCAGAATCGAGTTAGGCGAGGTTGAAGGGAGTCAGATAGCGCGACTTAGTCAGCGTGATAACTTATTTCTCGCCGTTTATGGTTTACCCGGCGCGAATGAAATTGAAATTGGCAACGAGCTTTACACCGTGCTTGATGAGATTAATGCCACACTGCCTGACGGCATGCATATTGACATAGGTTTCGACGGCACCGTCTACATGCGCGACGCCATCCGCGAGATATTTATCACGCTAGCAGAAACGGTCCTGTTGGTGGGTATCGTCGTTTTACTGTTCATGGGGTCACTGCGCAGCGCCTTAGTGCCACTAATCACCATACCTATCTCATTGCTTGGCGCCATGGCGTTGATGATGGCGATGGGTTTTTCTTTTAATCTACTGACTATACTCGCCATTGTTTTGTCGGTCGGTCTAGTTGTTGACGACGCTATCGTGGTGGTGGAAAACGTATCACGGCTGATGCGCGAAGGTATGAGTCGCAAGCAGGCTGCACTGACGAGCTCGCGTCAATTGTTAACACCAATTATTGGTATGTCGATTACGCTTGCGGCGGTCTATGTCCCCATCGGATTTTTATCGGGTCTGACGGGGGTGTTGATTAAGGAATTCGCTTTTACGCTGGCGGTTGCTGTTTTAATCTCGGGGATGATCGCACTGACTTTGTCGCCGATCATGAGCGCCTATGCAAGTCCTGCTAAGGGACAAGAAGGGGCTATGACACGATGGGTTAATGCACGTTTTAGTAGCTTGCAAAGACGCTATGAGGCATTTCTAAGTCACAGCCTCGGTTGGACGCCACAGTTGCTGGGTTTTGCTATCGTCTTCTCACTATTGTCTGTTCCTTTTCTGTTGATGTCGCAACAGGAACTGGCACCTATTGAGGATCAGAATGAAATTTTTGTCATCTCTACACCGCCACCGGAAGCATCCCTAGAATATACTCATGAGCACATGTTTGATGTCGTTGACGTCATGAGTAATCTGCCGAGTGCTACCTATATGTGGCAGATCGTTAACCCTGCGGTTGCTATTGGCGGGCAACAGTTTGTTGACCCCAGTGAGCGCGACTTCACCACACTCGATATGATGGCGGAAACATTTGGTCGTTTGTCGAAAGTTCCTGGTCTTCAGGCTTTTCCAAATTCCAGCCCATCACTGCCTAGTGCTGGTCAATACTCTGTTGAGCTGGTGGTCACCGCTGCTGCCAGTGCAGAGGAAATGCAGCCTTATGCAGAAAAACTGCTAGCCGCCGCCTATGCAAGTAATCTATTTCTGTTCGCGGATACCAACCTTAAAATTGACTTTCCTCAGGCTCATTTCGAATTAAATCGCGATAGAATCGCAGATGTAGGGTTGACGGTGTCGGGCGTTAGCCAGCAATTATCGACCTATCTTTCAGGGAATTACGTTAACCGTTTCGATCTCGACGGCAAAGCTTATAGAGTCATCCCGATGCTAGAAGGTTCAGACCGGCTGGATATTTATGCGCTGCAAGATCTAAAAATACAGACGCCAGCGGGTGAGCTGGTTCCTTTTTCATCACTGGCAACGCTCGTCGAAAAAGTGGGTCCTAGGGTGCTGACGAAATTTCAGCAGCGAAACTCCTTCACGCTATTCGCCGGTATGATCCCTGCCTACACAAAAGAACAGGGACTCAGTGCCATTGAGGCCGCGGCGGAAGAAATTTTGCCGTCGGGGTACATCGTCGACTATGCCGGTGAGTCTCGGCAGATCCGGCAAGAGGGAAACACGCTTTTTGGTGCCTTGGGCATGTCGCTGGCGTTTGTATTTTTGGTGTTGGTGGTGTTATTTAACCGCTTTAGAGATCCGTTAGTTGTATTGCTTGGCTCAGTACCGTTAGCATTGGCTGGGGCACTCATGTTCACTTTTCTGGGTTGGACTACACTTAATATCTATTCTCAAATAGGGCTGATTACTCTGATTGGTCTGGTT
>Ga0206130_10006897_pt1 | contig 12791 bp, 11 predicted proteins | sample Helgoland_Spring_9_FD_148637 | JGI IMG/M metagenome (GOLD analysis project Ga0206130, IMG submission 148637) | Pelagic subsurface seawater microbial communities from Kabeltonne, Helgoland, North Sea - Helgoland_Spring_Bloom_20160512_1 | ecosystem: Environmental > Aquatic > Marine > Epipelagic ... | reverse complement strand
TTTACTTTTGAGCAAACTTATCATGTGTGAGCCTGTCATTCCATTAGCACCAGTTAAAGCAACTTCATTCATGAAAATAACTTGAATTGTTCGACCACTTTTGGTTCGATATTATAATCCTCAGAAAGTTTTTTTAACGTGCTTTTTTTTACTACTACTTCTGACCAATGCCTCAACACAATTGAATCATAATCAATATCAACTATAATTTTTAAACCAGCACTTTTTTTTAAGTAAAATTCAACAGGGTTAAAGCCAATTTGTGCACAAAATGGTGTTGTTCCTGAAAACCTACTGTTAATCTCAAAAATTTTTGGTTCTCCATTTATATCTAAACGTAATTGGAAATTACAACCTCCATCAATTTCTAATTTAGAAGCAACATCCAAAACATATTTCTCAATTTTTTCTGACTGCACTGGCTCCGCTCTATATGTATCACCTGATCTCAAAACTCTTTTAAGTGCTAATACTGGAGACATCCTATCGCCAATCTTTACAACTGTGCATGTGTATTCATTATCTTCATTGCCAACGCATTCTTGTATAATTATATCTTCAGTATTTTCAAGATGTGGCAATAACTCATCTAAATTATCTACCTTATAAACTCCTATTGATCTACAACCTACTGCTGGCTTTACTATAGCAGGATATTCTAAACTCTCTATATCAACATCTTTTAAGTAAGCAGTCTTAGGGTAATTAAAGCCATGATCTTTTAAGAAAGATGATGTTTTATATTTATTATCACAAATTTCAATTACTTCTTTTGATGATATTATCGTGTGGACATTGAATTTATCCATAATCAAATGCTTATTTATGGCACAAAATTCTAATTCCACATCTGTGCCGGGTATATAAAAATCTATTGACTCATTTTGAAAAATTTTACTTAAAGTTTCTAAATATTTATCAGAGTCACACCTGTCAACTAAATAAGCAATATCTGCTGCATATAGTCCAGTTGCAGTTTCACTCATATCTGCAGCTACAACTTTTATATCTATATCTTTAATCATTTTTAAAGATTTAATTACGCCTTGGCCAACGCCACCACCTGCACCTGTTACTAAAACATTTATCATTTCATCTCCAGATAATCTATTAATTTTCTTTTAGACTCTTTACTTAGTTTGGTTTGTTGAATTAGATCAATAGAATTATCAAAATCCATTTTTATCTTTTCAAAACTTGCATTATATAATTTATCATCTTTCATATTAAGAAGTGTATATCCTATGCCTTTACCTCTAGGTTGGCCAACAGTTCCAGTATTAATGATTAGTTGATCTATATCAGTACCATTGGCAGAATATGAATCCATTTTATTTAGTATATTTTTCTTAATGCCCATAAATAACTGTCGGTGCGAGTGACCAAATACTCCTGCAAAGACATCTTTTTTACGCAGTTCTTCAAATGACATATGCAGATCTTTAGCTTGTTCAACATAGCGCCAATCGCCATATATGAAAGGATTGGCATGAGAAAAATAAACATCTCCAATACGATAATTTTCATGCCATACAAAAATATCTTCCAATAATAATGGATAAATTTTTTTCAATGTCCAGCTTACTGACTCATCAATAAATCTTGGAAGCTTGTAGCTCGTCTTCTTGAGGCCGGATTGAAGATCAAAATAAAATTGATCATGATTTCCTTTTATAAATATGAGAGGGTTTTTTCTCTTATATTCAATTAATATTTCAATAACTTGAACAGGCTGACACCCATAGGTCAAAATATCGCCTAAAAATACTGTTTCATCTACATTCTTCTTTTTAATTTCTTCTAAGGCTATAGTTAACGCATCAGCATTTGCGTGTATGTCAGATATAACCGCAATTCTACTTTTCATTTAAGGTTCTCCGTCTAACCATCATAACGTCAAATCTTGGCATAATATCCTCGCCCTTAGGTGAAATTCCATCTCGAACAAAAACCTTTTTCAAGGTTAAACAGAGAATTTTGATATCTAGCCATAAAGACTGATTTTCTACATACCATAAATCCAAATCAAATTTTTCTTCCCATGAGATAGCATTTCTCCCGTTAATTTGAGCCCATCCTGTAATACCAGGTCTGACCTCATGACGCCTATTTTGTTGTTCTGAGTAAAAAGGTAGGTATTCTTCCAATAAAGGTCGTGGCCCTACCAAACTCATATCTCCCTTTAAAACACTTAATAAGCTTGGCAACTCATCTAAACTAGTTGATCTTAAAAATTTTCCAAATTCAGTGAGCCTATTCGCGTCAGGTAACAGGATTTCATTTTTATCAAGTTCATTAGTCATTGTTCTAAACTTATAGATATTAAATAATTTTCCATTTAAGCCAGGACGTGACTGGTAAAAAAATACTGGTGATCCTAGATTTATTCTTACCAATAAATATACAAAAATATATATTGGAATTAAAAAAAGTAAGCCTATAAAACTTATTAAAATTTCGATAGTTCTTTTTAAAAAAGATTTATACATTCTGTTTTTAAACATTTAAAAAAAGGTGGTTATATTTTGCTACAGCCACATTTGTGGCATAACTTTCTTTAGCAATATTTAATGCATTTTTCTGTTGCTTTTGAAGCAATATTTTATCATGAGTATATGTTGCAAAGTTTTTTACTGCTTCATCATTTATTTTAGTAGGCAATACATAACCAATTTTTTCCTTATTAATTACTTCTTTTTGCCACCATTTATAATTAATTAAAATCGGTTTACCTGCTGCTAGAGAATCAAAAAATTTGTTAGCAGAGTTTGCCCATAGTTCTTTTATTGGGATTACGAAAGAGCTGCCCATGTTGCATTCATGGTAAAGTTGAGGTAAATCTTGTTTTGATACTGAATCTAGAAAGAAAATATTTTTATTCAAAACTCCTTCTTCTTTAGCTTTTGATATTAATTCCTTTTTTTCAGCACCGCTACCAATTAAAATGAATACTATAGTCGGGTCTATAGAAGCCAGGTTTCTTGCTAATTCAATCACATATTTAAGCCCATTCACTTTTCCAAAAGCTCCAGCATATAAAATGGTAAATCGAGGCTGAAAACCAATTTTATTTTTAAGAAATGACGTTTTGTTAGTGTCTCCTGTTTGAAAACGATTAATTTCTGCGATATTTTCTATCACCTCAATCGGTTTTTCAGCTAACTTTGGATAGCGTGAAATAATTGAATTCTTCATGTCTACTGAAAGTGGCACTATTGCAGCGGCATTTTTATAAATTAAATGTTCTAAGAAAAATAGAATTTTCTGAAGAATTTTATTTTTAATTGCGCCAATAGCAATAACGGCTTCAGGCCATATATCTCTAGCTTCAAATATAAATGGTGTCTTATGTACCCATTTTTTGATTATTGCAGGAATACCAATAGTAAGGGGAGTTGAAGTCGCCAATACCAGATCTCCCCTCAAAGAAATTAATTTTAAGGTTGATAGAAAAAGGAATTTCAAAAATATAAATGAGCGATGGAAATACGTCATATCGTTATCATATGGTAGATAGATATAATGCACTATTAATCGATTTTTTTTAATTTTTGTCCAACCTTTAGATTTTTTGTAGCTTTCGTCAGAAGTTGATGTGATGATTTCAACATGATGCCCTAGATCTAAAAATCCAATTGATAGGTCAAAAGATCGGGTTCCGCCTTGCTCATCAGGGAATTTAAAGTATTGATGTAAGTATAGTATTTTCATAAATAAGTATTTTATCACCATAAAACACTTTTAAATTATGCTTATATGTTTACAGCCTCCATGTTGGATTTTTGACAGTGCTTTTAACATCTATAATTACTTCTGTAGAACTTAATAGCGAAGAATAGTCATCTGAGGTGTAAGCCTTAAATTGTTTATGGCTAACGGCTACAATTATGGCATCATATTTTTTATCAGATTTTAATGGATCTGTAATCAAATTATGGTCAAGCAATTTTGTTGAATCTACCCAAGGGTCAAAAATATCAATATTAGCGCCAAAATCTTTTAATTCTCTAACGATATCAACTACCCTCGTATTTCGAGTATCAGGACAATTCTCTTTAAAAGCAAAACCAAGTATTAATATATCTGAGTTTTTTATTAATTTTTCTGCTTTTATCATTTCTTTGATAGTCTTTTCAGCAATATATTTGCCCATGCCGCTATTGATCTGTCTTGCAGCTAGAATTAAATCAGGCTTATATCCCATTTCTTCTGCTTTAAAACTAAGATAGTATGGATCAACACCGATACAGTGGCCGCCAACGAGTCCTGGAGAAAGCTTTATAAAATTCCACTTTGTGGCAGCTGCATCAATTACTTCATTAGTATCAATACCCATCTGATCAAAAATAAGAGCCAGTTCATTAATCAAAGCAATATTCACATCACGCTGTGTATTCTCAATGACCTTTGAAGCTTCTGCAACCTCTATACTAGAAGCTTGGTGTGTGCCCGCAGTAATAATTTCTTTGTAGAGCTGGTCGACTTGTTTTGCAATTTCAGGAGTTGAACCAGAAGTAACTTTAAGTATTTTTGTAACAGTATGCTCTTTATCACCAGGATTGATTCTTTCAGGTGAGTAGCCACAAAAAAAATCTTTATTAAAGATTAAACCTGATGACTCTTCTAGTCGTGGCACACACACATCGCGAGTCACACCAGGATAAACAGTAGATTCATAAATAACAATATCACCCTTCTTTAAAAGACTGCCAATTTTTAGAGAAGATTGTATTAATGGCTCGAGATCTGGACGATTAGCCTCATCAATAGGGGTTGGTACCGTGACAATATAAATATTACTATCGCTTATATCCTGCATATCAGAAGTATAGTTAATATTTTTTCTAACTGATTCTAGTAATTTACTCTCAACCTCAAGTGTTTGATCATTGTTTCTTTTAAGGTTTTGAATGCGTGACTCGTTAATATCATAGCCCACCACTTCAAATTTTTCTGCAAAAGCAATAGCTAAAGGAAGTCCAACATAGCCTAAGCCTATTATAGATATTTTTTTATTATTTAAATTCATTCAATTAAAGTTATATAAATGAGAAGTTTAAAGGCAAAGACATAAAAAATATAGTTACTAAAAGTGAACAAGCAAATTGTGATATTTTTTTACCTAAAAATAAATTTTACAATTGTGTTAAAAGAAATACTAAATGTAATAAAAAAAGCTCCGATATTTCCATAAAACTTCTTAAATAATCTATATCTATACTTAATGTTATTAGGTGATTTTATAGAGAAAAAACTTTTATATAATTCTTTAACATCTTTGATATTATGATTTTTTAAACCTGTGGAGCTATCATCTAGTCTGCATTCAGCATCTCTCAATATGTATGTATTGATATTATGGAGCCTCTTGGCGCTATAAGTAAAATCATTATCGCCGCCATATTGAACCAAGTTATTATTTATATACCCAACCTGTTGAAGCACGCTACCATTCATCATGAGAAATCTAGCAGTTCCCATATCAATAGCTTGTTTTGCTGCTGAGAAATTTTTTGGATGACTTGTAACATATGGAAAAAGACTTAATATTTTTGCACCACTCGATACCTCTAATTTATCTTGATCAAAAGTACGTGGATGAACTATCTGTGTTTCACGATCGCTTAGCTCGCTACAAAGCAAATTAAAACTATCTCTGTTTATCTGAACATCATTATTCGCAAAAACAACAATATCATCATCTTTTAAACCATAATTATCAAAAAGGGTTTCAATGCCTAAATTAATACATCCAACCCACCAAAGCTCTTTTTCGGATAGTAATATCTTTACATGTTTATTTTGTTGAATACTTTTAAATGTTACTTTATCAGGATGATCATCCATAATGAGGATTAAATAATCTTTATCAATACATTTGTGAATTGAGCTTAAAAAATTCTCTGTATCTTTAATTCTTGCAAAAGTTGGTACTAAAATATAAATCACTTCTTACTCAGTTTTTTGTATGTGCATTTCATATGTTTTATTAATTAATCAAGTTGATAGGAATCTAAAAAATGATAGTGCAGGTTTCTTGTATATGTACTCATAAATTAAAGCTTAAATTAGTTATTTAAGGGATGCATACATTCCAGTAAAGATGGTTAGTAAGAATAATAAAAGAAAAATTAAAATTAAATATATTTGGTAAGAGGTTTTATTTAATAGAGTACCAAAAGATAAAATATATGGAAAAAGCATCATCATTCCCAGCCTTTCATACTCCCAGTTTAATCCATTCATTACTAGAGAAGGCGCTACAAAACTAAAATAATATAAACTCAAACTGAAAGGGTCATCTATGAGGCTTTTAAATAAAAAAGAAAGGGTTACATATAAAAAGGCGATAAGTATAAAGGCTACTCTAAAATCTAATCCAATTATTTTACTAGGTTCATCTTTTTCATTAAGGCCCATAAAGCCTACAACAAAATATGCAGCAATGAGTAAGAATGTACCAATTAAAAAATTGAATCTAGCCCTGCTAGGATATGAATAACCTTTCAGTAAATTATTTATGATAGGTGAAAAAGCAATGATCAGGACTAAAAGTCGACCGCTTTTATGCATCCATAAAGCAATAATAAAAAACAATAACATCCAGTAGTAATTTTTACGAGACATGGATACAAAACCAATGTATACAAAAGACATTGTTAATCCTTGCCTCATTGCATTACTTGTCGACATAATTATTGGCCATGTGTGAATAGCAATAATATAAATTAATATAAAATACACCAAAGAGTAACTTTGCTTAAATCTGAGATGTTCTCTTAATAAAAGTCCTGCAGCTAGCGAAAGTATAAAAGATACAAGATGCACACCAATATGCACTCCTTCAATAGATAGAGTAGATATCCTGAAACCAAGTCTGTCCCAAATACCTCCCCAAGCTAGATTGGGTTTATGATAGGCAGCATACCAATCATTTCCATATCCATATGCACCAGAACCAAGCAATAAACCGAATAATATAGCAATAACTAATACAGCAATGATCGAAAGAAAATCGCTATTAATGAATTGGGATCGAAATTTTAATGCTTTCTCTGTCATTTCAAAATCTTATTGTAAAGTTCTACGTATTTGGCTCCCACAACAGCGCTATCAAATTTTGTGACCACTTTCTTTCTTGCATTATCACAAAGTTCATTATATTGGCTAGTAGAGGTATTTAATACATACTCTATTCCATTTGCTAAATCTTCACTTTCAAATGGTTTCGCTAAGTAGCCATTTATCTTGTGATCTACTATATCCAAAAGTCCAGTTGCTCCAAAAGCAACAACAGGTGTTTCACACGCCATAGATTCACTTGCAGTTTGCCCAAAAGCCTCTTTTCTTGACGGGACTACTAACATATCAACTGCACTATAAAACAAAATTAAACTAAGATCATCATGGAAATGCCCCATAAAATTCACTTTAAAGCCTAAATTAATATGTTCTTTTGGTGCAAGCTGCCCAAAAATAGCTAGCTCCATATCCTTATTGAGACCTTTCAAATTTTTTAATGCATCAACAAGAAGGTCAAAGCCCTTATGATATTCTGAGTTTGCACCATATGTACCAAAAGCAATTATAGGGACATCTATTGGCAACCCAAGCATATTACGAGCTAAAGTTTTATCAACAGGTTTCCAAATCTGAGTATTTAAACAATTTGGTATTATCGTTACTGGCCAATCTTTCATAACAACACTATTTTGAGCGCATTCAGCTAACCATTTACTTACCGCCACATGGGTTCTTCCAATGCTTAAGCTTCCTATTCCAAGTCCAGCGATTAATATCAAAACCCTTCTCATGGGAGGAACGATTTTTTTTACTGTACCCTTCTTGCCATCTTTGATCCCACGAAACATGCTCAGCACCACAGAAAGCCCACATATCATGCAAAGTCCATATTACAGGTTTTTTAATAGCTCCAATATCTGAAATTGATGCCATCTCAGCTCCAACCCAATGAAGATGAGCAATATCTGCATCACTTTTATTAATTTTCTTACTCCAAGAAGAAGGAAGAATTGCTGGTGAATGAAGGATTTTGTTTTGAGTTTGCGTAGCTTTCAGAATCGGAGCAATAAGATGTCTCCGCATTTGTACAACTGCTTTTTTTAATTTTCCATTAGGCCCACTTACAGTCCAGTCACCAGATTTCGCATTATTAACCCACATTCGAGAATGTAATTCTCTATCTAGCAATGAGTTGTGTATGCGAAAGGCAGCAATAGCAGCTCCGCCAGTAATATCAGCGTTATTTAAGTGGACTATCTTCATATCTATAATTCTTTTAAAAATAAATACTCAAGAGGAATATTCTTAATTCAAATATACATCTGTTACTTTTCATTTTATACAATACCTCTAAAGATTCCGGAACCATCGAAGTAGCCATCAAAAACTTTCTCTGCATCATCTACAGAATATGTACCATTTTTAACATTATGCCACTTATTAACATCTCTTTTATTAATAATTGAGTTGAGTCTTGCATTAAAAAACTTATAGTTAAGGGAAGACATAACATATGATCTATGGTTTCCAGCATCGCCCATAAACCATCTCCACTCGTTGTCTTTTAACAATATATTGATTTTTGGCAAGTTATCATCTTCTATTATTCCATTAGTTTTTATACTTTTATAAAGCTCTGACATCTGATTTATTCTATTATCAATATGTTTTAGTGAATACATCGTATTTATTATTATCTCCCTAGATTTATTTTCAAAAATTAAGCCCTTTGAAGTTCTATTTTTATACAAATTTTCAGGATAAGCCTTAAAAAAATCTTCTATGCTTAGTTTTTCCCAAGGCATAACAATTGCCCATGCGGGATAATTTTTTAATTTAATATTGTTATTTAAATTAACGATATCAGCAGCAGTTAAATCTTTTTCTTTATCAAGCCTTGCTAGAAGATCGTTGGATACTGTTTGGTGATCAACGCCATTAGATATGTCCAGGCAGAGCCTAGCAAAAGGGTCTAATATTAAATGATTATCAAATGACGCCCCTCGCACTGATCTCCCTAAAGAGTAAGGAACAACAATCTCAGAATAAGGTAAAAAACGAAGTCTGATTAATGGTGAGGTAAAGCCCTGAAGTTCTTTTTTACTTAGATTCTTCAGAAAGAAAATTTTCTTTATGTAATCAATTATGGTAAGCACTATTTTTCTTATTTTTAACACGTTAGTTTTTAAATAAATATTATTTTTTGCGTTCAAAACAATCAAGAAAAGAGTTTGAAGAAAAATTTGTAATTTTAATTTTTCTCATTTTAGCTATTTTCGAAAGCAAGTACATCTGATAAAAACCACTCCATTGCTGATACATTCTTGTATGAAGCATCTTTTTTTTCTCACTTGGATACTTATGTGAAGCATTATTTTGAGCTTTAGTATTTTCATAAAAATGAGAGGCTGAAGAATAAAGATCATTTGTTTTTTGATCAACAAAGTAATCTTTAAACATTGAAAAGTCTGCACCATAAATTTCAATATCCAATCTTTTTCTGTAAATTGCATGCCAAACAACCATAATGAGTCCGTTAATAAAATGTGGTGTTATGATGTTTTGATTCAAAGCAAATAAATTTATTTTTTCATTCTTAAATTCAACATTAACAGAATAAACTGTTGAAACTTTTATATTTTTATTTTTAACAAGTCGTTCGCTAACCCAATGAAATCCACTTTCAGAGCATATAAGGGTCATTTTCCAGTCTACTTCATCCAAACAAAGAAATAGGTTTTCGTTATCTTTTTTAATATCGTCGTTAGCATGTTGACTCCAAAAAATACGATCTGTAAGTGCATAATATTCTGGCTTTATTTCATTAAAGTATTTAGTTAGAGCAAAATAATTTAAAACATAAACCTCAGAATTTATACTTTCTTCAATAACCTTCCCAATATCAACCTTTAGAGATGGTCCACTTCCTAAAACAATAGTTTTAGGTAGTTTTTCTTGATTCCAACTCTCTCCATATACTTTGTTGTATTTAAAGATTGAATAAGTAATCGATGCCAGTAAAAGACAAATATCAAAAAATAAGTGAATTATTTTTTTCATAGAGATGGAATTATTAGATTTTTATTTATTATCATTATGAATGTTTCTCTTTTTCATTTAAAGAAATAAGGTGTAGTCATACTTGCAGCATTCAAAATTAATTAAGAGTGCTCTGCCATGTTTTTAAAATGTTCATTTCTTTCAATTAATTCGTGATAAGTGCCCTTGTCAATAACTTGCCCTTTATCAATAAAGAATATCTGATCGCATTTTTGAACAGTTTTAAGTCTATGTGCAATCATAATAATAGTTTTTTCTCCGCTAAAGTGATGGATGGCTTCCATAATCATTTTTTCAGTAATACCATCAAGTGAGCTAGTTGCTTCATCAAAAACAAGAACTTCTGCTTCATAGTACAAAGCTCTGGCAATACCAACCCGTTGACGTTGTCCACCAGACAGTTGCACACCACGTTCACCAACTTTTGTGTGAACACCTTTTTCGAGGCTCTGTAACAATTCATCAAGATGGGCAAGCTTAAGTGCCTGGTAGACCTGCTCAAGATTAATTTGATCTTCAGGTATGCCAAATGCAACATTTTCAGCAATAGTACCTTCAGATAAGAAAATACTTTGTGCTACAAAACCAATGGTGTTTTGCCATGATCGAGAATTTTTTGCATCTATAACTATATTATCAACCTTCAAGTTACCTTCCTGTGGCTCGATAAGACCAAGCAAAATATCGATGAGTGTAGATTTTCCTGAACCAGAAGGTCCAACTATCCCGATTACGCTATTAGCTGGTATTGAGATATTTAGTTGATTTAAAGCTGGGTCTTCTATACCTGGGTAAGCAAATGTAATATTTTCAAGAGAAATTTGTTGTTTAGGATATAGGTAGCTTTTTTCTGATTTTAGTTTTCTTAGTTTTGCTTCTGTTGAGTTGGCTAAGTCTTCATGGATTGACTCAAAGGCTGCAGTGTGTGATTTTATAGAGGCTATACTGGCGTAAATATTTTGAAAAGCTGGAAGCAACTTAACACTCGCTAGAGCATAAACTGAAAGTATTGGAAGAATAATACCCATATCACCATCATAGTAAGCAATTAGGTAAAGCACTATTGCTATCATTGAACCGAAGGCAATCAACTCCATAAAGTAACGCGGTACATTTATTAATGCACCATTATTGCCTTGGCTATAAGCTAGTTCAATGCCCGATTGACGAAACCGTGATATAAAATCACTATCTCTTCCAAGTAATAATACATCTTTTATACCCCCAAATGCTTCATTCATCAGACGAAAACGCTCTTCATTCACTTTTGATATAGTTCTACCATTGCTATGTAAGCGAAATCTAACAACTGTGAAGAGGAATAAGTAGGCAATTGTAAAAGTAGAAAATCCAATTATTGCAACTTTTGGCTCATATATAAAAATACTAATAATCATTAATAAAACTAATACGATTCTAGCATTCAGATACATAAGTGGCATTAAAATATGCCCTGTTACTCTTTGGGTTTCAACCGCAATCTTTTTGGTGAGTTGGGCACTGCTCCCGGATGCATGAAACAACCAGCTCTGCATTAGATAATGAGTGTAAAGCCTATCCGCAATTTCTGAACCAATTTTATTAGCTAACATAGACTGCATCCACGTGGTAAACATTGAGATTGTTGCTGAGATTATTAACATAATTAATACGCCAAAACCAAGCAAAAATACAAATTGAGATTCTGAGGTTATGCCACTTTCTTCATAAACTTGAGCAATAAATGTATCTTGTTGCAACTGATTCATATCACCTACTAATGCCATAAAGGGAATAATGGAAGCTACACCAACAATTTCCATAACCGCCATTAGCACAACTAAAATTTGAAGTGCATAAAAACGTTTTCTCTGATTTGGATTAAGTAAGATAACAATTTTTCTTATTAGTTTAAGCATTATTTGAATACCATTTATAGGTCATCTCAAGACCCTCTTTTAAATCGATAGTGTGATTCCAGCCCATATTTGATAAGCGCGATACGTCAATGAGTTTTCTTAATGCGCCGTCTGGTCTAGATGTATCGAAAACTAATTCACCTTTAAAACCAACCACATCTTTCATAATCTCTGCCATTTCTTTTATAGTAATATCTTTTCCTGTACCAACATTAATATGCGAGAGCATTGACTTAGTGTTAGATTTATAAGTTTTGTTATTTAGTTCCAATACAAAAAGAGATGCTTGAGCCATATCATCAACATATAGGAACTCTCGCTTTGCGTTGCCAGTGCCCCATATGATTACCTCTGGTTCATTGTTAACCTTTGCCTCATGAAAGCGACGCATTAAAGCAGGAATGACATGAGAGTTTTCTGGATGAAAGTTATCATTAATTCCATATAAATTAGTAGGCATTACTGAGCGGAAATCTGTTCCATGCTGACGATTATATGATTCGCAAAGTTTAATACCTGCAATCTTGGCAATTGCATATGGCTCATTAGTTGGTTCAGGGACATCTGTAAGTAATGCATCTTCGCGCATTGGCTGTTCCACTTCTTTAGGATAAATACATGTGCTACCTAAAAATAGTAGGCGCTTAACTTTATTCATGTAAGCTGAATTAATAATATTTGCTTCTATCATTATATTTTGATAAATGAAATCTGCAGGATAAGTATTGTTTGCATAAATACCACCAACTTTGGCTGCTGCAAGAATAACGTAATCAGGTTTTTCTTTTTGAAAAAAAATACTTACTTGAG
>Ga0206130_10006885_pt1 | contig 12809 bp, 9 predicted proteins | sample Helgoland_Spring_9_FD_148637 | JGI IMG/M metagenome (GOLD analysis project Ga0206130, IMG submission 148637) | Pelagic subsurface seawater microbial communities from Kabeltonne, Helgoland, North Sea - Helgoland_Spring_Bloom_20160512_1 | ecosystem: Environmental > Aquatic > Marine > Epipelagic ... | reverse complement strand
CATTTTTATATATTTTTTTCCTATTGTCAACATTTTCGTGTATTTTCCATCATAATAAGTATTTGCTACTAAAAATACAGTAATAGTAAAAACTATTAATTCTAATTTCATGTTATATATAATTAGCTTATTTATTTTTGTTTTATGTATAAATAAATGCCCCCGCTAACTAATAATAACATTATGGAAAATTTAATGTATTTATTATTTAATTCTCTCTTTTCAGATTTTAAAACATCCACAGATTTATACATATTATGATATTTTTCTAAACTTTCGTATAAATTAATTTCTTCGATGTCTAAAGTTTTATTTATTTTATTGTTTATAAAATTAACCCATTTCATAAAGGATAACCTCGAATCTAAATATGGTGTTACGGGGAAGTCGTCTAATATTTTAATAAATAAATCACCCAACGGTTTTTCTGGAAAAAATAACGGAATATTTTGAATAAAATCATAATATTTTTTTTTTGTAACTTCATTTGGATTTTTTGGGTAATACATCGAAATAGTAATCATAATAAATTTAAATTGCTCTATCCAAACTTTAGAATCTAGTTTCATTAATATATTAAATGATATAAAAACTAGAAGATAAACATAATTATGAAGAATTCAAAAAATAATTATTGTAATAATTGTGGAACCATTGGACATAATTTTAATAAATGTAAAAAACCGATTACCAGTTTGGGTGTCGTAGCAATAAAAAAAGAAAATGATGTCTTTAAGTATTTAATGATATGTAGAAAAGATTCTTTAGGTTATATTGATTTTTTGAGGGGTAAGTATCCAATATACGATGAAAGTTATATCTCTAATTTAATCAGTGAAATGACGAATATTGAAAAACAAAATATATTAAACAAACCTTTTGATGAGTTATGGTGTGATTTATGGGGTAATTATAGCATTTTTAATTACAAAAGTGAAAATAAAACATCCAAAGAAAAATTCTTACAAATAAAAAGGGGTATTAAGGTCGATGAAAAGCAAGAATATGATTTAGAAATATTGGTTAAAAAATGTTCTCAACAATGGGATTGCCCTGAGTGGGGATTTCCAAAAGGGCGGCGAAATAATGGAGAGAACGATTTAACATGTGCTTTAAGGGAATGGGAAGAAGAAACCGGATATGATAAAAAAACGTTACGTGTTATTAAAAATATTTTGCCTGTGGAGGAAATATTTATGGGGTCGAATTTTAAAACATATAAACACAAATATTATTTAGGATTTATTGATTCAAAAGAAAAACCCGAATATGAATTTCAAAAAAGTGAAGTTAGTCAAACACGTTGGTGTACTTTAGAGGAGGTACTGAGCAATATTAGAGATTATAATTTAGAGAAAAAAAATGTGATTATTAAAATAAATTCACTTTTAAATGAATATAGATTAATCTTATGATATATTAACTAACGATGGAAAAAACTAATCCGCAAAAAAAAATAAAAAAGGTAAGAAAAATTAAAAAGAAAATAAAAATTAAAAAGAAAAAGAAAATAAAAATTAAAGAAAATAAATCTTGTGAAAAATTAATTGAATTATTTAATTCCAAAAAAAACAGTGAATTGGATATTAATAATAAAGAATATCAAAATTTATTAAAATGTATGGATACTAAAGAAAAAAAAGAATTAGAGACTGATACGGTTAATATTGATTATTTATATCCTAATAAAAATGATATAAAATTCAATGTTAAATTGGCATCAAAGAAGGAATTTTTTGATACCAGATATGTAGAAAAAACTAAAGAAAATTATAAAAATATAAAAAAAGTAGCGGAGACATTTTGTGAAAATACTGAATTTGAATTGGAACCACATCAAATGTTTGTTAGAAATTTTTTATCATTTTTAACACCGTATAATAGTCTTTTATTATACCACGGATTGGGCACGGGTAAAACTTGTTCGGCCATATCGGTATGTGAGGAAATGAGAACATATAATTCTCAAATGGGCGACACAAGACGTATTATAATAGTTGCTTCTCCAAAAGTTCAAGAAAATTTCAAAATTCAATTATTTGATGAGAGAAAATTAAAAAATATTAATGGATTATGGAATATAAAAGCATGTACGGGAAACAAATTTATAAAAGAGGTAAATCCAATGAATATGAAAGGGTTAACTCGTTCGCGAATAATACGACAAATAAAAAAAATTATACGACAATTTTACCATTTTATGGGATATGGCCAATTTTCAAATTATATTAAGCGGATAATGAATAAAAAAGTGTTGGGTTCTGACACTGAATTGATTGTTAAAATGAAAAATAAAAAAGCAATTAAAAAAGAGTTCTCAAATAGAATGATTGTTATTGACGAAATTCATAATATGCGGTTTAACGAAGAAGGAAAAGCGCAACCAAAGGAAAGTTCGGAAAATTTAATTCAATTGGTTTCATACTCCGATAATTTAAAATTAATGATATTATCAGCAACACCAATGTTTAATTCTCATATTGAGATTATTTGGTTACTTAATCTATTAAATTTAAATGATAAAAGATTTCCTATAAGTGAAAAAGAAATTTTTGATAAAAATGGAAATTTATTGGTGAAGGGGACACGTGAAATAGGCAAAGAGCTATTAATACAAAAGGCGACTGGTTATATATCCTATGTCAGGGGTGAGAATCCGTTTACGTTTCCAAATAGTATATGGCCAGCCACGGCATTAAATTTAAACTCTCTACAGTTAAAAAGAGATGACAATAGTTGGAAATATCCAGAAAAACAGATAAATGGTGGTTCTACTATTCCCCATATAAGATTATTTGACTTATTGTTAACAAATATAGGTTCATACCAAAGTCTTGGATATAATTTTATTATTGAAACATTGAAAAGAGATCCAAGAACTGCGTCGGCGATGACAAACCCAAAGAAAGGGATATCATATACAATACTAAGTGACCCCTTACAGGCTTTAAATATGATTTATCCTCATAAAAATTTAGAAAATTTAGACGACGATGACAGCAAATTTTTATTTGGAAAAAAAGGTTTAGCTAGAACAATGCTTTTTAAACCAAAAACAAAAAATAAATTTAAATATAAAGATTCAACATTGGAAAAATTTGGAAGAATTTTTTCTTTCGATGAAATTGGAAAATACAGTGGAAAAATAAAATATATATTGTCTTCTATTAAGAGATCACAAGGGATTGTTTTTATATATTCGCAATATATCGATGGCGGTGCTGTTCCTATGGCTCTTGCGCTAGAAGAAATGGGATTTTCTAGATATGGAACAAATTCGTTATTTGAAACACCGGCTTCGCCACCCATAGATTCAATTACTTTAAAAGAAGGTACCGACGATAATCCTATTAAAACACCGGCGCGTTATATAATGATAACGGGTGATAAAAATTTAACCCCAAATACACATAATCAATTACAAGCCATTACCGCAGAGAATAATGCTAATGGTGAAATAGTAAAGGTTGTTATTGTGACAAGGGCCGGTTCTGAAGGATTGGATTTTAAAAATATTCGTGAAATGCATATCATGGATCCATGGTATAATTATAGCAGGCAAAAGCAAATTATGGGACGTGCGATTAGAAATTTAAGTCATTGTAGATTACCCTATGAAAAAAGAAACTGTTCTATTTTTCTTTATGGCACAGAATTACCAGATAAAAATATAGAAGCCGCCGATTTGTATATATATAGGTTAGCTGAAAAAAAAGCACTAAAAATGTCCACCGTATCGCGCATACTGAAAGAAACCGCCACCGACTGCTTACTTAACAACGAGGCTTTAAATTTTTCACAAAAGAAAATTAATACAACTGTCGAGCAAGAACTATCCAACGGAACAATAATTAATTATAAAATAGGTGATAAAGAATACAGTGATATGTGTGATTTTACAACATGTTCTTATGAATGCAAACCTATAAATAAAATTAATGATACTATAAATGACCAAACGTATAATGAATCATTTATTATTATGAATTTAGATAAAATTTTACAAAGAATAAGATTATTATTTAAAGAACAATATTTTTATGAAAAGGATGATTTAATATTACGCATAAGACATTTGAAAAATTATCCAATAGATCAAATTTACTCCGCTCTAACATTTTTAATAAATGAAAAAAATGAATACATTACCGATATTTTGGGTAGATTGGGTCATTTAATTAATATTGGAAACTACTATTTATTTCAACCAGTGGAAATTGACAATGTTTTTATTTCTAGATTTGAAAGAGTTCATCCCGTTGACTATAAAAGAAAAAAAATAGAGTTTGCTTTGCCAGAAAATATTCCTAATTTTAATATCGATGAGCGCATTTCTGATAACACTGAATTTATACAAATAACAAAAGACAATTTATTATCATATTTAGAAGATCAATATAAATTTTTAAACACACCTGGCTCTATCGATGTTGAAAATAAAAATAATTGGGTTATGAGATGTAGTTGGGCAATATCGAATTTAGTAAAATATAATGATTTTGACAAAAATGATCTACTTTCGTATGCCATGGATCATATTTTAGATTCTTATACTTTTGATGAAAAAATATTACTTTTAAATCATGTAACTGGTAAAAAGAAAAAAACTACGGTGGAACAAATAATAGAACGATATTTTGAGACATATAAAATTTCAAATAACGATTATCAGGGTATTGTGCTTGCGCAATTTAACAAACCGGCGTCATATGAACAATATACGATTTTAACATTAAAAAAAAATAAATGGGTTAATTCCAGAGAGGCTACTGGGTCTTTGGCGCGTGAAATGTTCCAAAAATTTCAAATTACAAATTTGGACACTATTAATAATTTAATAGGTTTCATGATAAATGTTGGTAGACAAGAAATAGTATTTAAAATAAAACAACTAGGAGAAAGTGAAAAAGGAAGAAGTAATAAGGGTTTTAGATGTGCTAGTGGCGAGAGTAAAAAATTAATCATAAAAAGAATTAATACGTTATTGGAAAAAAAAGGAGATTTTGAAAAATATAATGTAGGATCAAAACATAAGAGTTCTATTGCTTCAATATACGGAGATGAAAATATAAATCAAAGTGCTAAAGATAGTAAAGATAGTAAAAATATTAAAATAAATTCTTTACAATTATGTGCTGAAAACGAATTAATATTTAGACATTATAATAAAATTAGTAAAAATAATAAAATATGGTTTTTTGATGTATTGAGTTCAGTTATTAATAATATTGAAAAATTGAAAAAATAATTAAAGATAATATATTTATTATATATAATACAGATCATGAATACTGAAAAATTAAAACCGGTTTTAAAGAAAAAAATAAAAAAACGTGGTATAGGAATTTATCAACAAAATATACTATATAAGCTTGTATCTATTCCTTTTAATAAAGTTGGAAATAATATTGCCGAACTAATAAATGGAAAATTAATAGAAAGATTTGAAGGTAAATGTATTAACGAGGGCTTTGTTAAAAATAATTCTATTCGTTTATTAAATTATTCATCGGGAGAGATAAAAGGTAAAAATGTTTTGTTTACTGTAACTTTCGAGTGTTTAATATGTAGACCCGTCGAAGGTCAAAGATTTAGATGTGTTGTTAAAAATATAACCAAGGCAGGTATCAGAGCTGAAACAGATGAATTAAAATCACCGGTGGTAGTATTTGTAGCAAGAGATCATCATCATAATAATGAAAAATTTACAGAATTAGAAGTAAATGACACTATTAATATCCGTGTTATTGGTATTAGATATGAGCTTAACGATTCTTATATTTCGGTTATTGCTGAGTATGTAGAATTAAAGAAATTTAAAAAAAAACCAAACATTAAAATCATTATTAAAGACGCTTAAAAATTATTTATAAGTTAATACAATGGAATCATTGAAAAATTTAAGAGATAAAATTCAGACTTTAGAAAAAATTCACCAATTACACATTTTGAAAATTTTAATTGAAAACAATATTAGTTATACTGAAAATTCGAATGGTGTTTTTATTAACATGATTACATTAAGCGAAGACGTGTCTAATTCTATAGAAAAATATTTAGAGTATGTTTCATTACAAGAAGACCACCTTGATAAAGTTGAAACAGAGAAAAATAAATATTTAGATGAAATGGAAAAAGATAATAAAGAAACGGTGGCAGTATTATCATAATAACTAATTATGTCTTTACAAGTAAAACAATTAAATAAATTTATGTTTTCAAAAATAAATTTGGAAAAATATATATCACATTTTTCTTTAAACGATGATGAAATAAAACATTTGCCTATTTTATCATCCGCCCAGAAAAAACTATCTCAAAATTTAAACTTATTTACAATACATGAACAAGATGAACTATTTTGGTGTTTTTTTATAATTCATTATGGTCATGTAAAATATGAGCAAATTTTTAATAAATTTATTGAAGAAAAAAAAATTAAAATAGAAATGGTAGGGAAAATCAGAGAATACAAACATATTTTAAAACAAAATAAATGGAAAAAAAATATTATCGAAAGTGAGCTCATAAATGAAAATAAAATTACAGTAAACACGTTAATTTGTCTTTTAACTGTATTTAATTATAACTTTGTAATTAAAAATAATAATATGATTTATAGTAAAATTAATACAGACGATAATAATATATTTTTTATTATTTTCGATAATAATGAAATATCTTTGTACGATGGGAAAGATAAACAAAAGAAAATTACAGAGTATCAAAATTCTTTGTGGAATATTGAAAATTACAACAAACCTTTAAAAGCTATCAGTAATTATAAATTAAAAGATTTACAAGATATCGCTAAAAAATTAAAGATAAATATAGAAAAAAAACGAAAAAAAGATCTTTATATGTTAATAACTGAAAATATCGATAAGTATAAATAATATAAAATTGAAAACATATAAAATAATATGTCATTTAATATATATTATGTCATCTAGATTATCTCCGGAAAATGGTAAATTTTTAGACTATATAAAAAAATATTTAGATTCTCGTTCGCTCGGTGATGAATTAGAAATTCGATTTGGTACAAATCATAGAAACCCAATTACTAAAATAGATTTTAATAATGTGATTGCAAAACTTAAGTCAATGGGGTTTGAAAATAAAAAGGACGACTATCATTTAAATATTAACAATGAATATACCGATCCGCGATCAGGACAAATAAAGATTTCAAATATAAGAACTTCAATAAACGGTATAGATAAAATACAAAAGTATTGTAAAAAAAATAGTTTAGATGAAAACGAATTGGGATTTGGGAATTGGGGCATCATATTTGAAAAAAAAACAGTTAAATACCACGATGGTGAAAGATTAATGCCTATCGATTTTAAAAAATTTGAATTTAGAGTAAATTATAAAGAAGAAAAGAAATTAAAACCCGAATTTAATTTAGTTCAAACATTAATATCTAAATGGAATGATAGTAAAAAAACATTTAGATTTATCAAAAGATTTAGTTTTACTCATCGCGATTATCCATTGAAAGTAGATTGTAGTATAGTGAGGAATTCTAAAACACGACCAGGAAAATTCGGGTCCAAAATGATACCAGAATACCGTATAGAAAAATCAAATGTATTTCAAAACCCTGAGCATTTTGAGATTGAAATTGAACTTACAAAAAATAATTCAATGTCGTCATTTAGATCTGCTGAAGAATATATGAAAAAAGTAAAAGTTGTATTAAAACTTGTTATGGCTGGATTACAAGGATCAAACTTTCCCATATCTTACGATGAGCAAAATATAATTTTAAGTGATTATATGCGAGTTGTTTATGGAAAAAACCCTATTCCAGAGAGAAGAATTAAAAGCAGTGATTTCATAGGTCCACAATCAGTGTCACTGGAACTTACAAATATTTCTCCCATAAATAATGATTTTGTTATGCCAAATGTAAGACGTTCTTATACAGTAACAGATAAGGCTGATGGTGTTAGAAAGTTGTTGTTTATTCATAAAACAGGGAAAATATATTTTATTGATATGAATATGAATGTCCAATTTACGGGAACAAAAACAGATAATTCTGATTTATTTAACTCTATAGTTGATGGAGAGCAAGTTCTTCATGATAAACTTGGAAACTTTATAAATATATTTTTGGCGTTTGATATATATTATTTTGATAATCGCGATATAAGACGTTATCCTTTTATTAAAAAAACGAATTCTGGCGAAGAAAAACAAAGCAAACAGTTAAATAGATTGGAAATATTGAGGGATCAGTTATTTCAAAATTTAGAAGCTTATCCGGTTGTTGGGTCTACTATGCCGGTAACATTTAGAACCAAAACATTTTATTTATCTAATGGAGATGAAATATTTAGAAATTGCAATACCATTATCACGCGAAAAGAAGAAGATTTATTTAACTATGAAATTGATGGGTTGATTTTCACTCCTTCTGATATGAGTGTTGGTAATATTTCACCAGATGAAAAAATGCGGTTCACCAAAATGACATGGTGGGATTCTTTTAAATGGAAACCACCAGAGTTTAATACTATTGACTTCTTAGTAACAACAAAAAAAACAGAAACCGGTGAAGATGTTATTAAAAATATTTTCCAAAATGGTGAAAACATGACGCATGAAACGCAGCTAACACAATATAAAACACTAATTTTAAGAGTTGGTTTTGATGAAACGAAACATGGTTATTTAAATCCTTGTGAGGATGTTATAAATGATAATTTACCAAAAAAAACAAATTATTCCAATAGAAAAGATTCTTATAAACCAGTACCTTTCCATCCAACTGACCCAACACCGGAATATCCAGCCTACATTTGTAATGTTATTTTACAAGAAAAAGCAGGTAATAAATATATGATGACTGAAGATGGTAAAAGTGTAATAGAAGATGGGACGATTGTTGAGTTTAGATATGAATTAAATGATGAGAAATTTTGGCAATGGAAACCAATCAGAGTCAGAGACAAAAAAACGGCTGAGTATAAAGCGGGAGGAAAAAATTTCGGCAATGCGTATCACGTGGCCCAAAGTGTATGGAAATCTATTCATAATCCGGTTTCAGAGAAAATGATCACTACTGGTGACAATATACCCAGTGAGTTGGTGGATAATGATGTGTATTATAACAGAAAGGGTAAGACAATTACACAATCACTTCGAAATTTTCATAATTTATTTGTCAAAAAACTTTTGATTACCTCAGTGGCAAAGCCAGGTAATACGTTGATTGACATGAGTGTTGGAAAGGGTGGTGATTTTCCCAAGTGGATTAAAGCAAAATTATCGTTTGTATTTGGTTTAGACTTATCTAGGGACAATATCCAAAACCGGTTAGATGGTGCTTGTGCTAGATTTTTGAGTAATAAAAAAAAGTTTCATACCATGCCATATTGTTTATTTGTTCAGGCAAATAGTAAATTAAACATACGCAGTGGGGAAGCTCTTTTTACGGAAAAAGGAAAACAAATTACCAAAGCAATATTCGGAGACGGTTCACAAGACGAAGGTAAATTGGGAAGTGGTGTAATTAGACAGTATGGAAAAGGAAAAGATGGTTTTGACATCGTTTCAAATCAATTTTCAATACATTACTTCTTTGAAAATATAAATACGCTGGCTGAGTTTCTACAAAATGTTAGTGAATGTTGTAAAGTAGGTGGATACTTTATAGGAACAAGTTACGATGGGAGAAAGGTATTTCAGAATTTAGAGGATAAAGATGTGGGAGAAAGCATACATATTGTTAAAAATCAAAGTAAAATGTGGGAAATTAGAAAGGAATATTCATCGCAAACTTTTGAAAATAATTCAAATAGTTTGGGTTTTAAAATAGACGTTTATCAAAAATCAATAAATAAAACCTTTTCTGAATTTTTGGTAAATTATGAGTATTTAATTACACTGATGGAAAATTATGGTTTTATATTGCCTTCACGAGAAGAAGCTAGGGAGTTGGGATTGCCCAATTCTATAGGCAATTTTAATGAAATGTTTGAAATGATGGAAGAAATGATCTCAACGCGAAGATTGCGAAAAAGTGATATTGGATCGGCTGGAAAAATGAGCAATGATGAAAAAAAAATATCTTTTCTAAACAAATATTTTGTATTTAAAAAAATCAGAGATGTTGACGCAAATCAGGTATCGCGAATACTAACCGGACAGTCAGAAGCGATTGAAATTAGCGATGTTCAGGAAAGTATACGCCTCCAAAAAGCGGCGGTTGGCAATTTGTCAAAAACAAAGAAGGTAAAAAAATTAAATCGTAAATTAAAATTAAAACAAACGAAAGTTGCTTCAGACACCGTTGACAAATCTTCGAAAAAAAAACCAACCTTAAAATTAAAAAAGGGGTTAAAATTAAAAATTAAAAACTTAGATAAAAAATAAACTTTTACATGAATAGATATAAACGTAAAACATGTTATACTATGTATAATATAACATGTCTTATTATTCTGTTACCAAAATACATAATGATATAAATAAGGATCATTTAAAAATAAAGTTTAATAATATGGAAGAAACCAGTGATTATATTAATATTACCATTAAAAATGTATTAAATAAAATTAAAAAAAAAATTTCTTTATGTGGTGATGACTGGAATAATATTAAAAAAATAACAAATCCCTATGAATATATCCATACGGTCGTTCCTAATCATAAAACATCTATTTCAAAAATAAAGCCTTTGTCGCGTGCTTTTTTTAAACTTATTGAAATATGTAAAATATTTCATATTTTTGATAATTATAGTGATAAACCAATAAAAACGTTCCATCTTGCTGAGGGACCAGGTGGATTTATAGAAGCCGTTACATATATGCGCTTTAATAAATACGATAAATATTATGGAATGACACTCATAGACGAAACAAATGCCGAAATACCAGGATGGAGAAAATCTGAAATGTTTCTTCAAAAAAATCCAAATGTTACAATTGAAGCTGGTTCTGATAATACGGGGAACTTATATAATCCGAAAAATTTTAATTATTGTTTACAAAAATACCAAAACTCAATGGATTTTATTACAGGAGACGGTGGATTTGATTTTTCTATTAATTATAATAGCCAAGAAACAATGGCGTCAAGATTAATATTTACACAAATAATGTATGCCGTTGGTTTACAAGCAGAGGGCGGGACTTTTGTTTTAAAAGTTTTTGACCAATTCAGTAAATGTTCTGTGGATATATTATATTTTTTATCAACTTTTTATTCTAAAATGTATATTTTTAAACCAGATACTAGTAGGATAGCAAATTCAGAACGATATATTATTTGTAAAAATTTCAAAATGCCAAAAAATAAAAATATATATATTAAATTTGAGCATATTTTGACTATTTTCAATAATATAAATTTTTCAGATATTTCTTTACATAGAATATTAAATATAAACATAAATAATTATTTTGTTAAAAACATAGAAGAAATAAACGCTATAATCGCGCAACAACAAGTTTATAATATATTAACCACTTTAAAAATAATACAAAATAAAGAAAAAAAATGTGATAAAACAAACATAATAAAAAATAAAAATATAAAAAAATGTATTCAATGGTGTGAAACGCACAATATACCTTACTATAAATATGGCGTGTCTTCAAATGTCTTTATGTCTGGTAAGCGAAACTCTAATTATTTCACAAACAATTAATTTATTATGGATAATTAAAATGTAAATACAATATATGACAGATTTTATTTCAGGGGCGTGTGTTGGTATAACACAGACATTGGTAGGACATCCATTTGATACAACTGTTGTTTTAATACAAAACAAAAAAAAATGGTTTCCTCTTCCTATAAAAAAATACTATAGGGGATGGCGTTTCCCTTTAGTATCCGCATCTGTGTTTAATTTTACTGTTTTTCCGGTTTATGAAAGATCACTGGAATATACAAATAGTAAAATAATATCGGGGGGCGTGGCTGGGTTTTGCGCGACACCTCTGTTATATTTTTTTGAAGTTGGGAAAATTTTACAACAAACAAATCAACCACTCAAAATTTCGTCATTTACAAAATCAAAAGGGTTTACAAGCTTACTTTTTCGTGAAACAATAGCTTGTTCTATTTATTTTTCAAGTTATCATTATATTAAAGAAAAAAATGATAACCCTTTAATTGCTGGCGGATTAGCAGGATTAATAAACTGGGGGATAACATATCCTTTAGACGTGGTTAAATCTAGACAAATCGCTCAAAATATTTCTATTAAACAAGCTTTAAGTCAGAAAAATTTTTACAAAGGATTTAGTATATGCGCAACAAGAGCCGTAATAGTAAACGCACTTAATTTTTGGACATACGAAACAGTGAAAAAATATATAAATAGTAAAACCGAAAGTTAAAATAAAAAAATTTAATAAATAAAGTTTTTTCTAAAAGCTTCATTTGGTAAAACTTCTTCTTTTAAAAGCTTCATTTGGTAAAACTTCTTTTGGTAAAGCTTTTTCTAAAAGCTTCATTTTGGTAAAACTTCTTCTTCTAAAAGCTTATTTTGGTAAAGCTTTTTCTAAAAGCTTCTTAGAAGGCAAAGTAATTTATGATTTTATGGTACATTTTATCTTGTGTGACAAATGAAATGTAATTATTAACCAAACTATCGGTGAATTTATTTTCTTCTTTTTCAATTAATTTGTTTAATTTTTTTGATTGAATTGTCTTGTGATTTATTAAATTATTTACTACTAATTTCTTATATTTTTCATTAAAATCAATAAACATGCTTTCAATGAAAACATTTAATTTGCCATTTTTTAAAAGAGTTTTCCCTTTTTCCATTTTAATAG
>Ga0206130_10006884_pt1 | contig 12810 bp, 13 predicted proteins | sample Helgoland_Spring_9_FD_148637 | JGI IMG/M metagenome (GOLD analysis project Ga0206130, IMG submission 148637) | Pelagic subsurface seawater microbial communities from Kabeltonne, Helgoland, North Sea - Helgoland_Spring_Bloom_20160512_1 | ecosystem: Environmental > Aquatic > Marine > Epipelagic ... | reverse complement strand
TTTTTACCTTTTCCTAACCATAACGACGATCCAAAACGGTAACCTACAGGACTTATTGCATTATTTTCAATACCACTACTTAAGCCTATTTTTATCCATTTTTTTGGTGCATATGTAAAACCAACCAGTGCCTCCGAAAATCTTTTATTTACCAGGGTATATATGGCTAAATGAAATTTATCAGAAATTTTCTTTTTTCCAAAATAGGTAATTGTTGGTAATACCTCAGATTTTTCTGGAGTATAACGAAGAAAAACCTTCATTTGGGCAAATGAACTGGCTGTAATTGTAAAAAAAACAATAAATAAAATTAATTTTTTCAAGATTGATTCAAATTATACTTAAGATTTTATGTAAATTTAGATAAATAAATATTAAATAACGAAACATGAAAAAATTACTACTACTAGTAATCCTTATTTCAACAATTGGATGCAATCAGGACGAAAAAAAAACATCACACTCTCATGATGGAATAACCAGTATTAAATTACATCAAGAACTACCTGAAATAGTAAATGTTGATCTTGGGCAAGAAGGTAGTTCACATGGAGATTTACTCGCTTTTGATTCAGATTTTTCGAATGATAAAGGCATTAAGGGAAAATTAAGTGGCTATATTATGACGGTTAACATACCTGAAAAATTAGAAGCTTTTCAAGACAGGATTGTGCATTTAGTTTTTGATTTTGGAGACTCCAACAGTATCGTAATAGGAGGCAAATCCATATATCCAAATTCTTTAGGTACTGAGTTTGTAAAACAAAAACCTCAATTAAGAGCTGTTGTAGGGGGTACAGGAATCTATATGGGAGCTAGAGGTCAATTGACCACTGTAAGAAATGAAGACGGGACTTATGAGCATCTTATAGAGCTGATGGACTAACTCAAAAGAAAAGATGACGTTGTCTATTTTAAATGCTTATTTATAGGGTAAGCTTACAAATTTAATCAGTTTTAACTAAATAAGATTGGTTCTAAAAAACGAATCCTCTTTTTTAATATCCAAAGTCTTCTTTAATTTTATCCGCCCTATCTAACATTACGTCTATGGTAATAAAGTCCACCTCCTCTTTATCATACGACCCTTGATAGATACGCATTGCTTTTTTAGGTTCTCCAATTTCCTCATAATATCGCGCTAGATAATAATAGCCTAGGACAGAATCGGGATATTGTTTATTGGCCATTGTTGCAATTTCTCGCAAGGATTCCCATTGTTTCCTTTTTTCAGCAGCTTTTAATGTTGCGATATAATCGTTTTCTCGAATAGCATTGGTCAATCCAAATAAATCTTTTATGATGGTGTACTTATCAATAAGATATTGAGAAATTGGAGTCTTTAGTTTCAAGATTACCTCTTGGTATTCCTCTCTGCTGATTGGACGATAAACCGAAAACATTTTTTCTAAAGCCGATGGGATAGCTCTAGCAACTAGGGAGTAATGGGTAGCTCCCTGAAAATTGTCAAAAGTATAATTGAAGTTATCACTTTTTAATCCTTTTAATGAAACGTCTAACATCTCTGAGATCTCTCTCAAATCTTTAACATCGTCAGATCCAGTTGCTAAGTAATAGAATGTTTTCGTTTGAATTTGTGGGATTCGCTCTGGAAGACGTTCATCCATATAGGGAGCTAAATCTGGACTTAAATTAATATACCCGTTAAACATGGGAGGATCTTTAAAAAGAAAATAGTTGATAAAATTAGCCGTAAAATCATGTCCTACTGCAATGGTAAATTTCGCGGTTCTATAATTATTATCAATGTAAGGAATTAATTCTAGGCCAATAAATTCAAAAAAATCAGCTCCAGTTCCAGCAGGCATAAAATTAGTATTGTCATAATTACAATCATCGTAGCGGCTCTCTCCTTGCATAATGCCAACAACAATAGATTCTGGCATATCTTCCCAATAACTAAAGTAATCGACGTTCCCTGCAACTGGCTCGAATAGATAATTAGCATCTAACACGATTATTATTGGATATACTTTTTCGGTATTAGTATCGTAATCTCGTGGCAGTTGTATTTTTAATTTTCTGTATTCATTAAGTTTATATGATTGAAACTCTTCATACATAATTTGAGATTGTGAGTAAGTCTCTAAACCAAAAAATATGCAAATAAACAGAAGCCCTATTTTTTTCATAAAAAATAAATTATGGTTGAAAGATAACGATTTTTACAAATCATATATTTTTCAAGAAGTAAAAATTATTTATTTTTATTGTACAGCGGTAGTATTAAAAAAGATAATCCGCCAAACAAAACTATAGAGGCGATTTGGGTTGTCCAAACAATCCATCCAAAAGCGGTTCCAACAGTTTCAGGAATGCTAAATATTGCAAGAATGCTAGCTACAAAAAAAGGATAAGCGCCAAAACCACTATTGGTAAAAGCAAATGAAAAACTTCCTATGACAAAGGTGATGATTAGGGTAGAAAAACTAATACTTGCCGTTTCTTTCAAAGCAAAAGTTGCAATATAGAAAGATAAAAGGTACAGGCCCCAAATAAGAAAAGAATGAAAAATATAAAGTCCTTTTTTCTTCATTTTAAGAACGCTTAGAATACCCTCTTTCAAACCTGAGAAAAAATCAAGAATCTTTTTTATTGTCGGTGATTTTGAAAATTTAAAAAAAAGCAGGAGTAGTATACTTAGTAGCACCAAAAGGCCAATCAATTTGTAAATCGTATATAGAGGAAGGACACTTGTTAAATATTGAGATAGTTTTTCGAATTGTAGCATAAAAGCGATTGCTGTAAAACCAAATAGAATCAACATATCGATGACTCTTTCAGTTATGATGGTCCCAAAAGCTTTATCGAAGGGGACTCCCTCGTATTTATTTATAACGACTGCTCTGGATACTTCTCCGCTTCTTGGAATGAAGATGTTCATGATATAAGCTACATAGACTGCCATAAAATTATTTAAAACTTTTGGTTTATAGCCCAGAGGTTCTAACATGAAGTTCCAACGGTATGCTCTCGAAACATGACTAAATATTCCAAATAGAACTGAAAAAAGTATCACGGTATAATTCGTCTCCTTAAAATAAGAAGAAATCTCTTCTAACTGATTTGTTGTAAATTTTGAATAAGAGTAATAAATTAAAAAAGAACCAAGCCCTAAGGGTATAGCAATTTTTAAAAATGTGGCTAAAGACTTATTCAAATTACTTCAATAAGTTATTTTCTTCATTAGGAAAGACTAGCGAAGGTTTAAATTTTTTCGCATCTTCAATATTCATCATTGCATACGTGATTAATATTAGAACATCTCCAGGGGCAACTTTTCTTGCTGCGGCACCATTCAATGTTATTTCTCCGCTATTTCGTGGTCCTGGAATGGCATAAGTTTCTAGGCGTTCACCATTATTATTATTGACAATTTGGATCTTTTCGCCTTGTACAATATTCGCTGCATCCATTAAGTCTTCGTCAATGGTAATACTTCCTATATAATTGAGATCGGCACTAGTTACTTTGACCCTGTGTATTTTAGATTTTACTACGTGTATTTGCATGGGGCAAAGATATTAATTTAATGCCATATTATCTATAAGACGAACACCTCCAATAAAGCATGCAATGAATGCTCTGTATTTTACATTTTTTAATTTATTAGGATGTGTTTTTAAAGTCGCTGAATTCGCAATTTCAAAATATTCCAAGGTAAAAAAATCATTTTTTTTAAACTCCTCTTCGACAAGTTGATTCAGTTTTGCAATACTTAAATTATAAAATTTTTCTTGTACAGTGGTCAATAATTTGTAGATCAAAGCAGCTTCTGAAAATTCTTTTTGGGAGAGCCGTTTATTTCGTGAACTCATTGCAAGTCCATTTTTTTCTCTAACAATCGGGCAGCCTACTATTTTTACAGGAATATTGTCAAGATGTACTAACTCTTTTACAATTTGTAATTGCTGAAAATCTTTTTCGCCAAAATACGCCTTATCCGGAGTTACCGCATCAAACAATAAATTTAAAACAGTCCCAACACCATCAAAATGACCCGTTCGATGTTTACCCTCCATTTCCTTTTCAATACCAGAGAAATGATATTTTTTGGAGCTAATATTTTGGTGGTATAACTCCGATGCTTCCGGCGAAAAAACAATAATTTTTTCTGATACACTATTTAAAAGTAATAGGTCATTATCTAGGGTCCTTGGGTATTTTTTTAAATCTGCCGGATCGTCAAACTGAGTTGGATTTACAAAAATACTAACGACAACCCAATCATTTTCTTTAAAAGCCTTTTTTACAAGCGATAAATGCCCTCTGTGGAGTGCTCCCATAGTAGGAACATAGCCAATACTCTTGTTATTATTTTTGAGAGGCAAAAGGGTGCTCTTTAAGGAGGCTTTTGAATTGTGTATTTTCATTTAGGAAAATATTAAAGCAGTAAAAATAATATATTAAAGTCAGTCTGCATAAATTTTCGTAATTTTGCATCTTTTATGGACTACGAAAAAACTATATATGAAAGATAAAAGAATCTTATATGTCTCTTCAGAAGTAATTCCCTATTTGCCTGAGACCGAGATTTCTTCAATGTCGTTTGAAGCACCTCGAATGGTTAATAGTAATAAAGGGCAAATTAGAATATTTATGCCTCGCTATGGTAATATTAATGAACGGAGGCACCAATTGCATGAAGTAATTAGACTGTCAGGAATGAATTTAGTCATAAATGATATGGATGTCCCTTTAATAATCAAGGTTGCTTCCATTCCAAAAGAACGAATGCAAGTTTACTTTATTGACAATGAAGATTATTTTAAGAGAAAAGCAACTTATGCGGATGAAAATGGTAATTTTTTCTCAGATAATGACGAAAGAGCTATATTTTTTGCTAAAGGAGTTATTGAAACAGTTAAAAAATTAAATTGGTCTCCCGACATTATTCATGTTCATGGATGGCTTGCTTCTTTTTTACCTTTATACTTAAAAAAACACTACCACAAAGAGCCATTGTTTGAGAATAGTAAAATAGTCACTTCAGTATACAATCAAGGATTCAAAGGACAATTAGATTCAAAAGTTACCGAAAAAATAATGTTTGATGGTATTGAAGAGGAGCACATTAAAGAATTAAAAGAGCCTGATTACATCAATATGATGAAGTTAGCTATCAAAAATTCTGACGCTATTATTACTGGTTCTGAGGAATTACCTGAAGAATTGAGCGATTATCTTAAAGAACTAGAAATGCCGATGTTAAAATATCATAAAAAGGAAGAATTTTCCTCTGCTTATTTAGATTTTTACCTCACAGAAGTTCTTTCATAATTATTTTATTTATCAATTTTTTTATGAACACACGTACTATTATGCCCAAAGTAGCGGCAATTCTTTTTTTTATAATTTCTATAGTTTCTTGTCAAGAAGACTTTAACACAATTGGGAGTGATATAATAGGTGATGGAAGTCTTTTATCCCAATTAGATAATACCAAAACCGTTGTTGCATACAGCAGAAAATTAGCGCCAGTTCAAACTAACATTATACCGGTAAGCCAATTGGGAGTTTTTAACGATGGAACATTTGGGAAATCCTCGATAAGTTTTTTAACTCAATTACAAATGGAAACACCTAATGTTATATTTGGAGATTCTGTAGGGCACGAGATTACTTTGGATAGTGTCATGTTATACATCCCTTACTACAATCAAAATACAACGGAAGATGGAGTAACTTCCTACACATTAGATTCTGTTTATGGTGCTAGTCCAATAAATATTAACATCAATGAATCTAATTATTTTCTGCGAGATTTAGACCCAAGCTCCAACTTCCAAGACGCACAATTATATTATTCCAATGAGGCAACTCTATTTGAAGCGAATCTTTTGCAAAATGAACTGGTTACTGAAATTACAGATTTTGTTCCCAGTCCAGAAGGATACGAAATTATTAACCGGGATTCGAGTACTGATGGATCAACTCAAATTGATACCACCGTCATCGCCCCTGGTTTAAGAGTGGCTTTATCAAATGATTATTTTCAAGAAAAGATACTAGATAAAGAAGGAGCTCCTGAATTAAGTAATGACAATAATTTTAAGGACTATTTCAGAGGTCTTTATTTTAAGGTAAATTCAGACACAGAGGATGGTAATTTGTTGATATTCAATCCTGAGCTTGCAACCATCACACTTTATTACAATTTTTTAAGAGCAGATGTGGATAGTTCTGGTGATCCTGTTTTAGATGATGATGGTAATGCTGTTATCGATACCATTTATAATAATTATATTCTAAGATTTGGCGGAATAAATCTCAATGTTTTTGATAATGAACTAACTCCAGAGATTGCTGCTGCTATTGCCAACCCCAATACCCTAGAAGGAGATGAAACCCTATATCTTAGAGGAGGTGACGGAATTATGACTGTTATAAATTTATTTGGAGAAGATGTTGATTCTAACGGTGTTGCCGACGAGTTAGAGGTCCTTCGTGATCAAGAATGGATTATCGATGATGCAAGATTAAAATTTTATATTGACCAAAATAAGGTAACCGGAGGAAATACTGAGCCCGAAAGGATTTCAATTTATAACATTAATAACAGCACTGTATTGGCAGATTATTTTCTAGATCCAACTTCGAGTAATCTACCGGAAGACGCTATTACCAATCACTTAGGAAAAATAGAAAGAGATACCGATAATAATGGAGTTTCATATACGATTAACTTGACCCATCACATAAGTAATTTAATCAATAAAGACTCAACAAATGTATCACTGGGTTTAATGACCTCCCAAAATGTATTGTTGAATGGGTTTCAAAAGCTGGATACACTATTGAATCCCAATCTAGAACTTCCTACCATTAAAAGCGTTCAAAGAAGCAGTGTGATTTCACACGAAGGAACGGTTCTTTATGGAAACAATACCCTAAATGAAGACAAAAAACTGGTCTTAGAAATTTATTACACAGAACCAAATTAAAATCTATGTGCGGAATAGTTGGCTATATTGGAAATAGAGATGCCTACCCTATAATTCTTAATGGTTTAAAAAGATTAGAATACAGGGGTTATGATAGTGCTGGAATTGCATTGTATGACGGTACGAACATCCAATTGTGTAAAACAAAAGGAAAAGTTGCAGACCTAGAAGAAAAATTTTCCAAGCAAACACCTACAAAGGGTAAATTAGGAATTGGTCATACTCGTTGGGCAACACATGGAGTTCCAAACGATAACAATTCGCATCCGCATTATTCAAACAGTGGTGACTTGGTGATCATTCACAATGGAATCATTGAAAATTATGCCGCAATCAAAAAAGAACTCATTAAGAGAGGTTATACATTTTATTCAGATACGGATACAGAAGTACTGGTAAACCTTATCGAAGATGTTAAAATAAATCAAAATGTTAAATTAGGACAAGCCGTACAAATTGCTTTAAATGAAGTGGTTGGTGCTTATGCAATTGCTCTGTTTGACAAAAATAAGCCGGATGAAATTGTAGTGGCTAAATTAGGAAGCCCGTTAGCAATAGGAATTGGAGAAAACGAATTTTTTGTAGCTAGTGATGCTACCCCTTTTATTGAATTTACCAAAAATGCAATCTATCTTGAAGACGAAGAAATGGCAATTATTCGTCTAGGTAAAGATGTAAATATCAGAAAAGTTAAAGATGATAGTACTGTCGCTCCGTACGTTCAAAAATTAAAATTAAATCTAGAGCAAATCGAAAAAGGTGGCTATGATCACTTTATGTTGAAAGAGATTTATGAACAGCCTTCTGTCATTAGAGATACTTATAGAGGCAGATTGCTTGCCAATCAGGGGATTATTAGATTAGGAGGGCTTGAAAATCATATTGAAAAATTTACCAACGCGGACAGAATTATTATTGTAGCTTGTGGTACTTCGTGGCATGCAGGATTGGTTGCCGAATATATTTTTGAGGATTGGGCTAGAATTCCAGTAGAGGTTGAATATGCCTCAGAATTTCGATACAGAAATCCAGTTATTACCAATAAAGACGTGATTATCGCAATCTCTCAAAGTGGAGAAACTGCCGATACACTTGCTGCAATTAAACTTGCTAAAGAAAAAGGAGCTTTTGTTTACGGAATATGTAATGTAGTAGGTTCGACCATATCAAGAGCAACAGATAGTGGCACCTATACCCATGCTGGCCCGGAAATTGGAGTGGCATCTACCAAAGCATTTACGACTCAAATAACCGTGTTGACGATGATTGCGCTAAAATTAGCAAAAGTAAAAGGGACGATTTCCCAAAGTGATTATCGCTTACACCTAAGGGAATTGGAATTAATACCGTCAAACGTGGAAATGGCCTTGAAAAAAAACAAGGACATTGAAGATATTGCAGGACTATTTAAAGATGCTACTAATTTTTTATACCTAGGTAGGGGCTATAATTTTCCAGTTGCCTTGGAGGGCGCATTAAAATTAAAGGAAATATCTTATATCCACGCTGAGGGTTATCCAGCTGCAGAGATGAAGCATGGTCCTATTGCCCTGATTGATGAGCAAATGCCAATAGTTGTAATAGCCGTTAATAGTAACCATTACGAAAAAGTAGTAAGTAATATTCAGGAAATTAAGTCTAGAAAAGGTAAAATTATTGCAGTGGTTACTGAAGGTGATACTGTTGTAAAAGAGTTGGCAGATTATATAATGGAAGTTCCTAATACTCCAGAAACTTTATCACCGCTGGTAACAACAATTCCACTACAGTTACTGTCGTATCATATTGCTTTAATGTTAGAAAGAAACGTAGACCAGCCAAGAAATTTAGCAAAAGCTGTCACTGTTGAGTAGCTAACTACTTGATTATCAAGTACTTAAGTCTATTTCTGAACTCCTTATTTTTTAAATAAATTGTACATTAGAAGTACAAAAAACACGATAATACAGGTGTAAGTTATTATATCTATTATCACATGTTCAATCAAACCTTCAAGAAAGTAACCGTTTATAATTACGATAAACATACATAAGGACATGATCTTTCCAATCCCTTTTGGTTCACTCCCAAGTCCTAATAATTCCCAGTATTTCATATGTTAATAACTCAGTTCTGTTTTAGGAATTTAATCTTCTGTTGGTCTTGTAGTTTTGATATGTGTTTATAGTACTAATTAAGTTTCCTACTTTCATAGTAGAATCTATTTCACTTAGTTGATTAGTAAGTTGTCTATTTGATTCTTCAGTTACATAACTAAGTTCTTGAATTGAATTAGATATTTTATTCCCCATTCGTCTTACTTCGTACATTAGGTCTTTTAATCCTTCTCCGATATTTGTAAGTTTTTGTGATACATCCTTTTCATGTTTTGAATCAAACATGTTTAGAGTGTCAAACATTTCATGGATTTCATAAAATGTAATCATATCATCTTCTACTAAAGATACAATCATGTTAAGAGAATTAAATAGAATAAGGTTATATGAATGAATATCATCTTTTAATACTTCTACATATTCCTTTAAAACTTTTTGATTAGGAGTATCTTTAATTAAATTGAATATAGTTTGTATATTTTTTTCTTTTGTTTTTAGATAACCTGAAATCTTTACGAATTGTTGAACGTAAGTTCTATCTACTTCAACTATACTCTTTTGATGTTTCTTAAGTAATAAGTTAAAGTCATTACCTTCTATTACATCCACTTCACCATTACCATCTTTATCAAGTTCACTTAAAACATTGGTTTGTGATTGTTTTAAATTATTTAGTTTATTTAATTCTACTTTTAGATAATCAATTCCAGTTTTAAGAGATGGATTTCGACGAATCAAAACAAATTTTTTATTTAAATCCTTTAACAAATCAAGGTCAGAAATTACCGATTCATTATTTAAAAATTGGGAATTAACTTCAATCATTCGTTTTTGTTCATTTAACTTGATTTCTATTTTATTTAAATCTAACTTTTTTCCTTGTGTTTTTTTTATGTCATTGATTAATATTTTACAATCATCGTGTTCTTTAATTAATTCTAATTTTAAACTCTTTATTTTTTGAAGTTCTTTTTTTATATTTTTATCAAGATCTATTATGTATTCTTTGTATATTTTGCAAATATGATTTTGCAAATCAATATTTCTTATGATAGAGTCTAGTTCTTTATATATTTTATGACCACTCATATCCATTAATGGATTTCCACTAAAATCATTATTATCACCCTCATGACTAAGTTTATAATAAGGATATTCAACTCCCAGTGTTTTTTTGTAATTTAATTTTAGATTATTATAATTTGAATAATCTACTTTTAGATAATCAAGTCCAATTTTTAAGGATGGATTTCTATTAATCAAAACAAACCTTTTGTAGAAAAAGACTCTGTTTTTTTCAAGACTAAAAATAAAGTCTTCGTCTTTTGGATGAACTGAGGTAAAGACACTCCCTCCTTTCAGTTCTATATCATCACCACCTACTTTACTCTTTAAAAAATTTCTCCCCAAAAATCCCTTTGTTGTTTTTAAAGTTTCTTCCCAATTTCTAATAAATTTTTCATGTTTATATTTTTTATAAAACTTTAATAATACAGTACTTATGTCATATTTTTCCATAATAGTATAAATTAGATGTATAGTAACAATATAAAATTTATATCCTAAGTACACAAATTGATAAGTTTATATTCTTTATTTACCTATCTTAAATTGGATATAAGTATATCCCATTGATATATAAAATCTAACGACTAACATAAACCATAACACCTCTTACAATAGGTTTAAACTCTCGATTTATTCTCTTTTCTCTAATCTTACCTTTCTTGTATATTGAATAGATATAGTTGTATCTGAGGATTGAATCTGTTCTTATAGACCTATAACCTTTTTCGTATAGTATGTAACTAATTCTCTTATATCCATACCCTTCAACCTCTTTGAGTCTTTTGATTTCATTGAAAAGTTTCTCTTGATATCCTGAATAGTGTGAGGTTTTGGTAAGAGTTGAAGTTTTAACACAAACAGTAAAGGTCATCATGATAGAATCGTATGAAACTTCCTTTTTAACCCAATCCGTTACGGTGGAGTAGAATTAAGTGTTTGCTTTACTTACCACTACCACCCAATTTGGCGAACAATTCAAAAAAATAAATTTAACTTAGGAAAAACTAACTCGCATTTCGCTTGATGCTTTGTAATTTATTCCACTCGGTGTAAAAATCTTGAACCTCTTTTTGGCAGGGCTTCAGTTGATTCAACATTTTAGTTCTCTCTTTATCGGTGTTATTTCTTTTTTTCATTGTTGTTGTTAGAAATAAAGTATAATATTATAATATTTTAATTTATTTTTATTAAATTAATATGTTTACAAGGCGTATACACCTAAATACACATAGTTGTTAAGGTTAAGTATTTTTTTCTATATTTGTTTATGCTAAAAAAGAAAATAACGTTACTTTTTTGTTTGTTTTTCATCACAATTAAAGGACTTTCTCAAGATCCAAAAATTATAGATACCTTAAAAATTCATGAACAAATTAAACAATTTGGATTGGATGAAGGTTCCTTACTTTTTAAATCTGATTTTTTCAGTAGTATTGTTTTTAAAAATGATTCTACACTTTATTACAACCCAAATGGAACGTTACATTTATTTGAAATACAGCTTGGTGAGGATCCTAAAGTTTCTAAAATTTCAAACAGTATTTATAAAGGTCATAACTTTAACAGGTTGTTGTTTATTCACGATGAAATAGTCTACAGCTATGGAGGTGTTGGTTTGTTTAATTCGTTCCCAGGACTAATTTATTTTGATTTCGCATTAAAAGGTTGGCTTGAGGTAGATCTAATAAATTATCCTCAAAACGCTAATAGAATATTCAACTCATGGAAAATAGGGAATAAACTGATGGTACTTTTAAGCCATTATTCTGACTCTGAAAAATATAAAAACGATGATTTAGATAAATTTACCTTTGGAGAAATTGATTTAGAAAATTTTCAATTTACCAAAAAACACGAGTTTGAAGCCCCTTTAATCAAAGTATCAGGTGATGAAGGTTTAGGTTTTTACAGAGGAAACTATATATACAATTCCGATCTATACACTTTACATGGTTATTATAAACCTAACGGCAACTGTGAATATAGACTATTTGACAAAACTTTAGGGATTTTATACCGAACCTCTCAAACAGATGCTTTAGAAAGGGTTAATGGCTTCTCCTACCTTTATATAAAAGAATCTTCTATTTATTTTAGAGATCAGTATGGTACATTAAACTCTTTTGAAATTAATTCGGGGACAACTATTCATAAAGATGATTTTATCAAACAATATCAATCAAGAGTTAATAAGTCTAATCCCAATATTTTTATAATATTACCGATATCTTTAGGTATGGTATTTTTATTTTTTAGATATAGAAAAAGGAAGAATACAGGATCCGATTCTTCTTTAGGAGAACTCCAAGAGATTGAAAAAAAATTAATAAAATTGAAAGCATCTACAATATCAAAAAATAATTTAGATGAGGTTTTAAATATTTCTCATTACTCCTACGAAACAATAAAAACAAGAAGAAGTACACTGATCAATCAACTAAACAAGAACGGAAATATACTCATTGAAAGAATAAGAAAAAAAGACGACAAGAGGTTTTACGAATATAAGATCAGTTGATTAGTTTCTTAAAATAATTTACTCTTTTTTTTATTTATAAATTACTTTTTCTTCCGCTAATCTAGTCTAACTATTACCTTTATAACTAATTAAAAAATAGCTTTGTAGGTTATTGATATGCCATTTAATTCGATTATATATTTACAAATCCTTAAATTAAAGT
>Ga0206130_10006883_pt1 | contig 12812 bp, 10 predicted proteins | sample Helgoland_Spring_9_FD_148637 | JGI IMG/M metagenome (GOLD analysis project Ga0206130, IMG submission 148637) | Pelagic subsurface seawater microbial communities from Kabeltonne, Helgoland, North Sea - Helgoland_Spring_Bloom_20160512_1 | ecosystem: Environmental > Aquatic > Marine > Epipelagic ... | reverse complement strand
CTGGATGGCAGAGTGGTTATGCAGCGGCCTGCAAAGCCGTTTACGCCGGTTCGATTCCGGCTTCAGCCTCCATAAATATATGAATAAAGACATTTTTTTTAGCAGTCTTGATAGCATTTTTGACAAAAATGACCTAAAAACTGACTCGCCAAACAAAGAAAAGTATAGGAATGATTGGTCTACAAATTTTCAATCCGACCCTATTGCAGTTGCTTTTCCTAAAACAGTTGAGCAGGTATGTGATGTGGTTAAGTTATGTAATGAATTTAGTTTTCCAATAGTGGGTTCTGGAGGAAGGACAGGCCTTTCTGGGGGCGCATCAGCATTATCGAATGAGTTAATAATTTCTTTTGAGAAGATGAATGCTCTTATAGATTTTGATGAGAAATCAAAAACAGTTTTATGTCAGCCTGGAATGATTACTCAAAATCTGCAGTCATTCGCTGATGATAATAATTTATATTATCCAGTTAACTTTTCATCAGCAGGCTCTTCACAAATTGGGGGAAACATAGCTACTAATGCTGGTGGTATAAGAGTAATAAAATATGGGTTAACATCTAGATATGTTGTTGGTCTTGACGTTGTCACTGGCGGGGGTTCATTTCTGACTTTAGATAATATGCTCGTTAAAGATGCTACAGGACCAGACATTAAAAACTTTTTTATAGGCTCTGAGGGTATATTTGCTCTAACTACATCTTGTCGAATTCAGTTAGTAACAAAACCAGAAGATACCAATGTTGTCCTGATTGGGTTTAACAATATTTCTTCATTAGATGCAGTTATAAAATCGACTCTTGGCTTTGATATTGAAGCAATAGAGTTCTTTACAAGAAATTCGATTAACAGCGTAGATGATGAATTTGATAGCGTTGATATTAAACATTTAGACAATAATTATTACCTTATAGTAGAGCTCTATGATCAAAGTCAATTTTCAGAAAGCTTAGAAAAATTATATCAAGATGGTTTTGCTCAAGAGATTATTGTTAGCTCTAGCAATAGCCAGAAAGAATCCATTTGGCAATATAGATTATTGATATCAGAGAGTATCTCAAGGAAGGCACCAATTAAATTTGATGTTGCAGTCCCAGTAAATAATATTGTTCATTTAATAAGTGATCTCGAAGCTTTTTTTAAAGTTCACAGTTCCTGTCACTTAATCTTGTTTGGCCATTTGGGTGACGGCAACCTCCATGTTAATATTTTGAAAAACAAGCCAATCAACATTTCTTTAGAAGAAGATATATACAATATGGTCATAAATCTTGGCGGGACAATAAGTGCAGAACATGGCATTGGGGCTAACAAAATTAAACCATTCATGAAGCATGCAAATAAGACAAAAATTGGACTCATCAAGAACCTAAAAAACTATTTTGATCCAAATGCAATTTTAAATCCTGGAAAATTAGTAAAGTAATTATCTACTAATATAGTTAATACTGAGAATTATAATATATAATTCATTTTTTCTATCTTGCCCGGGTGGTGGAATTGGTAGACACAAGGGACTTAAAATCCCTCGAAGGCAACTTCGTGCCGGTTCAAGTCCGGCTCCGTGTTCCATTTTTTTTTGTTAATATGAGGTTATAACCACCTTATTCTTATATAAAAATAATCTTATTATAGTTTTATATAGATATTTTATTAGAACCTTGCTCAGCAAAAAATAGGTATTTAATAAACATTTATTGATTTCTACTCTCTAAAATATGTAACAATACGTGATATAATTAACTGTTTAATTGAATATGTTTAGACCCCAATCATTACATGTAAAATTTAGCAGTAACTTAAAAAATTTAAAAGCATGAATCAGAATAACAATACAGATACTTATGATGGAGAAATTGATCTTAGAGACCTATTTCGTATAATTTGGAGTAAAAAGGTCCTCATAGGAAGCATAACATCTATAGCTGCTATTTTTTCAGTTCTATACGCGCTTAACCTACCAAATATGTATTCATCTTCAAGTCTATTAGCACCAACCTCTCAAAACGACTCCATGTCATCAAAACTTGGAGGTTTGTCTGGGTTAGCTGGTCTCGCTGGTGTTAGTTTGCCAAGTGGTAATATCAGTAATAGTCAAATAGCTGTGAAGCGAATTGAATCTTTTGAATTCTTTTCAACATATTTTTTACCAAATATAGAATTAAAAAATTTGATTGCTGTGAAAAGCTGGTCAGCAAAAGACAATGCTTTAACGTATGATAAATCACTTTATGATGTCTCAAATGATGAATGGGTTAGAAAGGTATCATATCCAAAAAAAGTAATACCCTCAGATCAAGAGGCTTTTAAAGATTATAAAAAACTCCTTTCAATGACCCAGGATGAACTCACAGGACTTGTCTATATATCTATAGAGCACCAATCACCTGTAATAGCAAAAAAATGGCTAGATATCATTATTTATAATATAAATGAAAGTATGCGTGAATTAGATAAAAAAGACGCTCGAAATTCAATTAATTTTTTAAATGAAACATCATCAACTGTTAAGGTCCAGTCTATCAAGGATGTTGTTTCAAAGCTGCTTGAAGCGCAAATGCAAACTTTAATGCTTGCTTCATCTAATGAGTCATATGTTTTTAAGACTATTAATGCTCCTATAATACCAGAAGATAAATCTAGTCCTAATAGAGCTATTATATGCATCCTTGGATCTGTTTTGGGCCTAATACTGTCTCTACTTCTTGTTCTTATTCAGCATCATAGACGCGACTCTAAAATTTAATTTTTTGTAATGTCACCTGCATTAGCTCAAATCAACAATAATCGAGTATTAGTTACTGGTTCAGCTGGATTTATAGGCTTCCATCTTTCTAAGATACTTTTGTCAGAAGGTTTTATAGTTCATGGCTATGATGGTGTTACAGATTATTATGATGTTGGCTTAAAAAAAGAGAGACATAAGATTCTAAGTAAATCTCCTCATTTTACTAGCACGATTGGTATGCTAGAAGATTTATCTCTTCTTGATAATGTCTTTGATGAGTTTAAACCAGATATAGTAGTCCATTTAGCTGCCCAGGCTGGTGTCCGATATAGTCTAGAAAATCCTCGGGCATACATAGATTCAAATATTGTAGGTACTTTTAATGTAATGGATGCTTCCCGTCGTCTTAATGTTAATCATTTGCTCATGGCTTCAACATCATCAGTTTATGGGGCAAATGATGAGATGCCATTTTGTGAGACTGAAAAAACAGATACCCAATTAACAATCTATGCAGCTACAAAAAAAGCAAATGAAAATATGGCTCATTCATACTCTCACTTGCATAATATGCCTACAACTATGTTTAGATTTTTTACTGTATATGGCCCTTGGGGTCGTCCAGATATGGCACTCTTTAAATTTACAAAAGGAATTTTAAATAAAGAACCTATTGATATATACAATAATGGTGATATGTATAGAGACTTCACCTATGTTGAGGACTTAGTTCAAGGGATAAAGCTTCTCATAAATGCCAAGCCATCAAAAGGTATGCCTGTGAGTAAGGTTGATAGTCTTTCTCCTGTAGCTCCCTTTAGAGTTGTAAATATTGGAAATGCAAAAAAAGTCCGCCTACTTGATTTTATTAATGCGATAGAGGCAGAGCTTGGTATAAAAGCTATTCGAAATTTAATGCCAATGCAGATAGGGGATGTATCACAAACTTGGGCAGATGTATCATTGTTGAATCATTTAACTGGATTCACCCCAAATACTGACATTCGTGATGGGGTCAAAAATTTTATCAATTGGTATAAGGAGTACTATAATGTCTCACAATAAAATGTATTCTTTTTCTTTAGAATCAACAAAAATTTCTGTAATAGGGCTAGGTTATGTAGGTTTACCCCTTGCAGTAGAATTTGGCAAACATAATTCCGTAGTTGGATTCGACCTTAATAACCAACGTATAGAAGAACTTCAAGCAGGCATTGACTCTACTTTAGAGGTTGATGCTGATGAGTTTAAAAGCTCATCTAAACTTTCTTTTACAAGCAGTTTAGATGATATCGCTGATTCAAATGTGTATATTGTAACAGTCCCAACACCAATAGACGCGCATAAGCGCCCTGACTTGTCGCCATTACTTAAAGCATCAGAGTCAATTGGAAAAGTCTTACAACATGGGGATATAGTTATTTATGAGTCTACTGTATATCCTGGGGCTACTGAAGAAGATTGCGTACCTGTTTTAGAAAGTTTTTCTGGGCTTAGTTTTAATACTGATTTTTTTGCTGGCTATAGCCCTGAAAGAATAAATCCTGGTGACAAGCAACATCGCCTTGTAAACATTACAAAAGTAACATCAGGATCTACTCCAGAAGTTGCTGATTTTGTAGATTCTCTTTATAGAACTATTATTGATGCCGGAACACATATGGCGCCTTCCATTAGAGTTGCAGAAGCAGCGAAGGTGATTGAAAATACGCAGCGAGACCTAAATATTGCTTTAATAAATGAGCTAGCTATTATCTTTAATAAAATGGAAATAGATACTGAAGCTGTCCTTAAGGCGGCTGGAACAAAATGGAATTTTCTACCCTTTCGTCCTGGATTGGTTGGTGGGCACTGCATAGGAGTAGATCCATATTATCTTACGCATAAGGCCGAATCAATTGGCTACAATCCTCAAATTATTTTGGCTGGTCGTCGACAGAATGATGCTATGGGGGCTTATGTTGCTGGTCAATTGGTAAGAATGTTATTGCGTAAGCGCATTCATGTGCAAGGCTCTAAAGTCTTAGTTATGGGACTAACTTTTAAAGAAAACTGTCCTGATCTAAGAAACACACGTGTTGTTGATGTTATCGAAGAGCTTGAAGATTGTGGTATTGAGGTAGATGTCTACGATCCTTGGGTTAAATCTTCTGAAGCAGAACATCAATATGGAATCAAGACAATTGATAAATCTGAGCTTACACGCTATGAGGGTATTATTTTAGCTGTTGCTCATGATGAATTTATTAACATGGGGGTTGATGGTATTCGAAAACTAGGAGCAGATAAGCATGTTCTTTATGATCTAAAATATACCATACCTTCAAACGAGAGTGATCTTAGACTTTAACGGAGAAAGTATCATGAAAAATTTTGCACTAATAGGAGTTTCTGGTTACATAGCTCCAAGACACATGGCCGCCATAAAAGAAACTAACAATGATCTGATTGCTGCACTTGATCCAAATGATTCAGTTGGCATAATCGATAGTTATTTTCCAGAAACATCTTTTTTTACTGAATTCGAGCGTTTTGATAGACATGTATATAAACAACGTCGCAAGGGTAACTTAATAGATTACATCTCAATTTGTTCACCTAATTACCTTCATGATAGTCAGATACGCTTTGCTCTTAGATCTGGATCTGATGCAATATGTGAAAAGCCACTTGTTTTAAATCCATGGAATATTGATGGTCTTAAAGAGGTTGAAGAAGATACCGGCTATAAGGTAAATACAATTCTTCAGCTCAGAGTTCATCCTTCAATAATTGCACTTAGAAAAAAAGTACAGCAACAAAAATCAGATAAAAAGCATGAAGTAGATTTGAGCTACATCACATCTCGAGGAAAGTGGTACATGCAATCCTGGAAAGGAGATATTAAAAAGTCAGGTGGAATTGCCACTAATATAGGTGTTCATTTCTTTGATATGTTGCATTTTATTTTTGGTGAACTTCAAGAGAATATTGTTCATGTAAGCACTGAGACAATGGCTGCTGGCTACCTTGAATATAAAAATGCCCGTGTTCGCTGGTTTCTTTCTGCTGATTTTCAAGATGTACCCAAGATTGCAAAAGAGAAAGGGCAAAGGACTTATCGCTCAATAACAATAGATGGAGAAGAGTTAGAATTTTCTGATGGTTTTACAGATTTGCATAACCGCAGTTATGAGGAAATACTCGCTGGAAGAGGATTTGGTTTAGAGGAGAACCGAGTTGCAATTGAGACAGTGTCAAAAATTCGTAACAATACCCCTGTTGGTTTAAAAGGTGATTATCACCCCCTTCTAAAGGAATAAATATGACAGTCACAATTCACCCAAGCGCCATAGTTGATAAAGGAGCAAAAATTGGAGATGGCTCACGTGTTTGGCACTTTGCTCATGTCTGCAAAGATGCGGTAATTGGAAAGAATGTCTCTATGGGACAAGGTGTATTTATAGGGAATAAAGTCACTATTGGAGATGACTGTAAAATCCAAAATAATGTATCTATATACGATAACGTGCACCTTGAAGATGGTGTTTTTTGTGGCCCCAGTATGGTATTTACGAATGTTTATAACCCTCGCTCATTAATCGAACGCAAGGATGAATACAGAGATACTCTTGTATCACATGGAGCAACACTTGGAGCAAACTGTACAATTATATGCGGTGTGACTATAGGGCAGTTTTCTTTTATAGGTGCAGGAGCTCTAGTTAATAAAGATGTAAAGCCATATGCGCTTGTTGTAGGTGTCCCAGGGAAGCATATTGGTTGGATGAGCCAACATGGAGAGCAAATTCCATTGCCAATTTCAGGTAATGGGGAATTTACTTGTAATAAAACAGGCGATAAATATAAGCTAGAAGATGGTAATATACTTAAAGAAGAATAATGAAAATTCCTTTCAATGACCTAAGAAGCCAGTACGAATCAATAAGCCAGCCTATAAAAACATCAATTGATAGGGTTCTTGAACATGGAATTTTTATTAATGGTCCTGAAGTAAAAGAATTTGAGGAAAAGTTGTGTTCTTTTACATCTGTTAAGCATGCCATCACTTGTGCGAATGGAACGGATGCTTTAACGATAGCCTTACTCGCCCTTAAAATAAAACCTGATGATGCTGTATTTGTCCCCTCATTCACATACATAGCTAGTGCTGAGTCTATAGCTTTGGTTGGAGGTACTCCTTATTTTGTTGATGTTGGCGATGACTACAATATCTGTTCCAATAGTCTCGAAATCGCAATTAATGATGCAATAAGAAATAACCATGAACCTAAAATAGTAATCCCAGTTGATCTCTTTGGAAAGCCATCTATTTCTTTAGACTTGGATGTACTTGTTAAAAAATATAACTTAAGAACAGTATACGATGCTGCTCAGAGTTTTGGGTCATCACATAATGGAACTAAAATTGGTAATTTTGGTGACATCACCACTACAAGTTTTTTTCCAGCAAAACCTCTGGGATGTTATGGAGATGGAGGAGCAATTTTTACCAATGATGATGATGTTGCCGAATTAATTAGATCTATAAAGAATCATGGAATGGGAAAGCATAAATATGAGCATATTAATGTTGGCATGAACTCTAGACTTGATAGTATCCAAGCTGCAATATTGATCGAAAAGATTAAATTACTCAATGATGAGACAATTAAACGCAATAAAATTGCTAACTACTACAACGAAAAGTTAGAAAACTCAAATTTCACTCTTCCTGAATTATCAAAAGATAATGCTTTTGCCTGGGCACAATATACACTCAGACATAAAGACAGAGATATGGTGATAGATTTTCTTAAATCTAAACATATACCCACCGCAATTTACTATCCAATCCCACTTAATGAGCAGTTTGCATACAAAGAATACAATCAAGTAAGTTCAGGTCTTAAAAATACTGAAAAGTTTTGTAAAGAAGTTTTTAGCATTCCAATGAGCCCTTACATAAATAAAGACCAACAAGAATATATAATTAAAAACCTTTTAACAATTTAACAATAATATATACTTCGTACAAAAATAACACTAAAAAATTTAGATAAATGAAAATACCAATCTCAAAATCTTTTTTTACAAAAGAAGATATGGATAACGTCCTAGATCCACTTAAAAGCGGCTGGGTTGTTCAAGGGCCTAAGGTGTCTGAGTTTGAATCATCTTGGTGTGAATATACAAACGCTAAATATTCTATAGCTACAACTTCTTGCACTTCAGCACTATTTTTGAGCCTTGCAGCACTTGATCTTCAGCCAGATGACGAAATAATCGTTCCAGCACTTTCATGGGTATCTACGGCAAATGTTGTTGAAAATATTGGTTGTAAGCTTATATTTTGTGATATAGATTTGTTTTCTTTCAACTTAAATTTAAAAGACTTGCAATCAAAAATTACAGATAAAACTAAGGTAATTATTCCTGTTCACCTTTTTGGTTATCCAGTAGATATTAATCAAATTAGAACATTAATAGCTAATGATAAGATTCATATTATAGAGGATGCTGCATGTGGTTTTGGTTCATACTTTAATGGAGTTCATGTAGGAACTTCTGGAACTTTTGGATGTTTTAGTTTTCATCCTAGAAAAGCAATAAGCACCGGTGAGGGTGGGATGATTACAACTAATAATGAGGAATATGCTAATAGATTATGCTCTCTTAGGAATCATGGAATGGATGTCATTGATTCAAAAGATGAAATTGCTAACAAACCTTACAATATGTTAGATCATAGTTATGCAGGTTATAACTTCAGAATGACTGACATACAAGCAGCTCTCGGTAACTCGCAAATGAAAAGGGCTGATGACATACTATCATCAAGGGAGGTTATTGCTCAAAGGTATAATCATGCATTTCATGCAAATGAATTGATTGGAATCCCTTCCACTGAAGATAATATTAAACATAGTTATCAAAGTTATGCATGTATTTTTAAACCAAAATTAGTCACTTATGCTTTGGCAAGTAAAGATTACAATAAATTGAGTAAGTTATCTCAAGCGAGAAATGATTTTATGGAGGTTCTTAACAATAATGGCATTGGAACAAGACCGGTTACCCATGCAATGCATACTCTCTCTTATTTCAAAGAAAAATATAATCTTAAATCAGAGGATTTTCCAAATGCCTGGGCTGCAAACATATGTGGTTTTAGTTTACCTATTTTCCCCGGTTTAAGCGAAGAAGATCAAAAAATAGTAATCGAAGTTGTTAATAAATTTTTAAAATAAGGATAATAAAATGATAAAAGGAAAGAAAATTTTTATAACCGGTGGCGCTGGCTTTATAGCGAACACCCTTATCAGGCGATTAGTTGAAAATAACCAAATCGTAATTTTTGATAATTTTCATAGAGATACATTTTCAGGAAGTGATTTAAAAGATAATCAAAATATACAGGTTATTAAAGGTGATGTATTAGATTATGAGCATGTAAAAAATTCAATGAAAGGCTCAGAAATAGTGGTGCATGCTGCAGGTATCGCAGGGATAGATACAGTAATTAATAATCCTGTTTTAACTGGAAGAGTTAATGTAATAGGTACAGCTAATGTTCTTGAAGCAGCAAAGGAAAATAACGTTACTGATCGTTTAATTGATTTTTCTACATCTGAAGTATTTGGCTCAATGGCATTTAGGTCATCTGAAACTGATTCAACAGTTGCTGGTTCTGCAGGTGAAGCTAGATGGACATATGCTGTTTCAAAACTAGCAGGTGAGCATTTGGCTCATGCATACTTCAAACAATTTAATGTTCCATCTGTGACTGTAAGACCATTTAATGTTTATGGGCCTGGGCAGACAGGAGAAGGAGCAATTCAGAACTTTATTAAAAAAGCCTTAAAGAATGAGACCATTTCTATCCATGGTGATGGAAATCAAATTAGAGCTTGGTGCTATATAGATGATTTTGTTAATTGCATCATGGAATGTATGGAGAATCCAGTTGCAATTGGAGAGAGTTTTAATATTGGTAATTCTAGAGCTGTAATAACAATTCTTGGTCTTGCTAATACTGTTTGTAGAGCTTTAAATTCGTCATCAAAAATTGTTCATGAATCTCCACTTTCTGCTGATATTGCTATAAGGATTCCAAGCGTAGAAAAAATAGAGCAACTACTAGGAATAAAAGCTAAAGTTGATTTAGAAGAAGGAATCTTAAAAACTGCTGATTGGATGAAAAATAACTCTATCATTGGATAGTAGAAATGAAGTTAATTGGCAAAGCAATATTTCTTGGAAGTAAAGAATTTGGACTAGAAATATTTAAATCTCTTTATAACAGTGACGATGAAATTGAATGGCTAATTGTTTGCCCTGATGATAAAAAAGATCCAAGGACTCATCATAATGAGTTTAAGAATTTTGCAGATAATCATCAACTTAATCTGAAATTGGCAAAAAAAGTAAGTAATATCGATGAAATAATTGACGATTTTTGCCCAGACATAATGTTTGTAATTGGCTATTATCAAATTTTACCTAAAAATTTACTTGATAAGGTTAAAGAGGGAACTTGGGGAATTCACAATAGCCTTCTTCCAAAATACAGAGGAAGTTCTCCTCTTGTATGGCAACTAATCAATGCAGAGGAGAAAATAGGGTCTTCTTTTTTTAAATTTTCAGAAGGCATGGATGATGGAGATATTCTTCATCAGGTCAGCTTTGATAATTCTTCAAAACATACTATTAAAACTGCTACAAAAAAACTAGAAAATCTATGGATTGAGTGCTTGCCATCAATATGGAAAAGCTTCAAAAATGAGCAAATATTCGCATTTAATCAAAATCATTCTGATGCAACATACTGCGCAAAAAGGAATCCTGGCGATGGAAAAATTAATTGGTCTAAATCTGCTAATTATTTAGATAGATTTATTAGAGCACAAGCAAAACCATATCCTATGGCATTTTTTTATTATGAAAAAAAAATTATTCATATAGAAGAGCATGAGCTTGATAATAGGATAGTTTCTGGGACTTGTGGGCAGGTAATTGAAAAAAATGAATCAGGTGTAATAATATCTTGTGGAAATAATTCGGCATTAAAAGTAATAAAAGTTGAAATTTCGGGAGTTAGCTATCATGCTTCTGATGTACTCAATTCTATTAATATTAGGCTGTAAATGAAATGAGTAATCAATTAAACCAATGAGCGTCTCCAAACACTCTTCAAGTTCTAGTTATATATGAATTCTAAGATATTAGTTTTTAAAAATTTTTTAAAAAACATCCTCATAGAGGTATTATCAGTTTTCCAATATATAATTTTATTTTTTTCCTCAATTCTATTTAAAATTGTTATTAAAAAGCAGAATGGAGTTGTAATAGGTGTCTCTGAAATTTCAAAACTTTTATATTTATATGGCAAAGCTTTACCTGATGCAAAAACAGTGTGCTTGAGTGAAAATAAATTTTATCAATTTGATTACAACTATCAGATATCTAACTCAAATAAACTATTATATTCCCTCAAAAAATTAATTTATGCTCCAATACTTTTAGCTTATCTTTCTTCTAAAAATCATATATTTATTTATTTATGGTCAACAGGTTTTATCCTTAATAGAAAATATGATTTTTTTTTTCTAAAAAGAAATGATAAGAAGATTATTAATATTTTTGTTGGAGATGATATAAGATCACCAAAAAAATTAAAAATAGCTTTGGATAAGCTTGGATATGATGGTTTTATTCAGTCTGTTGGAATTGAGAATCCATTTTATTTAAGCATTGCATATGAAAGACAAAAAATTAAACTTGCTAAGCTTGCTGATAAATATGCAGATTTGTATTTTAGTTATCCCATTGATCAGGCATCGCATTTACAAAAGCGTCAATATCCAATGCCGTATATTTATCTGAAAAGTGATTTAAACTTTTCAGAGCTAAAATTCGTAAATGTAAATAAATATAAGATTATTCACGCGCCAAGCAATGCATCAATAAAAGGAACTCCTTTAGTTAGAGAGGCAATAGAAAGATTGAGTATTGAGGGGTATGTTTTTGAATATAAAGAGCTCTTTAATGTTGATAATAAGACATTAATGAATGAGCTCAGAGAGTCTCATATTGTCTTGAATCAATTTTATGCATTTGTTCCAGGGATGTTTGGGATAGAATCTATGGCAAATCATTGTGCTGTTCTTATGTCTGCAGATCCTTCAATCGAGAAGAATTTACCCAGATCAGCAATTGATGCATGGATGGTAACGAAATCATCAGATATATATAAAAATTTAAAATATTTACTTGATAACAAAAAAGAAATTAAAAGGTACGCAGATTCAGGATATTATTTTATAGAGAATAATTATACTGAGGAATATGTTCACAAATATTTAGTTACAACTTTTCAAGAAAATGGAATTAAAATTTAGTAAAAAGTTTTAAAGAGAGATTCTCGATGAGTATTACAAAACCTCAGATCTAAAATGATAAAAGCATTCTTAAAAGATTCGATCATTTACACCATACCTATAATATTAAGTAGAGGTATTGGCATCTTTCTTTTGCCAATATATACACGCATTACCTCGCCTGATGAGTTGGGCGCTCTTGATTTATTTATTGCATTTGGAAATATTGTTGCGTTAACCGTTGCTGTTGAAATCTCACAAGGAATTTCTAGATATATTCCAGAATCAAAAGGAAAATTGCGAAGATCATATGCATTCACTGGCCTTATATTTACTCTTGCAACTTATTGTTTATCAATATTATTATTTTTTTTATTTGCAGATAATCTAACTATACTAATAACTGGAAGCGGGGATTATTTAACAGAATTTAAGTTAGCATTAATATATATATTTTTTAATGGCTTCTACTATTATTTTCAAAATTTATTGAGATTTGAAGGTAAAAGCTTTTTATTTTCTATCTCATCAATAACCTATGCGTGCAGTAACTTATTTTTAGTTCTCATTTTTGGTATTTTTCTGAATCAAGGCCTGGAGGCTATCTTAAATTCTCTAATATTAAGTAGCTTATTTGTATCGCTCTTAAGCTTGTATTTCCTCAGAAATTCCTTTGAAAAAGTATTTAGATTTGACTTATTAAAGAAGTTATTAGCTTTTTCTCT